>SDBT01009004.1_pt1 | contig 16229 bp, 5 predicted proteins | sample 2277101 | NCBI WGS metagenome assembly SDBT01 (sample SAMN10404973, study PRJNA504765) | marine sediment metagenome | isolation source: marine sediment core GS10_PC15, 103 cmbsf | place: Arctic Ocean: Southern Knipovich Ridge | collected 2010 | reverse complement strand
CGGTGCGCCCCAGCGCCGTACCCGCGGAACGGCTCGTAGTTCTCGGTAAACCGGCAGGCCATGTCTTCGCCGTCGAACCCTCCCCGTTCGACGAGTGACTCCGCCGCGCCAACCATCATCTGGGTGTCGTCGGTGTAGCGGCTCCGGCGAATCCAAGCAGCTGTGGCCTCGGTGCCCGTCCCCAATCGCGCGGCCACCATCTCGTGAGGCTGGCCGTCGAAGGGCGCTCCTAGCATGTCACCCACCATCGTGCCCAGCAATGCGCCCGCAAAGCGTGATTCCAGGGATGTGGTGGACATGATCAGGCTCCGTTTGCCAACCGCGCCCTGATCCGCGCTTGCCGGACTGCTCATGGCCGTGAAGAACGAGGCTAGGAATCGCTCTGGCATTCACAGAGATACAGCTCGTTGCCGTCCGGGTCGGTGAAGAACGCGAGCTTGACGGGATCGTCCTGGGTGATCGGGCCGTGGAACCTGACACCCCGGTTCGTGAGTTCCTCCACGACCTTCTCAATCGGCTGGCCGACACCAAAGCTCACCTGAATCGAGCCTGGCGTTCCCGGTTTGGGGCTGCGCGGCCCCGACGGATGCAGGCCCACGTAAAACCCGTTTCCCGCGTCGACGGAGGCATACTCGTTCCCCGCACGCATGGCCAGCGTCAGTCCAAGCGTCTCTGTGTAAAACGTCACGGCGCGATCCATGTCTGACACGTATACCGTGGGCGTTCCTCCCCTGATCAAATCCGCCGCCTCATTCGATGGAGACATTTTCGTGCTCCGTTTGAACTGACGTTTTCAAACTGCCCGTGCCCGATCAGCTCTGAACAGCCAGTACACGATGATACCGACTGATGTCCCCGCGGCTCAACGTGCTTGGGCGTTCCGTGACGTGTTCGTTTCAGGACACTCGGTCCATCGCGGCCTCGAGCGTTTCTCGTAGCCGACGTCCGCCCATTCCCCAAGACAGGCCGCAACCCTTCCATCAAGTGTCTTCCTCACGGAGAATCGCTATGCCGAGAGACTCATTCCGCGCCCAACTCACGGATTACGTTCTGTCCGGGCACGCGTACTTACACGTGCCGACCACCGAGACGACCCGCTTCCTCGCTTTCACGCCGCTGCCCAACAGCTTCGGGCCGAGCCCGTCGAGCTTCCCGTGCCTTGTGCAGCTTGCGATCCCGGCCGGCGGGCCCAGCCCGCCGCATCCTCCTCCCACCCCAGGCGCAGCAATACTCGACCGGTGTTATGAAATCTCGCCAAGATATTCAAATCCTGCTGAATGAGATTGTAGGAATCTCACCGGTACTCGGGAAAACCCTGATAGCTGAAATAATAGGAATTCCAACGATATACGGGGAAACCCTAATGCTGAAAATACTAGGAATTTCAACGATATACGGGAAAACCCTACTAGGCGCTGGGCACCCACTGGATAGAGAATCACCTTAACGGCGAATCAACCTCGCACATGGGCATTCTCGCCAATCGTGGGTGCATCGGCGGGGGTATGCGGAGAATTGGGAAAGAGGACTTCATGGGGCGGGCGCCACAGTTTCAGGTCGTTCGGGCACAGCGCTGTCGCCTGTCGACATGCGGTTCACATCATGAGAGCGCCGGTTGGGCGCGCGCCGGAGGGTAAGTCGCCCCTGTTTCGTGACGCACGCTGCACGGCTTGAACGGGAGAGATGCGGGTAAACACAAACACCTCGAGGAAGCGGCTTATTGCTGGGCGGCCGCTGCGGGAGATCGTGTGGCGCGCCGGATTTCGTGCGCGCTTACGGCGCCTTGATTCTCGCCTGCGCGCAGCTCCCGGGCTGCCGAGTGATACGCCGTGCCGTGCTGCTGAGCCCCACCAGCGTCGTAACTGGCCGGGCCGCCAGGGGAGCCCGATCGTGAACCGACTGGTCCGGCCAGGGCGGTCGGATGCTGCAAATCTTGGACCGTCAGCCCAACAGGCCGGGATCGGCGGAGCCATCGAGCGACATGTCAGAGGCCTACACGACAGAGAAGGAGCGACACGATGAGAAGCGGAATTGGAGCATTTATTGTGCTGATGCTGTGCGTGGGCACAGCCTGGGCGGGACCGCCCCAACGCGGCATTGTGGCACCGTGGGGTGAAGATGCCGTGCTGATCGACTACGGCACTGCCGGTGGCGGCGGCGCGCCTCGTGGCGGGGGCGTGCCTGGCTTGCAAGCCGCTGCGGACCATATCGTGGGTCAGCAGTGCCCCAACGGTGGCTGGGGTTGGCCTCACGACGACTGCGGCGCGACGTACAACAACATCACCGGCCCGATCGCGCTGGGCTTGCTACAAGCCTACGAGATGACCGCGGATGCCGACCATCTTACATCGGCGACCGATGGCGGCGATTACGACTTGACCTTCCAGTACGGCAATGGGGAGGCCCGGTTCGGCTCCTTCACGCCGTTCTTCATGCACAAGCTCACGGCGGCGACCAGTGATTCGACCTACAGCACTTTCGCGGAAACCGGCTTCTTCGACGAACTGACAGCCGGCACGCATGGACCGGACGACGTCGACACGACGGGGTATCTCGACGTTCATAAGGCTGCTCGCAGCGGCGCACTCATCAATATCCGCTCGTGGGATATGCAATATATGCCGTGGGTCGCAGGCCAGATCGGCAACAGTGCCAGCGGCCCATCGGATGCGGTTGATCAGCAGGCGAGGTTCCTGGAGTACTCGGTACTCGACGGCCTGAACACGCTGGACGATACGGATCCCAACAACATCCCATGGGACATAACCGGGCTAGCCGGCGCCGTGCACGGCCTGGCGCTGAACGGCACCACCAGCTTCCCCGCCATTGTCTCGCCGAACTGCTCGGCGATCAACGGTATCACGACGCTTTGCGCCTTGGCGGATGTGCTGGCAGGCTACCAGAACGCCAACGGGTCGTGGTACTGGTCGTCGAATTTGGCGTCACCGACCGCGTCGGACGAAGACACGCAGAACACGGCGTATTCCGTGATGGCGCTGGTCGCTGCGCAGGGCCATGGCTGCGGCCCGTATGACGATGAAATCGCCGACGGCCGTGACTGGCTCTGGAGCATGCAGGACACCGACGGCGGCTACTTCAGCTATCCCGGCGGGGACCACAACACTGAGGTCGAGGGCGAAGTCCTTTCGGCGATGACGGCGCCGCCTGAGGTCTGGGTGGACGACGATTATTGCGACGGTTGCGCAAACGACGGCCACGCCTGGGGCTACGACGCCTTTGACAACATCCAGGACGGCATCGATGCCGTGGAAGGCAGCACGGTCAACGTCGCGGCGGGAATGTACAACGAGCGGTTGACGATTGACAAGTCACTGGATCTGCGGGGCGCCCAATATGGCGTCGATCCGACCGCACCTGGTGCAAGAACCACCCCGGCGGCGGAGTCGATCATCGATATAACCGGCCTGTCGGTTCAGAACCCGAACGTGGCGGTGGAGATACCCAGTGGAGTCACGGATGTCACTCTCTCCGGCTTCACAGTGATTGGGAGCCCCACCTCCCACTATGCGGACGAGTCCAACATTCGCTGCTGGGATGACAATCTAACCATCGAGGACAACATCCTGGACGGTTTTGTCGGCGTGCTGTACAAAGGAGCTGACGGGCTCATCGTTTCGCGCAACCGCGTGACCGCCAACAAGACCGGCATCATCGCTCAGCCCGGTACAACGACCAACGCGACCATCTCGGATAACTTGCTGACACTTGGCTCAAGTCCCGCGGGTGATGAATCCGCGATCTACATGACGTCTACCAGCAACTCAAGCGTCATGGGCAATACGGCTACCGGCTGGATCAACGGAAAAGGCGTCGGCGGCAGCAACCTCACAAATGTCGAAGTCTCCGGAAACACGTTCACCGGCAACAAAGATGCCGTGTCCTTCTGGGGTACGACGACGTTCGTCGACATCCTCGGCAACGATCTGAGCGGGAACACGCGCTATGGTATCAGTATCAAGGGCCAGGACATCGCGATCGAGGAGAACGATCTCAGCGGCAACGGCGACGTGGGGGTGAATGTCGCCAAGCACGTGCTCGACACGGAGCGCGTGTCGCTCTGGCACAATGACCTCGGCGGCAGCACCAACTTCGGCCTGCAGGTCGATGGGGCCGTGACCGAGACCGTCGATGCCGAAGAGAACTACTGGGGCACCATCGGCTCCGCGGGCGTCGCCGCCGAAGTCACCGGTCTGGCCGACTTCGATCCGTGGTGCAATGCGGACTTCACCGTCTGCACGTTCACCAGCCTTGTGACGGACACGTACGTCGACGACGACTACGTCGCTCTGCCCGATGGCGCCCAGGTCGACTGGCCGTACACCGGCTGCACGCCGTGCGGCACGCACTACGTCGGCTACGACGCCTTTGACAACATCCAGGACGGCATCGATGCGGTGGAAGGCAGCACGGTCCACGTTGCGGCGGGCACCTACCACAACGATATCGTCGACGGCCATTGGGAAGGTCCCACTTGGGTCTATGACCACCGGATCGACAAGAGCATTACCTTGCTGGGTGCCCAGGCCGGCGTTGATCCGGCCGGCAGCACCAGCGCGCGACCCGGCGGCGAGTCAATCCTCACCAGAAGCGACGGTCTTCCCTATTCGATTACCGCGCCAAATGTGGTGGTGGACGGGTTCATGAACGGCAGCGCCGCGGCCAACAGCGGCGGCCGCTTCATCATTGGCGATGATGCCGACGGGACCAGCATCCGCCACACGATTATCCAGAACACCCCTAGTGGCTCCTCCGGTCACGGTGTCTATGTCTATCCGGGCGCCGTTGACGCCACGGTGGAGTATTGCACCATTGCGAACACCGCTTGGGAAGGGATTTCCACGGATGGCCAGGTTACGATTGCACACAACACGATCAAGGATATCCCGTCCAGCAAGGGGATCTATGTTGGTGGCGGGAACGCGCTGATCGACCATAACGCCATTTCCAACACGTTCTACGAAGGCGTGATCGTCAACGGTCAGGCAACGATCTCCAACAATGACATCGATACCGCCTACAAAGGTATCTCCGTGACATCGTCCGGCAGCGCAACCATCACCGCGAACACCGTCTCCAACACTACATATGAAGGGGTTGTGGTCGCCGGAAACAGCATTGTCACAGGAAACGATATCTTCGGTGCTTACCACGGTATGCAGGTCCGGGGCAACGGCACGGCACATACCATCGAAGGCAACTACATCCACGACAACGACTACCACGGGATCGAAATTCCAAACTACAGCGGCGAGGTGGTCGCCACCGTGTCGATCGCCAATAACACGATCACGGATAACCCGTACGTCGGTGTAAAGGTCGGTGGTAACACGGACGGCTCCGGCTACCACATCAACTACAATAGTTTTTCAGGCAACGGCATCTACGGGGTCGAGTCGTCCACGACCGCGGCCGTTGACGCCTCGACCAACTGGTGGGGCCATCTCAGTGGGCCTGCAGGAGTAGGTGTGGGCAGCGGTGACGCCGCCACCGCCAACGTGGACTTCACGCCCTGGATTCACGAGGGGACCGACCAGAACCTAGGCACGATCGGCTACGAGCCCGATCTCTCTGAGCTCCACGTCGACGACACCAGCCCACAGACGCCCGGGCAGCCCGGACGTATCCAGGAAGGCATCGACCTCGTGGAGGGCAGCACGGTCTACGTTGCGAACGGAACCTATACCGGCCCGAACACGATTACGTCGGGAATCACGATCACCGGCGAGAGCGAGTCCGGCGTGATCGTCGAGGCCGCCAACGCTCAGACCGGGTCGGCCAATACGTTTACGATCAACGCCTCCGGCTACGACGTTTCGCTCCAACAGATGACAATCCGCCATGGCGACTACGGCATCCGCTCGAGTGCGGGCAATGTCGATGTGCTGCACTGCACGTTCTATCACAACGGCTGGGACGGAACGCCTTATCCGACGCCATACACGCAAGCCGGCGCCGCCGCTCACTGGGCGGCCTACGCGACGGACGGCGGGGCCATGCGCATCGAGAATTCCGGAGGCAGCGAGATCGCGCATTGCACGCTTTACGAAAACGACCGGGGCATCCGCTATCAGGACGGCGCCAACGGCGACATCCACGACAACAACATCTCCACCACGATTCAAGCGGGGATCTACCTGGCTGCCAGCAGCTACACCGGCGCCACGGGATGCACCAATACGGCCGTCTATGACAATCAGAGCAACGGAAACTACGAGCACGGGCTGCTGAGCATCGGCGGCCTGGGCAACAGCTTTACGAGCAATACCTGTAACGACAACTGGAACACCGGCATCATGCTCTGGCATCCCGCTGAGATCACCGTCCAGGGCAATGGCTTCGACGGCAACAACGCCTACGAGTTCAATGGCGCCGGCAACTCGGCCGACGCTTCCGGCACCATTTATGCCGACGGCGACGCTGACGCCGCCGGGGCGACCTTCGCCTTCAAGCTGCTCGGCAACGACATCCTCAACGGCGGCCAGGGCGATCAGCCCCAGGCCGACGGAGCGCACCTGTCTCACCCGTTGCCGGCTACGGGCATCGAGATCATGTACAACACGTTTGGCGGCCATGATATCGATGTTCACGTTCTGGATCAGGCTGCCACGACGGTTGTCAACAACAACAACTTCCTAAACAACAGCGTCGGTATCCAGAACGACGATACCAGCGCCATCGTCGACGGCGAGAACAACAACTGGGGTTCGGCCGAAGGTCCGGAGGACACCGCCGGTACCACGGAGATCGACGCCTCGGATTGCGACACTGTCGCCGTTGGCGACATGCTCAACGTCGCGCCCGCCGGCTCGCTCGGCAAGAGCGTCAGCGAGGATGTGGACTACTGCCCATGGCTGATTCCCGCGCAGTTGACGCTAAACGTGGACGATACCTGCAACGAAGCCGGCGTCGGCGGCACGGTCACCGTGTACATCGACCTGAGCAACGTCGACCCGCTGGGCAATGACATCGTCGGCGGCGACTTCTTCCTGTCGTACGACAACGCGGTGCTCGACTTCATCAACGCCGCGCCGGCCGCGTCGATCTTCACCATGCAGGTCTACGAATACGTGGACGAGGGTGCCGGAACAATCGACTACGCCACCGGCGTTCCCTACGGCGGCAGCGGCACGCAGAGCGACACTACCATGGCCGTGATCACGTTCACGGCGCTGGCGGAGATCTGTGACACGGCGAATCTGGTCACGTTCCGTTCGCACACGCCGCCGACCAAGCTGAGCGACGAGTTCGCCAACGCGGCCTACCCGGCGCTGACCGACCTGGCCGCGATTACGATCGACGGCACGGCGCCGGTCTTGTCGGGTTGCCCGACGACGCCGATCACGGTCGAGTGTGATGCGGTTCCGGCTGCGGCAACGGTGACGGCGAATGACAACTGTGCCGGCGCGGTGTCGGTGACGTACGAGGAGGTTCGCACTGACGGGACGTGTGACGACTACTACACGCTCACGCGGACCTGGTCGGCCGAGGACGACTGCGAAAACAGCGCGTCCTGCACGCAGGTGATCACAGTGCAGGACACGACGCCGCCGGATATCAGCAACGTGCCGGCGAACGCAACGGTCGAGTGCGACTCGGTTCCAACGGAGCCCAGCACGCTGCCGGCCTCGGACAACTGCGATACGACGGTTACGCAGGCGACCTACGACGGCGAGACCATCGCGGCCGGTTCGTGTGATCAAGCGTACACGATCACGCGTACGTGGACGGCCGTCGACCGGTGCGGCAACAGCACCACCGAGACGCAGATCATCACGGTGCAAGACACCACCGCTCCGGCGTTTGACCAAGCCTGCCCGCTGCCGGCGATCACGGTCTATGCCGACGCGGGGTCCTGCGAGGCCGCGGGGAGCACGGTCAGTGCCACTACCCCGACGGCGACGGATAATTGCGACCCGTCACCGGCGGTTACGTTCTCGCGTGACGACGGCAAGGCCAACTTGACGGATCCTTACGAGGCGGCCGACTCGCCGATCACCATCACCTGGACCGCCGAGGACGACTGCACCAACGCGGCCACCTGCACGCAGACCGTGACGGTGCTGGCGTATAACGAGCTGGTGGTTGATATCGCCCTTGATGGGGCCGGCTTCCCTGGTTCGCTGACACGCTGCATCACGTTCGAGCTGTGGGAGTGCCCGGATACGGTGCCCACGGAGATCGTGGACTTGGAGCTCACGTTCAGTAGCGGTGTCTGTTCGGACACGGTCGAAATCCCCTGCGGCAACTACGCGTGCATCACGGCTCGTGACACGCTGCACACGCTGCGGCGGACGATCATGCCGACCACCTCGGGGACCCAGTTTGTCGCCGACTTCGCAGCCGCCGGCCAGGATCTGATCGGCGGAAACTTCAACGACGACTTCTGGATCGACATCCTCGACTTCGGCGTGTTCACGTGGCAGTGGGGCGAGGACTATGGTTCCGGTGATACGGATTGCTCGACGCCGTACCCGCATGCCGATGCCACCGGCGACGGAATCGTCGGGACGGGTGATTTCGGGTTCATCCAGATCAACTACCTGGAGGGCGCTGACGACAACTGCTGTGGCCAGCCCGGTCTGGTGCGCGGCGGTGACGGCGGTCCGACGACGGAGATCTCGGTCGAGGATCTGCAGGCCATGGGGCTCGGACACCTGACCATCGGCGACCTGAACGGCGACGGTTGGCTCGACCAGGCCGACATCGTCGCGTTCTTCAGCGGCGTGCGTCCGAAGCCGGGCGTGGTTCCGGTCGAAGACGTGATGCGGTCGAGCCTGGAGCCGGGTGCGCCCGCGGAGGATGAACCGCGACCGTAGCGTCGCGTTGGGAATGAAGCGTCGAATCTGATTTCGGCGGATGCGGGATGGCGCGTGGCAGACCGCTCACGCGCCGTCCCGATCCGGTACTTGATTCACGCTGGGCGCGCCCCGGCCGGCGAATGCTGCGCAGGCTCGGGCCTTCTGCCCAGCCGCATAACGACGCAAGCGCGCTTGAGGCGCCCTGGAGAAAGGAGTCCGTATGGAACGGTTGTCTGCGCCACTGCGACATATGGGCAAATCACCGGCAGGGGCACCGCGGCGACCCACCGCTGCCGCCTGCCTGATTCACACACTGTTACTAGGAGGAGAAATGATGCACACCAAGATCATGACAATCTCACTTGGGTTGGCGCTCTGTTGTACCGTCACCGCCTGGGCCGGACCGCCCGAACGCGGGCTGGCAACACCCTGGGACGGCGATGCCGCCGTGGTTGACGACGGCGGAAGCGGACCTCGCGCCGCCCCGGACATCTATGTAGATATGAATGATGGCGGATGCGTGTCCAGCCCACAGGGCGATCCATACTCGGTGGTCTACTGCACGCTGCAGGACGCGATTGCCGATGCGGCCGCGGGCGACGTAATTCACGTGGCGTCGGGGACGTACGTCGAGACCGGGCAGATCGTCATCGACGAGGACTTGACCATCGCGGGCGATCCGGCGAGCAAGCCGGTCATAAAGCCCAACCAGGACACGAGCAACTCCGGCGACGCGCGCGGCTGGTGGCTCGTTCAGGCGGGCGTGGTGTTGGACGTCAGCCATGTGGTTTTCGACGGCACCGGCAAGCTGGTGTATCAGGCGTTCCGGCACCAGGGTTCCGGCAGCTTCACGGACTGCACCTTCCGTGAGATCAAGTACAACGAGTTGGGCCCGGACTACTCCGGGCTGGCGATCTGCGCCTATGGCGATGGCCCGGTTCACGTAACGCGCTGCGAACTGGAAGAGATCGGCCGCATCGGCGTGTTCTACTTCGGAAGCGGCGTGGCCGGTTCCATCTGCGATCACATTCAGTATACCGGCAAAGGCGCGATCGACTGCCTCGACTACGGCATCGAACTCGGCGCCGGGGCCGTGGCGACGCTCACCAACAGCACGATCACCAACTGCAAGGGCGTGGCTTCGTCGGACGGTTCGACCTCGGCCGGCATTCTGATCACCACCTACTATGCTGCCGGAACCGAGGGCGAGCTGTATGGCAACGTGATCACGGACAATACGTGCGGAATCGCGGTCGGCTACGACAGCAGTGACACCTGCGTTGTGGTTGCCAACTACAACGACGTCTCCGGCAACACGTCCGAGGGCATCGACAACACGTCCGCCACGAACACGGTCGATGCCGAGAAGAGTTGGTGGGGCACGACCAACCTGGCCGTGATCGCGACGATGGTCGGTGGTCTGGTGGACTTCGATCCGCCGCTCTTGACCCACCGGATTCGGGCGGCGTTCGCCGGCAACCGATTGGTGGATCTGCAAAACAACGACGGCGGTTGGGACTGGCCGCTCGACGATGGTAATCCCAACAACACCAGCCCGCTAAACACCGTCGGGCCGATCGGCATGGGCCTGGCCAAGACCTACCGGGTGACCAGCGATCCTCCGGGGATGCTCTCGGCCTTGCAGAACGCCGGCGCGTTGCTGCTGACCAAGACGAACAACTTCTCGCCCTCGGATGGTTATCTGGCAGCCGAGCTGGACGCGCTCTTCGGCGGGACGACCTACGTCGACCATGTGACGGACAACTTCTACGGCCCATTGGCCGCCGGCACGTATGACCGCAACGGTGCCGGGACGCTCTACGACACTGCCGGTTATGTGCAGTTGATTCGAGATGCTCGGGAGAGTCAGGGGATCGCGAACCTCGCCGCGTGGGACATCGGCATGGGTCTGATCGGGGCCGCTTCGGCCGGCGCCGATACGACAGCATGGGGCGCGGGTGTCGAGGCCGAGATCGATGAACTCGATGGCAGTGCCTACTACGACGTGATCGGGCTGGCCGGAGCGGTTTACGGCCTGGCGTTTGTCGGCGAGGACTTCGATCCGACCGCCGGCGAACATGCCGCCGAGAGCAGCTTGAGCGATCTGGCTGACATCCTGGCCGGCTATCAGATCCCCGAGTCCGGCGGATTCGCCTGGAACCGCGACTACGTCATCGCGTATGACTACAACGAGGCAATTCAGGAAACCGCCTATGCCATCCTCGCGCTGGAGGAAATGGGTGGATACGCCAGCGTGATCGCCGGCGCCGCCCAATACATGCTGAGCGTTCAATTGCCCACCGGCGGTTGGGAGAACTACGTCGGCTCGACCAGCGGCGAGAACAACGAGGTAACGGCTGAGGCGGCCTGGGGCATCTGGGCCCAGTCGCACGCCGAGTTGACGCTCGAGCCCGACGCCGACTGCTATGCGAACGGCGATACCGTCACGGTCTATGTGAACATGACGGACCAGATCCAGAGTATCGTCGGCGGCCAGTTCTTCCTGGACTACGACGACACCGCGCTGGCGTTTGTCGACATGGCTCCTGGTGACGCTCCCTTCGACAACGAGCTGCTCGAGGTCGCCGGCGGCGGTATGATCGACTACGCCGTGTGTGCGGACTACGGCCATCCGGGAACGTCGGACGACACGACCATGGCGGTGATCACGTTCACGGCGCTGGCCGACATCTGCACGGAACTCGACCTGCTCACGTTTCGGCCATACGACCCGCCGACCAGACTGAGCGCTTACGCCGGCCATCCGGTTTATCCGGCGCTGGTGGACATGGACGTGATCGACGACCAACCGCCGACGGTCACTCCGCCCGCTCCGGTGGAATTGGAGTGCAGTACCGATCTGCCGGCGCCAGCGACGACAATTACCAACTTCCTGGCCCTGGGAGGGGCGGGTGCTTCCGACAATTGCGCCCCCACGGCGGATTTGACGGTATCGTCAGTGACAGGAGCGCTGGTCGGCGATGAGTGCAGCGGCACGATCTCGCGAACGTATACGATCACCGACTACTGCGGCAACAGTACCGACGTCGATCATGTGTTCAACGTGTCGGATGACACCGCTCCAGTGGTGACTGCCCCGGATGCGGTTGAGTTGGAATGCAGCACGAATCTGCCGGCGGCAGCAGCGACGATCGCGGAGTACCTGGCGTTGGCCGGCGCCGATGCTGTCGACAACTGCACGGCGCAGGGAGACCTGACAGTCTCACACGTGGATGGCGCTTTGGCCGGCGACGAGTGCAGTGGCACGATCACACGGACGTACACCATTACGGACGAGTGTGCTAATGGCACCGACGTCGATCACGTGTTTAACGTGTCGGATGACACAGCTCCCGTGGTGACTGCCCCGGATGCCGTGGAGTTGGAATGCAGCACGAATCTGCCCGCGGCAGCGGCGACGATCGCGGAGTACCTGGCGTTGGCCGGTGCTGATGCTGCCGACAACTGCACGGCGCAGGGAGACCTGACAGTCTCACACGTGGATGGCGCTTTGGCTGGCGACGAGTGCAGCGGCACGATCACACGGACGTACACCATTACGGACGAGTGTGCTAACGGCACCGACGTCGCTCACGTGTTCAACGTGTCGGATGACACAGCTCCCGTGGTGACTGCCCCGGATGCGGTGGAGTTGGAATGCAGCACAAACCTGCCGGCGGCAGCAGCGACGATCGCGGAGTACCTGGCGTTGACCGGTGCTGATGCTGCCGACAACTGCACGGCGCAAGGAGACCTGACAGTCTCACACGTGGATGGCGCTTTGGCCGGCGACGAGTGCAGTGGCACGATCACGCGAACGTATACGATCAGTGACTACTGCGGCAACAGTGCGGACGCCGATCACGTGTTTAACGTGTCGGATGACACCGACCCTGTGGTCACGGACTGCCCAGTTGGCATCAGCGTCGACGCCGACGCCGGTGGTTGCGATGCGGAAGTCTCGTGGACCGCGCCGACGGTGACGGACAACTGCGACGCGGGTCCTACGGTCGAGTACGACATCGATGAGGGTGACGACGGCTCCGTTGAGGATACGATCTCGGCCACCACTTACACGTTCCCCGGCGGAACACACCGGGTCACCGTCGTTGCCACTGACCTGTGCGGCAATGTCAACGATACGTGTGACTTCATTGTCACCGTGTCGGCGTCCAGCGAGATGCTGGTCGATTTGGATCTGGATTGGTCCTTCACTGGCTCGCGCTGCATCACGTTCGAGCTGTGGGAGTGCGCAACTCCAAGTGCCGTCATCGTTGAGGAGTTCCTTGCGTTTAACGGCGGCTCTGCGAGCGCGATGGTGCTGGTACCGTGTGGTGATTACGAGTGCATTACCGCCCGCGACACGCTGCACACGCTAAGACGCACGGACGATGATCAATTTGGCATAACGCCCATCGTCGGTACGCAGTACGTCGCGAACTTCACCGATCAATCAGGATCCGGTGGCGATAACGACGAACTGGTCGGCGGAAACCTGAACGACGACTTCTGGATCGACATCCTCGACTTTGGCGTGTTCACGTCGCAGTGGGGCCAGTCCTTGTCGCCTGACACCGACTGCATGACCGCACCCCCCCATGCGGACATCAACGGCAGCGGCATCGTGGATACGGGTGACTTCACGTTCATCCAGATCAACTTCCTGGAGCACAGCGATGACAACTGCTGTGGCCAGCCGTTGCTGGGCGGGGGCGGCGATGGGCCGATCACCGAAATATCGGTGGAAGAGTTGTATCAGCTCGGTCTGGGGCACCTCGGCGTTGCCGACCTGAACAACGACGGCTGGCTTGACGAAGCCGACGTCGCTGCGTTCATGAACGGCGCCCGCCCGAAGCCGGGCGTGGTTCCGATCGAGGATGTGATGCGGTCGAGCCTGGAGCCGACTACGCCGGCGGAGGCTGAACCGCGGCCGTAGAGTCGCATTGGGAATGAAGCGTCGAATCTGAATTCGGCGACTGCCGGACGGCGCGTGACGGACCCCGTCACGCGCCGTCCGCCGCCCATGCGTCTGGAGCACTTAGCTGTCGGCGACCTGCACAGCGACAGCGGGCGTGGATGGCGGATTTGACATGACGATTCGGTGCGCGGCGCGTTGCCCGATCCAAGCGCGTCGATCGGCGTACAGCGCGACCAGGAGGAATGGCGAAATGAAAGATCGTAAGAGCTATGCAACGGCAGCCGCCGTGCTTTGTGCACTGATCATCGGTCACTGGGCCACGCCCAGCCAGGCGTTGATCGACCTCGAGTGGCGACCGATGTCTCAGATCGCGCAAGTCGACGACGTCGTGGAAATCGGTCTGTACGCCGTCTCCGACGACCCCGAGATGGATCAGCATCTGTCGGCAATTGACCTGATCTTCACCTGGAATCCAGACCACCTGGAACTGCTGGATGTCGACGACCCCAACTACCCGAATTGGATCTTCTCGGGCTTCAGCAACGACCCGCATGGCCTCAACGAGGCCATCCCGCCCCAGGATGGCGACGGCATCTACACGGCGCTCGGTCCATTGGGCGTGCCGGTCGCCGCTACGCCAGAGGGAACCTTGGTTACCACGTTCCAGTTCCGCGCGTTAGCAATCACAGACGAGACTTGGATCGAGATCCTGGAGTCGGCCGGTTCACCTCCAGGCCAGACGGTCGTCTGGGACGGCACCGTACCGGGGCTCGACGTGACCGGGGAGCTCGGAAACGCTCAGGTCGAGATCGTCTGCCAGGTGTGCCTCGGCGACCTCGACGGCGACGGCGATGTCGACTTGGCAGACTTGGCGCAACTGCTCATGCACTACGGTATGACCAGCGGAGCCGCGCCGAGAGACGGCGACGTGGATTGCGATGGTGACGTCGACCTGCACGATCTGGCCGCCTTGCTGAGCGTCTACGGAACGACGTGCGAGTAGAGCGGTCGCGGCTGAAGGGTTTGTCCGCCTGCGCCTGTCCATACCGAATACTCCATCCGCCGCGGCACGTTCCTCAGCGTGCGCAAGCTCGAAGCGGCGATCGAACCGTTCATCGACAGGCACAACGATAAACCCAAGCCGTTCGTCTGGACCGCCGACCTAAAGGACATACTGCCAGAGATCGTGCGGGCACACGAAAAGCTGCACATGGTGCGAAATCAGTGATGCGCTACACTAGCTGCAGTCGTCGCCATACTGACCGAGCAGTATCACCAGGTCAGCCAGTTTTATGCACGGGTCTCCGTCGTCGGTGAGATCCGCGGCCGGGTCGTATGACCCATCTCCGGGGCACAGGCCGTAGCTGCCGAGTAGCAGCACCAAATCCTGCAGGCCGATTATGCAGTCGCCGCTGCCATCGATGTCCGCGGTGCAGTATCCACCGCTGTTGCCGGGGTTGGGACAGCCGGCCGGCTCCTCACCGGTCGTAATCTCGAGCCCGAAGTTGGCGATGTGGGGGAAGCTGAAAACGAAGACATCGACGCCGTGGACCTCGAACAGATCGGCGCTGCCGCCAATGGCGGGCGGATCGTACAGCACCAGCCCGGCCTCGGGACTGTTCGAGAAATCGAACTCGACCCAGATATCCTCAGGCAGTAACAGCGGGCTGGCGCTAACATCCACAGGAAAGACGTAGAGACCATCACCCGGGAGATCCGTGACCGTGTACGACCCGATCAAAGTCGAGCCGGGGTCCCCGCCGGGAAAGTCCGCGCTGTTCGGATCGTTCTCGTAGAACAGCACGTCGACCTGGGTCAGGGCCGTGCCGCCGGTCGGGTCGAAGTAGGCGAACGTAAACCCGTCCATCCAGCCGCCGGCGGTCAGGTGCAGGTCGTCGCCGTACGCCACACCGGTTTGCGTCTGCGGCAGGTAGAACTCGTTAGGGTCGGTGGATTGCTCGAGGTTCGAGTACACACCGATGCCGCCGCGCTCGGCGCCGCCGCCCCAGTAGTGAATCGTCACGTCGCCGATCGGCACTGGTTCTGGCGGCCAGGCCCACGCGGTCGAGCAAACAAACAGTCCGGCCGCCAGCACAAACGCAGTTCTCATTATCCCGCTCCTTGGCAAGATGCCTCAATTCATGAAGTCGTGCCCCCGTCCCATGGACTGCCAGGCACCCACCGGCCGGCGTGACCGCGGCGCAGTTACCCCCTCGGGGTGGCGGCCCTGCTTCAGCCGGTTCCCCTAGTGACTATAGCACGGCGGTTGCGCAAGCCGCAACAGTTTTATGAAGGCAGCCCGGAACCACTGTTGGAGTCTGATGATTTTCGGACGTTGCCGGTCCGGTCCCCGAAGTGCTTATGTTTGGCTCATCCGGCTTTTCCGGGAAACTCGAACCGCCAAGGCGCCAAGTCGCCAAGGATCTTGGGTTGTGCCATGCGTTCGGCGAGGGCTACTGGAACGCTGGTCAATCGTCCCGGCAGTGTCTCCG
>SDBT01009003.1_pt1 | contig 16231 bp, 33 predicted proteins | sample 2277101 | NCBI WGS metagenome assembly SDBT01 (sample SAMN10404973, study PRJNA504765) | marine sediment metagenome | isolation source: marine sediment core GS10_PC15, 103 cmbsf | place: Arctic Ocean: Southern Knipovich Ridge | collected 2010 | reverse complement strand
CAATTCAATTCAATTCAAAAGGGGAAAAGAAACCGGACAAGCCGGTCCTCCCCCCGCTGGCCCGACTTTGGAATGACCACTGCGGGAAGCTGCCCAAGGTGAAAGCTTGTAACGCGTCCCGACTAAAACATGCTAACGCTCGCTGGAAGGAAGCCCGGTGGACCGATGATTTTGGCAGTCCGGCGGAGTACTGGGCCGAAGTAGTTCATCTGCTCCGGCTATCGAATTTTTGCAATGGGGCGAATGATCGTGGGTGGATAGCTGATTTTACTTTCCTGTTGCGCCCCGATACGCATCTCAAAGTGATGGAGGGAAAGTATGCAAACAGGGCTGGGCAAAACCGAGGGGAACGAGCAATGAGTAATTTACAAGATCTTGAAAAAATCAATTTTGATGAGGAGGAAAAAAATGAGCCTAGAACCCTATAAGCAAATCATCGTAAAATTGGCCATCATTTATGATTACGGCGATCGGTTGAGCGGAGCAAGTTTGAAAGTGATGTGTGAGCTCTTGAGGAAAATGTGTCCTAACCCCAAGGAGGCCGAGCGCGCAGCTGAGAAATACGTCGAAGACGCCGAGCACACTCGGTTCCCGATTCCGATCCACAAGATCCTTCACTCGCTGCGGCCCCCAGTAACCCAGAGAGAGCAAGCGACCGTGTTAGCTGCTCGCATTTGGGGATCGATTAGTAAGTTCGGGTACACAAATCCTTTACTTGCTTATAAGCACATTGGGTTAGTTGGATGGGAAGTTGTTAAGCAGCGCGGTGGTTGGTTGAGCCTTTGCCAGGAGTCGAATACCGCCCAGCCCGGAACGATGCAGGCTCAGCTCAGAGACCTCATTGAAGGCATGCTGAAGCGGGATCGCGCCGGGATGTCGGATATCAGCCAAATTGAATTTAACCACGCAAGCAAAAAACTTGTGGATCGTCTTAACGTGTCAATGAAATCACTACCAGGAGGAGAAAAATGTACTCAGTCGTCGAAATGACAAAAACGGGTCTTCATAAAGTGGCAGATATTATCCCACCCCCAGGCCAGCGCCTAAAGTGCGACTCTTGCGATAGTTGGCTAGAGTCGGGGAGGACGATTTACCTCCTGAAAGTTTATGACTCAAACGGTAAAACGGAAGACAAATACGTATGCCGACCCTGCAGTGGTACAGATTCGGGGGCTGTATGAATAGGCTTTTCTACCTTTCGTTGGCCTGCTTAATGGCCCTTAGTGGTTATAAAAATTTTGTTCATGAGGACTATTGGTTGGTTTTTATAAGCTCTAGCATGTTCTTTTTTTGGACATGGAGAGCCTGGAGGAATGAGTGGTGAGAGGTAAGAAGGTAGAAAAATATCGTAACGAAGTGCGCAAGGTGAATACCGGAATGAATCGAAAGCGCTCTAAGATTCAACAGGTTTCTGATGAGCGGAATAAATACAAGCAGGCCCTAGAGGATGTCGCCTATAAAAATCCACATCGAGTTTGCAGAGCTGAGGCAGCAGATATGGCCTGTGAATTTTATTATATAGCTAAGAAAGCTTTGGATCAAAAATGAACAAAAAACTTTTTAAATCTGAGATTCATATCAAGAGCCACCAAGGCTTAGGAATTAATCAGGATCGGACAATTTATGTTGTTGCAGAGAATCAAGTAGAAGCTTCAACATGGTTGCAAAGTAAATTCAAAGATTCGGAAGTTAAAGCAATAGAAAAAATCGATGGCGATGTAACGATTGCGGGTAAAAAATGATCGAAGAACCCCAAGCAAACTGGACCGATAATCAGTGGGATGAATTTATTCTCAAGGAAGAACCCGCCTCATTCACGGCACAGTGCATAAAGTTACGAAGAGCAATAGCAGATTTTAAAAGTGAACTAAAAAAAGTACCACCTTACATCTGGATCAAAAACGGTCTGGACCGGTGGGCCGAGAGGAAGAAAAAATGAGTACGCGAGCAAATATAGTAATAACTGACAATGATGACAAACTATTTTTTTATAAACATTCTGACGGATATCCTGAAGGCACTTTGCCCACGTTAGAGCGATTTTTAAAACATGTAAAAAATGGAGAAATTCGAGACAACGTGTGTCAAGCAAGCGGATGGCTGATCATATTTGGGAATACTGAATACGAACAAGGTAGTGAACCCACAAGAGAATCCTCTGGATGGAAAGTAGGTGCTTATGAGCCCACTATTGGAATTCATGGTGATATTGAATATCTTTACCACGTCGATTTAGTTGAAGAAAAAATTACCGTTGTTACTGAAAATTTTAAAAAGTTTGATCGAAAATGTGCTGACAAGGAAAAGTATTGAAGGAGCGCGGAATCATATTCACTTCTGAAGAAGTCAGGGCGACGCTAGAAGGTCGGAAGACTCAAACAAGGAGAGTGATTAAATATCCAGCCAAAGAAAATGATCACGGCTGGCATCCAACAAAATCAGGTTTTGAATATTTACCAGGTGGCTCTGCAAGGCCGGTCTGTCCACACGGTAAACCAGGAGACCAAATTTGGGTGAAGGAGACTTGGAGGGAAACTGGTAGCGCCATGAATGCTGATCTATCGATTCCTGATCAAAGCTTCATGAATAAAAGTCAAATAATTTATAAGGCAGATGCAGAATGGGATGGACCATGGAGAAGTCCGGTCCACATGTTTCAATGGAATTCCAGAATTACTCTTGAGATCACGAACGTGAGAGTTGAGAGGTTGCAGGATATTTCAGAAGAGGACGCGAAGGCCGAGGGCGTTAAACTTATCCCAGGCGTCTACCGCGTATTTGGCATGAAATCTGAATACGAACCAATGAAGCCTTTTCCTTATAAAGATTCTTTTAGAGGCTACTGGAATTCTATCAACGAAAAACGTGGCCATGGCTGGGACAAAAACCCCTGGGTCTGGGTCCTTGAATATAAGGTATTGAAATAATGAATAAAAACAAACCAAAAAACCACCTTAGTGTGGGTAAGGAGAAGTAATGAAAACTAAAGGACAAGCAATTGGGCCGATAGAGCTTAACTGTGAATTAACAGAGAAGATAACTACTTTTAGAGAGTCCCACTCATGGGTATCGCCTAACGGTCAGCCTGGAACGCGCGGCTTTGAGGGCTTTAATAAATATTCTTTTATCATAACGGAGCCAGTAAAATATACATTAAACAAAGATGAAATTGTTTTAGATTTCAATGGGTTCAAAATAAAAGGGTATATAACTTCGCAACGAATGCAGAGGGGTTGAAATGAGTGAGCAGCAGTTCCAGGTAGGCGATATTGTCGAAGCGTTTGGGTGTAGGGGAGAGGTCTCTAGGATTGATAATACAGATTGTTGGCCCGTTGATGTTGTGTTCCCAGAGGTCAAAGAGCAAGGCTCTTTTCTGTTGGACGGAAGAGACAGTGTTTGGCATAAAGCCCCCTCTCTTAAACTCATCGAACGTCCCAAAAAGAAAGTGATTAAATGGGTGACACTTTATAAAGATCATCGTGAAGATTTTGTCTGGAATTACTCAGACTCTCTAAAAGAAGCAGAAATATGGATAAGGGAGAATCCTGACCAAATATTCATTGACGGAGTATTTAAACATATCAGAGTCGAATTTAACGAAGAGGATTTGAAATAATGGAAACAGTGCAGCAAAAAATCGTAACCATGGCAAGTCTTTATGATCTGCGTCACAGCGGAATGATGGTATTAGGAATGCTGGTGAGGAAGCTCGGAAGCTCTGACCTGGCCACGCTTACCCTTGCCGCAGCTCTTGAGAAGGCAGGAAGTAAATCTAAGTATCTGGATGAAATATTGAAAGGAAGGAAGAGATGACGTCACTTGGTATTCAAGGTCTGATGGTTTTAGCTGTTTTTTGTAAAAGGGTCCCGTACAGGTACACATTATATTGCTATCAAAAAATGGACGTCTGCATTAAAAAAGCAAGAGAAGGGAATGTCGAGCGAGCTTGTAAAAATGTTAAAAAAGGGGGTCTCTGTTTTTCCGAGCACATCCCCGACGCCCACGTTTTAAGTGATTGTATGGAAGAAGAATTGAGATTAAAAAAAGGGAGGAAAAAATGAGCGATTTACCAGTAATGAGAGGACCTAAGACACATTTTGAGAAAACGCACCGCTTTGAATTTAATGAAATTTGGGGAGGTCAAAAATTATCTAAGATCCGTTACGATAATGGGGACTATCGAATTGCCGATTCATTAGAGCAGAGGGAGTGGTCGCCAGAAAAAACTCCTCTAATGCGCCGTTCGCTCAGGGGGAAAATTATAGCTATCACCCGGATCTCTCAGTGGATTAAAGGGGTGGGGCCGGAGTGGGTGATTTTGCATTTCGATCCGTTTTCAATTATCAGGACAGAGACAGGGAGGATAAATGATGAGTGAAGAAATTAAACCTGAGTGTACTAGAGCAATGCAGGGTCAATTTGTAGAAGTTCCAGGTGAGATCTGGTGTTTTCTTTGCCGCAAATACCATACTGTTAGAGTAAAGATTCACGCTCACGTAAGTGCTGTGAAAAATAGAGAAACAAAAAAAGGGTGGGCAAAATCATGAGTAACGTGGCGCGTGAGACGGGGCCAGAGAAGTGGGTAAGGTTGTTAGGTGCGTATCCGAAGGGTGAGACTTTTAAAAAGTTTCAACACTTAATAGGGGAGACTTCAGGAAATATTAATACAAACCAGATATTTGCTTACATCTTCACCGAGCTCGATGATCTACGAGAGGATAATAGGGTACTGCGTCAGAATATTGCTGCGGCCGAGCGCTTGCTTTTCGGCATGAGGGCTGAGATCAGAGAGCTGAAATACAAGCCAACGCATAGATCAGCGGAAAGCAAAAGGTGAGTATAAAAAGAATTGTTTGCGCAAGTTGTTACGAAAGTTTTCCGAAGGTGCGCGGTAAGATTCAAATCTGCCCTTCGTGCAACGAGGTCTTAGTAGGGCCTGTCAAAGAAGAGCCAGAGCCTAGCGGCCCGCCCGACCTAGTGAGTCAAAGATGAATACTACTCGAGACCAATATATCAGCGTTAAAAGCGTTCAAATAATCAATCGATTTAGAAAAGAAGTAAGGCTTCCTCCCCTTGTTGTTGCCAAGAGAAAGTGTATAAATTGCGACCAAGAATTCGAGAGCTTTGGCCCTCAGAATCGTATATGTTTGCACTGTAAGGATAGGAGATTCTGGGAGGACCATGATGGGAGTAACTAAGAAATGATTACAGCACGAGAACGACAAATATTTAAAGCAGCTACAGATGTGTGGGGAATAAAATCACAAATGATAGCTTGCATTGAAGAGTTAAACGAGGCCGCCGCGGCCCTTGCTAGGCACCTTAACGATAAAACAGAACTAGATAAAGTTCATGAAGAGCTGGCGGATGCAGAAATTATGATTGATCAGATGAAGTGTATTTTTTATGAGGCGAAAATACAAAATTGGAGACAGAGAAAATTGGATAGGTTATGTCAAATCCCAGCTATCTCTCAAAAGCTAAGAAAATGACTAAACACCCGTTACTCGACAAACTGGAAAAGCTGGAGAAGGAAGCAGAAATGGGAGAGTGGTTGGCTAAAACCCGCTTTATCTATGAATCCCTAAACAACCATAAGAAGCTGATCGAGGTGATTAGACTCTTAGAGGAGATGGGAATGTTTTATGCAACAAAAAGTGAGCCTGATTACGCGGGCGCTAATCCAGATGGATCTCCTAAATGTGTTATGCAGGCCCCTTGGGATAGTGGTAGAACCGCCTTTAAGGCTCTATTAAAAGTAAAGGAGCTATTGGGGTGAGTGAGGCAAAAGAAAAAGATGAACTATTTGAAAAAGATGGTTTTCGCTTAACTAGTGAACAAACGTGGAACGGTAATAAACTCAAGTTTACTCAATGGGAAGCTAAATATGTAGGCGAAATAGAGAGAGAAAATGAGCATCTTACAAAATTACTTCAGCATGTCCGCAGTGAGTTAAATTGGGAGCGCGAAAGATTTATAAACAGGATATTAGAAAAACCTAGGAAAGATGCCAAATGACCCCCCCCTTAGCCGAATAGCTATTTGTTAAGTTGACACCTATTGAGCAATAGCTAAAGGTATTCAAGTGACTACCCCTCTAAGAACTGAAAAAACATTGTCACGCATACACAAGGTGTGCCAACATCCTGGGTGTAAGAAGAAGCCAGACCCGTGGAACAAAAAGTATTGTAAAAGAGAACATGCCCGGCTTTCGGGGCTGAGCAACGAGCCGGAGCAGATGAAACTTGATATCTATAAGGAAGGTAAAAATGGAAAAATGTAAGCAAATAGGCTGTGCGGTTTTAAATATAGTGGGGTTTATAACCTTCCCATTATGGCTAGGATTTCTTGGGTGGTGCGCTATGATTACTGATGTAAGTGATTTAAAAGAAAAAGCAAAAGGAAACAAATGGCTGTTTGATTAAAATGTATACTTAATTCATGTGGCTCATTTTCCTGATGAATCTGGCCTTTATGTTTGAGATCCACCAGGATCGTATGGAACGCCGCAAGTTTCTTTATACTTTGTCAAAAACAAAAAAGAGGGGTAGGGTAAGAAAATGGCCGGAAGATACACTGTAGTTGAGAACGATATCGACGATACCGGATGGACCCAGGTTTATACAGGGGCTGTCGGTAATAAGAAAATGACGATCCAAAATGGAACTAGTAGCATTGACGCGATACTGAAGTTTCAAGCCGGAGACCCAGGGGCCGGAGTAACGGATGGATTTGAGCTCAGAAGGAGTTCGGAATTATCACTAGATCCAGCACCGATTACTAATATTTGGGCACGAGCTAATACGGTCGGAAGCGTAGAGATTGATGTTATTACAGTAAAAGGTCTCACAGCCGGCGACCTAACATCCTAATTGTTCCACGTAGAACAATGGATACCCTGATCTTATTTGATCGCTTTCCTCTGCCGCCCACAGCTAACCACGCTTATCCGACTGGTACAAATGGGCGTCGTCATAAAAGCTCGGCTATGAGAATATTTGAAGCCGAGGCGACTAAGTGGTGGATGGTTAACCGCCCGCTCGTAACTCATGCCAGAAAGGCCTTAGGTGGCGAAATCGCGATTGATAAGGCTAGCATGATAAGAGTTGACGCATGGGTCTGCTTCCATTACGGCAGCCTTTTTACTAAAGATAGCGTTAGAAAAAAAATGGACGTCTCCAATAGGATCAAGGCTCTACACGATGCCCTCTCAAATGTATTGCTGATCGATGATCGTTACTTTATGGTTGGAGAAACCGCCCCGGTGGTGATAAAGGATTTTGAAGAAGAATGCGTGACCCTAATGCTATCGATTCAACAAATGGAGACAAGGGCAAGCCTCCTAAAACGCTTGAGAGGGAGTCCATCGGCTTTCTCGTAGTTACCCGCCGCTGTGGCGAGGGGATTCAGATCGGCGAAAATGTTCATGTTATGGTCAACCGCATTAAAAATGGGCAAGTAAGGTTGGCAATTTACGCCCCTAAGTCGGTACGAATTCAAAGATCTTCAATGGCTGGTCGCAAACGGGGACGGTAGGTGGGTATAGTGGTAGCTTTCCCAAAACCTAAACGGAAAAATAGTAAAAAATTGCTTGAGATGGTCAGGCGGCAGATGTGTATTATATGTCAGCGATACGGCTGTGACCCAGATCATATTACCACCAAGGGCGCAGGCGGAGGAGACACAGGGGATAATGTTTGGCCCCTTTGCCGGCCTCACCATACAGAGCGTCATCAAATTGGGCTTGAAACTTTTATTAAAAAATACGAGGTTACCCAGGAGTGGCTTGTGGATCACGAGCGGTGGGATATCCTAGCCCCGATAATAAACGAGGCCGCTGCCAAGAAAGGCAAGACGTGACGCGTCCTTATTCCTGTAGAATATGCGGTAAGTCATTGGCCGAGAAGGAACGGTGGGATGGTCTTTGCTTCCAGTGTTATTTTGATATACCGAGTAATCAGCCGTATTTAGGAAATTTCATCGTTTTATTTCTGTTTTTTTTATCGTGTATGTGGCAATTATCTAATTGAGACGGCGGCGTGGAATGGGAGCCTGAGGGCACACGCAGGAGGAAAACAAACTGACAACCTCCTAGAACACTTATCGTCAGTAGAGTGAGTCGGGGGAAGTACCCGGCCCGTCTCATTTTTTATCCGGGCCATCTGGGGGCTAGCACTTGGCCAGAGAGAGCGGGCCTGCTCTTGGAGGTTCGACTCCTTCCGCCTGGACTTTTGGTCTAATCGTCTAGAGGCTAGGACATCGCCCTGTCACGGCGAAAACCGGAGTTCGACTCTCCGTTGGACCGCCATACCGCAACTGTGGTATTTTTTCGAAAGCGTACCGCAAGTGAGGTATTTATGTTTTATGACCACCCAGCCTTTCTCGACGTTCGACTCTACGTTAATGGCCCAGTTTACGGGGGAACGCGTTACGTTAGAATCAAAGCGACCTGGTGGTTCAAGCGCGAAAGCTTACCCTGGTTGAGTTATAACATGACCTTAGAGCGCGTTAACTGGGAAAAATTCGTAAAAAATTGTAAAATAAGCCGATTGTAATTTACTTGGAAAAATTGAAGCGGTAACGTAAGTTTTTTAAAACAAAAAGGAGATAATTATGGAAAAAACAACTAACACCAACCCTTCACTAAAGGCTACCGATGGAGCTGTCATGGTAAATGCAGTAAAATCAGATCAAACAACAAATGTAGTAGAGAAATTAAATGGAGTTACTTTAAATCCACGACAAGTCGAGCTAGAGGAAAAACAGGCCAAGCGATTAATGAGCCATTTTCATTATCATAAACCGAATGAAAAACAAGTTCCTTGTTATGCAGCAATTAATGAAGCTGCTCGAGTATTTGCAGATACAATTATGCGAAATACCCCAACAGGCGCGGATCAAACAGCCGCTGTAAGAAAAATTGTAGAAGCAAAAATGACCGCTAATACAGCGATCGCTACAAATCCAACGCTTTATCAATAAGATCCAATAGGGGCAGCGGAGATCGGTTGTCTGGCCGGGACTATAAATCGGTGATCGTTGATGCTGCCCCGCTTTTAAATTCCAAGAAGGAGGATTTATGCCAAGAAAAGAGTGGACTAAAGAAGATCTAAAATGGGCAACTAACACCAAGCATCACATAGGGAAGGCCGACGGCAAGGAAGGCTTTGTATTTTGTGTTGTACTTGACACACAGAATAAAGAGCAAGCGGTCGCCCGTTCTTTAATGCTGATTGAGCTTCTAGCAAATTGGGGTCAAGGACTTAGGGCAGCCGGAGAGCAGGCGGGTCATTTTCGACCACCTCTTATTAAAGTTTAATGAGATGCATTATATGCAAACGCGTTTTAAGATCTCCTAAAAGTATCGCCCAGGGTGCAGGGCCAGTTTGTTTAAAAAGAAATAGCCAAGGGCATATCGATTATCTTATGGCGGAACAGCACGGCCAGATGCCCATGCCTTTCATGGCGGATAAAAAAACAGGTAGACTTTCTGATTGGTGTCAGAGAGGGTATGATAAGTTGAGGAGCAAGAAGCTATGGCCGACAAGAAGACGGCAAGAAAACGAAAGCGGAAGTCCGCCCCGCCAAAGAAAATGGGCCGGCCTACTGTCTTCGACACGCCAAAAAAACTGTTAAAACTTAAACATCTCATGAGGATGTATCCCAGCTTAAAAGATGCCGCATGCTTTTTCGAGTGCGATCCCTCCACAATAGAGCTCACCCTTAAGAAGAATTACGATATGCAGTTCCGAGAGTTTCGCGATCTCCACATGGGCCACACTAGGCTCACGCTTAAGCAGACGGCACTTACCAGGGCACAAAAAGGAGGCTCTGATCGGATGCTTCAGTTCTGCTTAACTAACCTCTGCGGCTGGAAAACTAGGATTGAAAGTACCCATAAAGGTGCAATAAAAACAGGGGTTTCGGGCGATACCGTAGTCGATATTATGAAGAACCCTAAATTAGCGGCTGCCATGCTTGAAGTGGCAGAGAAGACGGCGGAGGAAGAATGAGATTTATTAAAGAGAGATGGGTAAGCCTTATTAATGAAGCAAGCGGTAAATGGGCTTGTTCAATGGGAAATTGTAGTCGTGATGCATATTATTTTTGTCAAGAGATTGGACAACAAAAACCGAAAGGCGATCTAGTTGACGAGCGGGGTCTTTGCCATCCTTGTGGCGACCGGTACTTAAAAAAATATAAGCTGTCCATTAAGCCTGAAAAAGCCCTTGTACTGTTTGAAAAAGAGAAAACATGACCCATTTTTGTAAAGGAATAGCATTCGTTGTCTTTTGGCTGATCTGGATAGTCATGATCCCTTTCCTTGTTGTTGCCGCTATAGCGCAGCCAATATTGATTGATTGTTATCCGGGTAAAAAAGAATGGGAAGGGTGGGTAAAACTTGAGTAAAATGTTTGTACTTCGTTTAGTAATGCCGTCTAATTTTGCATGGTATTTTACAGAAAAAAATGGAGGAGCTGCGCTTGTTTACGAAACAAAACATGCACTTAAATTTCCAGACAAACTGGAAGCCCAGAAATATCTAGATCAATTAAGGTCTCTTGCTAAAACCAAAGATCATAAAAAATTAACATCTGCGTTAAAGGTTTACTTGGCCCAGCCAGAGGATGAGGAATATAAGCATAATGGATAAAAAAGCTTTAGAGCGTCAAACTTATGTCCAGTCTAAAATCAAAAAGCTCGAGAGATACGAGCAGCAGATCGGGTATCAAATGGGTAAGTGCGCCACCGTAGGGATGGAAGAGTATTTAAAAAGGGATTTGAAGAAAACCCAAAAAAGACTATTAGCGTTAAGGAATGAGCGATAATGGGTTTTTTAGATTTTATACCGTCCATAGGTGAGATTTGGACTTTTGTTGCTTGCCGTCTTGTTGACCATGATTGGATTGAGCTTGAAGATGGAAAAGTTGTCTGCTCTGATTGTAGAAAGCCGGCAGGAAAATGACCTACGCAATAATTTACTCCTTGATTGGGCTCTGCATCTTTATTTTTAACTATAAAATTATTCACCACGATCCTTGGTATGCCAAGATAATCGCATTCGTTGGCTGCGCTACGGTCTGGCTTCCGTTTTTAACCATCACGGTAGGTGTCAGGCTCAGATATCCTGAAAAATATGAGCTATGAACCAAGAGGAGTTAATCAAAGACTCCTGGCGATGGTTCCCTCACACGTTCGCGCAGAAGGCCTCGAAGGGAAAATGGAAGCCCTTTAAGCACCTAAAATTTCTCTCAAAGGAAATCTATCCTCTTCTCCTAGCCGGCGACGCCAGAATTATTGTTACGATGCCTCCTCGGCACGGCAAGTCAGAGTTTATTTCTCATTGGATCCCCGCGTGGTTTTTAGATCTCTTCCCTTGGAAGCGGGTCGGCCTAGCGTCCTACTCGGCAAGCTTTGCTAAAAAGTGGGGGAAGAAAGTAAAGGCCGAGTTCCAGAGTAACGCGCTACTCCGTAATAAAGTAAACCCAGAAACAAAGGCTGGCGATTATTTCGAAATCTTAGTAGACGATCCTAAACGAGATAATGGGCTTATGATGACCGCCGGCGTTGAAGGCCCGTTTACGGGTGAGGGTTTTGAGCTCATCATCATTGATGACCCCGTTAAAAACCTCAAGGAAGCTAACTCGGCCGTTCAAAGACAAACTATAAAGGATTGGTACCGCGCGGTAGTTGAAACCCGAACGGAACCCGGCTGCTCTATTGTCATTCTAATGACGCGTTGGCACGAAGATGATTTAGTTGGCTGGCTTTTAAATTTAAAAAACGATGAAGACTCAGAGCCCGAACTCTTAGACGATTGGACACTAATTAACCTCCCTGCCCTAGCCGAAGAGAATGATCTATTGGGCCGAAAAGAAGGAGAGGCGCTTTGTCCCGAGCGGTACACCGCCGAAACCTTAATCAAAAAAATGGCAAACGCAGGCCCTAGGGTGGCAGATTCTCTTTATCAGCAACGTCCTACGGCAGCTAAAGGAGATATCTGGAAACGAGCCTGGTGGCAATTTTGGGCTCAAATGCCGGGTAACTTTGAGGAAATTATTCAGTCTTGGGATATGAGGTTTGGTGATAAAAGAACTTCGGGCTCTTGGGTAGTGGGTCAAGTCTGGGGCCGGATTAAAAATAAATATTATTTACTAGATCAAGTACGTGGCCGGTGGGGTTTTGAGGAATCTAAGAGTGCGGTTCTAGACCTAACGGCCGTATGGCCTCAGGCTTATACGGTTCTAATTGAGAATAAAGCCAACGGCCCTGCGATTCAGAATTCTTTAAAAAATGATATTCCTGGAATCCAACTTATTGAACCGCAAGGAGGTAAAGCCGCCCGAGCGATTGCTTGTCAGGGGGCGATAAAAGAAGGCCGAGTTTACTTGCCAAATGAAAACCGCTATGTTTGGGTAAAAGGGTTTATTGATGAGAGTGCATCTTTTCGAGAAGATGGCGGGCACAAAGAGGATGACCAAGTGGATACGGCTTCTCAAGCAATTATTTACTTTGAGGACGTCACCAACTCACCTCTGTTAAAACTCTTGAACCGGTAGTAAACTGGAAAATACGGGGAAGCGTTATGTCAAAAAGTGCAGTTATGGGTCCGATTCAGAGAATGATGAGCCTAGGTGAAGTTATTTCTTCTAACGTAAAGCGCGCAGATGGATGGATCAATATCCTGACCGGCCTGGGGGTAAAGAATAAAGACCCTAGAACTGGAATGCGATTTTCATGGATACCCTTTGTTGAGAGCGAAGCCGAACACCTCGAGGGCTGCGACCCCGTTGCTAAAAAAGTAATCCATTGGATTCCGAGAGAGGGAACACGTAAGTGGATCCAAATTAGAATGCTAGCCGACAAGGACCCTAAGGCGGCAAAGGATGTAATGGCCGATCTTGAGCGCCTACAGGCTCAAGCTAGATTTAGAAAAGCATGGGCCTGGGCAAGGCAGTACGGCGGCGCTGGAATTTTTATAGCCGTCGATGACGGTAAAGATCTTTTTGAGCCACTTGACCTTTCTAGCATTCGTAAAGTAAACGCCTTAACGGTTTTGAATCGTTACGAATTAAACCCACAGCAGATCAATACTGACCTAGGAGATCCTAATTTTGGAGAGCCAGAGCTCTATTCCCTTACCCCGCGGCAGACTTCAACGCGAAGTATCGAAATGGTGCACCACACTAGGATAATAAAATTTATGGGCGCCCCCCTTGGAAGAACCCTAAAGCAGATCAATAATCACTGGGGCGATTCAATCTTAAACGCGATGTTAAATTCTCTTCGAAATTATAACCTGGCCCACGATTCAGCCACCGCGGCTGTAAATGATTTTAGGGTAGGTGTTTTAAAACGGAAGGGCCTGGCGCAGCTAGTCGCATCCGACAAAGATGACAAGGTGATGGACCGAATTAATCTCATGCAAATGTCTAAATCAGTACTCTCGGCTGTTGTTTTAGACGCGGACTCAGAAAGCTTTGAGCAGCGCGACACAAAACTCGCAGGCCTTAAGGATGTTTTGGGCGCCATTAGCAGAAGGCTGGTAGCGGACACAGATATGCCGCACACAGTTATTCTTGGAGAAGGTACTGGGCCTAAGCTTGGTGGTGGTGGGAATGAATCTGAAGACAGAATGTTAGGAAAATTTGTTAACGGCTCTCAAGAGGAGCACCTCACTGACCCAGTAAATCGTATAATTGAAATTTCTCAATCTGCCCGCCAAGGCCCCACCGGTGGAAAAATCCTAGAAGATCTAACGTGGGGTTTTGTTCCACTGTGGGAACCAACCGATAAGGATAAGGCCGACGTTCATAAGATTCAATCTGAAGCCGATAATACTTACTGGCAGATAGGGGCCGTTGACTCTGAGGAGATTCGTAAATCTAGGTTTGGTACTGAAGAATTTAATACCGAAACCACAATAGATCCCGATAAGGATGTCGATACCCCCTCAAATCAAACGAGTAAGGCAGTGGCCCCATCTGAAACCGTGCAGGAGAATGTTGATAATGGATTACCGGAAGCAGAAAATACCCACGACCACTTTGATTTCATTCTCGGAACCGGGATGGTCAAGACTATCGCTTTTGAGCAAAGCTCGCACAAGCACGAACGGCAAAACGGAAAGCTTACTGGACCTGTTGTCGAGTTACCCGATGGGGGTCATATACACGAGCTTACCCCCGGAGAATTCACAGGAATCAATGTCCCAATTGATGGAGGCGATAGACCAAAATCTAGATCAGTGGCTAGCGATGCGCAGCAATTCGATACAATACGCAAAATCGAGGGAAAATACTTTATATTTAGTGAATCTACACAACGAAGGCTCGGCGGCCCATTCGACACTAAAGCTGCCGCCGAAAAGCGTCTTCGTGAAATAGAGGCATTTAAGAAACGAGACCTAAAACATACAAAAAAGAAAAAGGAAGAATAATGTACAAACATTTAATGCACCTGCTCTTGCCAAATTGGGGCAAAATTTTAAGACAAGTACTACCTGTCGTACAAATTGACCGCGATCGTTTTCGTGGCTCAAGAAGTGGGATGAAGGGCGGCAGTAAAGTCACATCCAAGGCGGAAAAGAAAAAATTGCGAAAAATTGCAAATCTATCGCGCAGGCTTAACAGGGCGGCCTAATGCCAAGCCCGGTTCAGATCGCCATACAGCAAAAAAATCAAGGGAAACGGGTAACACGTACGCCTAGGGCAGCCACTAATCTCTCCGCCTCGAGACGATTAGAAAGGCAGTTTGAGAAAGTTCTTACTCGAATTATCCAAGTTATTGTAGATGACCTGAACCGAAGACTAATACCCGTATTACCAGAATTTGTCAGGGATATTGAAGCAGAGCGGAGGCCGGCAGTAGATCGCGTTGACCAGAATATCGCCCGCCGCTTAGCTGATATTCTCGCTGCCACCCGAGTGACGTTTCGGGGCAGAATCCCAGCGCCAGAAATTGAAGCTCGGATTAGGGACCAGGGATTTGAGGTGGCGGCCGATAATAGCGTCAAGATTTCTCAGATGTTTAGGACCGCCCTCGGCGTAGATCTCTTCCTCGATGAGCCCTTTATTGAAAACGCGCTAGGAAACTATACGGCCGAAACTACTGCTTTAATACGCAATGTGTCAGAAGAATTCATTGATCAGAGCGAGAGAGTAGTGCTCCAGGGATTGCGCCGTGGAATTCGGCATGAGGAAATCGCTAAACAGCTAGTGGGCCTAAAAGATAAGGACGGGAAACCGAGCCTTAAGCTTAGGGCAATGAATCGGGCCAAGCTTATTGCTAGAGACCAAACCAATAAATTGAACGGGAAACTAACCGAATTAAGACAAGCGAGCGCGGGGATCAGAGAGTACATTTGGCGCACCGTAGGTGACGATAGGGTCAGGCCTGAGCACCGCGCCCTTAACGGGAAAAAGTTCTCATGGGACGATCCCCCGAGCGTGGGTCACCCTGGTGAGCCAGTAAATTGTAGGTGCTTTGGGGAACCTGTGTTTGACGTTTGATAATTGGATGCGTATGGTTCAGAATATAAAGACGGGATAGAAATGAAGAAAGTCCAACGATTTGATATTCAAAAATTAGATGAAGTCGAAACCACAGCAGCTGGCTTCCTACGCTTTACTGTTTTTGCTGGTCGAACGGGGATACAGAATTATAAACAAGCCGACGGATCTACGTTTAAAGAATTTCGCCCCGCAAAAGAAGTTTTTGATGAAAAGACCCTCGATAGCCTCCGTGGTGCACCTTTTACAAATAACCACCCCAAGGAAATGATTACTCCTAAAAATTCACGGGATCTTATGGTTGGTTTCGTTGGGGATACTATCGAGCGAATTAAGCGTGGGAAAATAGAATTTCAAAAAGCCAAAGTGACCGTGAGTGACGCAGGTACTATAGCGGATATCAAAAAAGGTAAACTTGAGGTGAGTCTTGGATATGACTTGACTTTAGACGAAACACCTGGAGAATTCGACGGGGAACGATACGACGCAATACAAACAGACATTAAAATTAATCATCTGGCTTTAGTGGATATAGCCAGGGGTGGAGAGCAAGTCCGGCTTCGAATGGATGCGGACGATGCGATTCAAAGAGATTGCAATCAGTCAAGTTCGGCTGGGGCAAACGGTGGCGACACCGATAACAACCATAACCAGGAGGAGGGAAATATGGCGAAAGTAAAGATCGGCGAGCGCGAGTTGGACCTAGATAAGGCTGCCGT
>SDBT01009002.1_pt1 | contig 16232 bp, 12 predicted proteins | sample 2277101 | NCBI WGS metagenome assembly SDBT01 (sample SAMN10404973, study PRJNA504765) | marine sediment metagenome | isolation source: marine sediment core GS10_PC15, 103 cmbsf | place: Arctic Ocean: Southern Knipovich Ridge | collected 2010 | reverse complement strand
ATATTGGATTTGTTGTTTTAAATCCAGCCATTAGCATGAAAAATAAGATAATAATTGGAATAATAAACATTAGATATACGCCAAATTTCCGGCAATATGAATTCAGAAATGCATTAACACTCATTTTCAAACACTACTCTGGAAAAATCAATTCTTGGTTATAAGATGTCCTATTTTAATTATTGAAACAGATGTTTTGTTCTATTAATGATCCTGAAACCTACGAAAAAGATCAAAAATAAGCGAAGAAAAGGAATTTGATTATGATTCTATGTTTGTAAAATTATAGCGATAATTCTTTTGTAATAGCAGCTAAATCAAGCCTTATGCTTTGATAAAAGGCTGGAAGTTGGGATAATAGGACAACAACAATAACACTTACCCATAGAATTAACCAAGTGAATGGAAGAACCGAAATTTCAAAGTGAAATACTCGTAGGATATTGTCCAATATCCAGCTAGCCATCCACAATCCAACTGGGATTCCTCCAATAATGCCTAAAATCGCCTGAAAGAGATTTTCAATTGTAAGAATTGTTAGAAATTCTTTATCCGAAAGACCAATCGCTAACATTGTCGCAATCTCGGTTTGACGTTCTTGAAAATTTATGTAGATTGATGTAAAAATCGCAGTTCCAGCTAATAAGCAAGAAAATAATAAAAAAGTTGATATAATTACATTAAATATGCTCATTGTAATATCTATGGAATTATGAAGATCAAGACCAAATTCTATTGTTCGTACATCCTCTATATTCGATGCTTTTTCTTTTAAGTCTTCTAGTAATGTGATATTGTTCGGTTGGGTAATTTTCATGATCAATTGCGTGAATGGAGATAAATCGATGTTTAATACGGAATCTCTAAAATAATTCAGACCCAGAGTGCTTGTTATGGTTTCAACAGTGGTATACACTATAGCTCCCCAGATTTCATTCGTGACTCCTGAAATTTCTAAGTCAGCTATACCATAACTTATACCTTCTGAACTTGTAGAAAATGATAAGCTCTCTTTACTACTTGCAAGAAGCTTTGTAAGTGATTTTATAGCTTGTTCTCTTGCTACTGTGTAATTATGGCGATTAGATTCCCAAGCTAAATTTATTAAGAATTTAACATAATTTAACCCAGGGATTTTTGGATAACTAAATGAAACTATGCTTCCAGTTTGCATATTAAGATCCGAAGCTAAAGATGGACATATAACCATGCTCCCATTCGGTTCAAGTGAATCAGATTTTGATTTCCAATTAAAATTATGCGTGTTTGGAACTGAAGAATTCCAAGCTGTGATTAATACTTGTTCTTGTTTCCCTTCACTAATAATTGTTGAAGGTAATTGTAATACAGGGTCAATTGATTCTACACCTGGTAGATTTCTAAGATAATCGATATCAGCATTCACCCCTAAATCAGCAAATTTCATTCCATTGTATTTTATTATGATGTCATACTGAGAAATTTCATTAAATTGACGTAAAACGGAAGTATTCACTGAATCAGTAAAAGCAAAAGAGACAACTAAAATCATTACTGCAGCTGAAATCATAGAGATTGTTGCTAATGACCGAAAAGGTTTTCTGAAGAGATTTCTGATTGGAATTATTAATTTTAATCCTAATGGATTTACGAATAGCAGTTTTTCAAAGATAGATCGAGTATTCCTTTGAATGGAGCCCATAGCTTGTAGAGCATCTCGAGGTATCATTCGACTGGCTCTCCAGGATGGAATCAATCCACTAAAAATACTTATTCCCAATCCTGTTATCAAAGCTATAGATATAACTTGAAACTGAAGTTCTATTTTTACTATGCTCGGAAATCCCATAAAATATGCGTAAACCCATGTCACTCCACCAGATACTATTACTCCAAAAATAATTCCTAAAAAACTCCCAATTATCCCTATAATGAGACTAAAAATGAAAAAATGCATTAGAATGTCATTTTGAGAATATCCTAAGCTAGATATAATGCCAATGATCCGTCTCTGACTTTGAACAATTCTACTTAAGGTGATGTTTATTGATATTGCTCCTACTCCAAGTACAATAACTGGTAAGACGAATGCAATTTCGCTTATTTCTTCAAGATCCAATCTGAGGGCCCAATTGGATATTTGTTTTTCTTTCATAATTGGGTTTGTAAAGGAGCCATTCTCATTGATATGCTCAAAAAGTTCATTAATTATAGTATCTCGCGTCTCTATTGATACATTGGATTGCATCTTGATTATAATGTTATTAGCAACCCCTGATAAATTCGTTAAAGTTTGTAGATTTTCAAGTGGGTAATAAATGACTCCAAAGCTATTAGTGGGTAAGAAATCGTACTTGGATGGTATTATTACAAGATATTCGGGACTATATACGATCGATTCAATACTAAAATTAAAAAACTCTTCCCCTAAGATTTGGGTTAAGAGAAAATCACCAGTTTCTAATTCATAGGAACGAGCAAAATGTGCTTCCAGCAAGATACATTGGTTTGTGAAAGATGAGTTAAAATAATTTCCAGATTCTATAATCAAATCATTTATTTTAAAATCATTTTGCCAATCAATTCCGATGATACGCCCGCTAGGCATATATTGCCTTGAGTGATTAGTGGGAGAGCTTGTAAGATTATAACCAGTATCAAGAATTAACCGATAATTCACAGCAGCTATCTCAGTATGATTTTTCATGAATTCTTGTACAACCTTTTCCATAACTGAAAGATTGAACCAGACTTCTGAATGGGTATTGATCTCTGCATCTGCAAATGAAGTTCTTCTGTAAATGCTCTCATACGTGACCCCAAGATTTGTATATCCCATTGTTAAAGCTACATAAGCACCAATCCCCAAAAAACAAAGTATGATTAAAGCTAAATAAAGTAATTTCTGACGAAATATATCTCTGATGGATTTTTTGAACCAATTTCGTGTTAAGAATTTCATTAGAAAATACCTTCAGATTCTTTACCAAACCAGGTTTTCAACATCTAATGGTTTCTGTTGTTCAAAAGTATTGATTTCTCCCATCTGCATAGTAAGGACTAAATCTGCAATTTTAGCTATTTGTTGGTTATGCGTTGCCACAATAAATGTCTTATTGGTCTCTTTATTTAATTTCTTCATTAAGGAAAGAATGGAAACTCCACTCTTGAAATCAAGGTTCCCAGTTGGTTCATCTGCGACAATTATTGGCGGATCTTTTGCTAAAGCTCTTGCTATTGCTACTCTTTGTTGCTCTCCACCACTCATCTGAGATGGAAAGTGATCAGCACGATGTTCTAATCCTACTTCTCTTAGCCATGACATAACTTCCTCCCTAATTACTTTTCTGTCAAATGATCGGATACCTTCGGAAGTTTTTACTCCAATTAGATCTAATGCAAATTCTATATTTTCTCTAGCGGTGAGCGTAGGCAATAGATTAAAGAATTGAAAAATAAAACCAATTTTCAATCTTCGATAGTGAGTTCGTTGTTTCCTAGTTAAAAAAGTGATATCCACATTCTCAATTTGAATTTTACCTGATGAGGGGACATCAATACTGCTAATTAGATTTAGAAGTGTTGTTTTACCCGAACCAGAGGGCCCAAGCAAAACTACAAATTTCCCAGATTCAATTTCAAGAGTTAAATCTTGAACCGCAGTAACCAGAATTTCGCCCATCTTATAGCTTTTTGAAACTCCTTGGAGCGATATCAAAGTCAATAGTTAGAAACCATCCTAAATATTATAGATCAAACTTGCTTTTCAAGTTTCTCTTTCTTTTTATACGCTTTTTCTGCTTATTGACTTTACAGGTTAATAATATATTTAGATTATTGAATGATTATTCAGTTCAAATATTGGAATTTTTTTAAAAGGTTGTGGCTTAATATTAGCTAGATAAAATAAATAGGTTAAGGATTATGCGAAAGATTAAATCATTTAAGCTCCAAGTTAATGGTAATAATGTTCCAACCAAAGGATTTATTAAAGAATTCATTGGGAATTCACTCTTGGGCCAAATTGAATGTTTACGATTAAAAGATCCTAATATTCAGAAAGTTAATCTAATTATTGAATATGATGATTAGGTGATTTTATAACTCTTGAAAGCAGACTTAATATTTGTCCTTATTTACCACACTTAGGAATACGGGTACTATGTTAATGGATATTTCTCAAGCTGTTAATGCAATACTAGTTGGTTTTATTAAATCTAATCGTGGAATAAAGCAAGTTATGCTGTCAGATGAAACTGGATTAGTCATTTCTAAAGTTTCGAAAGAATTAAGAGACGATGTTGATTTTGAAGGACTAGCTTCAATAGCAACAGCTACTTATCTTGGTATTGGCATGCTGAAGGGAGATTTAGCTGAATTAGGTGACCTAGAGTTTAATTTGACTGATTTTAAGTATGGTAATCTCTGTATTCTAGGCTTAAAAGACGGATTTATAATTATCGCAATTTCTCACAATAATGCTTCTCTACAAAAGGTAAAACAATCCTTGAAAAGACTAAGTATAGATCTTTCAAAGCAGCTAGATTTGTTGAAGACTTCTAAAGGAATAGAGAAAAAACAGATAGCATATAATGAGATGGCAAAGAAGAAAAATACAGAAGATCTTGAAAAAATTTTACAAGATCTCGATTTCTGAATAGGTAACCAGCCTGATTAATATCTGGATCCTTGTTTGGTATCAGGATACTCTTGATATGGGTTTTCTTCAACAAATAGTGCCAATACGATGTATAAAATTACTCCTGTTCCTCCTCCCATAGTTGCCATGAGAATAAAAGCTAAGCGAACCAAAATAGGGTCGATATCAAAGTATTCACCTAATCCCCCTGCAACGCCAGTGATCCAGCGATCTTGTTTGCTTCGATAAAATCGCTTTGGTTTTGTTGTAGTTCTTTGTTGCATCGGAGGTGAAGCAGAAGCGGGTGGTGTTTTTAGTGTACTACCAGGTTCTATCCAAGTTTTTGAACGGTCTAATTGAGAGCCACAGTTATTACAAAATTGATCTTCATCATTCACTTGCTCTCCACATTTATCACAGAAATTTGACATTAATCTCACCTTTTCACTTTTTTATCTAAATAGTCTTATTGTTGTTATTGATTTGTAATGATCTGAAAAGGGCTTTAAAACATTTATTTGTAGGTGTAATCGGAGAAATATTTACTCTCAGGTTGTTATTTAAAACTCAGTAGATATTTCATTAGAAAGAACAAAAATGAAATGACTCGTTATTGGATGCTATTTGCCATAAAGATGAAGAATTTAATCTTACGTGAAATAAACTATAGAAAATCGGAAGTATAGCCATTATCGGAGTTTTTTATCAAAATGACGTTAACATTGACAAACCCTTCTAATTTAAGTGAAGAAACAGTAGGTTTTTTCCGTTTTATCATTCAACCTTCCAATTTAAAGACCGTTTTATCACTAAATGACCTCAAAGATAAAAGCAAAAATAGTTCAGAATATGAACCCCTTTGGGTTCTATGTGAGAAAAATAATGTTAAATGTTACAAATTAAGCGGAGATAAAAGAAAAACTCCTTGGTACATATTTTATATTGATCTTGAAACTCCGATAATTTTTCTACCAACACATTCCAATTCTTTAAAATACAAGGATTTCAAGATATTTAAATCAGTTGTTAAAAACATCAAGTCTAACCTTCTTCAATATTACTCTCAAGAAATAGAAGTGTTAATCATAAGGATAAAAAGAGATGGCACTGAAGGTAAATCCTCATTTTATACTATAAAAATTGAAGATCTAAAAGGAAAGGGAGGAAAACACGGAAGATCTGGATCATCCGATGAAGAAATACTTTTTGAGAAATGGAAGAAAAGAACCCCTTTTGGTGTTAGAAATGTAGTTAACAAGCTAAATTATTATACTGGACGTGAATGGGTAAAATTTTCAAAATCATGGTTCATTCATCGTCCTCCATCACGAAAAGGAGATGAAATTCTTCATCCAGCAAAGTTTCCAGAAACTTTAGTGAGAAAATTTATCACATTCTTTACTAAACCTGGTGAAATGGTATTAGATCCATTTCTGGGTAGTGGAAGTACATTAATTGCAGCAAAACAGTGTAATCGGAAAGGTATTGGATTTGAGTTATCAAGTAAATATGCAGAAATAAGTAAATTACGCTTAGATGAATTAAATATCCATCACTATCCTCCATTTTATCAAAATAAAGAATCTAGCTATTGGAAGGTGGTTAATGGTAATTCTATGCAGCTCCGAAAAATTTGGGAAGCCTCCTCTTTTCCTCAAGTAGATTTCTGTATTACTTCGCCTCCATACTGGAATCAATTAGTAAGAAATGAAATCAGACAGAAAAAGAGAAAAGAACAAGGATTAGATACTAAATATAGTGAAATAAATCCAGATGATCTTGGGAATCTCAAGGATTACAATGAATTTCTATTAGGACAACAACAAGTATTTGGTCAAGTGTATGAAATACTGCGTCCTAAAGGGTACCTCATTATCATTACAAACAATGTTTTTTTCAATGGGAGGATATATCCATTGGCGTATGACACTGCAATAAGTCTTTCGAAAGACCACGATCATCCTTGGATACTTAAGGATGAGAAAATTTGGTTGCAAGATGATAAAGCATTAGTTGCTCTTGGTGTGAATTATGCTTGGGTAGGTAACCGATGCCATCAATATTGTCATATTTTTAGGAAGGAATAAGAAAGCAGAATAATGATAGATTATCTGATATTTCGATTTACAGCTCTTCTATGGTTTCTGTGATGGTAACATCTCTTTTCTCCAGTTCTTTCAGGAGTGTACTGTAACACGTGCTATTTTGTCCAATATATTCTGGTGGAGATATCCCTTTCCTATTATAGACACCCTCAGCGACGAGACGGGTAACTATGGAACAAGTATAACCTGTAGTACGGGCCATGGAAAGAGTATTTGAGTTTCTATCATAACGGTCAAGCATATCATAGCGGTAAGTAACATTCCTGCCTTGTTTTTGTCCTTTGATGATTATTTGCATTACGGTGAGATCTTCTTCACCTTCCTTGAGTTTCCACATTGGGAAGATCAATTTCGTGGTGAGATCTATGGGTTTAATTTTTACCCCTTTTACTTCAATGGTTTCGTTAGAAAATAAACCCAGCTCTCTTAGCAGTTTCATCTTTTCTATGTGACCAGGATAACGTAATGTTTTCTCTATCTTATCAGGAATATCAGGGAATGTTTTTATCAAGGTTCTTAATCCATCAGTATTGAAGGCTTCAAGAGAACCGATTCCAGGGAAATCTATTATTTCAGGATCAGACAAAGCTGGTCGGATAACAAGTTCATTTTTTACAATAAATCTCGCTGGCCGAGTATACTCTTCGATAACGTCAATGGGTGAAAAAGGAGCCTTGTATTCAAAAGGCCACTCTTTTATCACTGGAAGACCACCAACATAGCAAGTGTAAGAATGGATTTTCTCTAAGGAACTATGGAGATAGCCTAGTATTATATTACTACAACCAGGAGCAACCCCACAATCCACTATTGCGGTTACGTTATTGTTTTTAGCGAGTTCATCGAGTTTAAAAGCGTCTTCAGGAAAAAATGAGATATCAACAACATTTTTACCGGCTTCTATAATGGATTTTAACGTTTCAAAACCCATGAAACCAGGTAATGCCCCAACAATGATATCAAAGTCCATTACAGTACTTTTCAAAACATCTGAATCTGATAAATCAGCTTGTATCCCGCTAATATTCTGTCGTTTCAATTTATCTAAAGAAAACTGGTTGAAATCTGCAACTGTAACATCCATATTTTGATCCATTGCCAAATCAATGGCGATAGCACTCCCAACAAGGCCTACTCCTAAAACAAGACACTTCATTAAGTTATCTCCTATATTAACACCTGCATTTAAGGTCACAAAAATTAACCTTATCTATATTTTCATACATTGAAGAACCTATTTTAAGCAGAATGGAAGAACAATTGAGAGAAGATGTTTGAGGGTGCTTTTGTCTCGAAAATTATAAAAGAAGAGAATAAATCCGTTTTTGATTCTCAAATTTATTCATACTTAACAATAAAATAAATATATAAAACTGTATAAAATGGATATTGTGGAAATCTAATTTCAAAAAATTCACAAATTAGATTAAATTTAATTAGAAGCTTGTACTACTCATACTAAAGGCTCCTCATTAACTAAGTGCATTTTTAAAATGCGGAAAATTATTTCGGTTATAATTAATCAATATTTACTCTTAAATCGAGAAGTAAGCAATAATTGAAAGAATTATTTACATACCTTTTAATTATCAATAAATAATTCATAATGTGTGAAGGTTACAATGACGATTTTTGAAGATGCAAAAACAGAATGGACGTCTCAAATTTTACCAAATACTACTTGGGCATCCTCTGTTTTTGGAGATACATATTACATAAGATATCCTGTCGATGTGGGTACAAAGGAAGCATCTGCCTATAAACAAAGCGTTTTCAAAGGTGATGATAGTGTTCATACATGGGATGCTTCCAAAGTCCGACAAAGAATTATTCAACGGTTAATTGAATCTCAAGAACGAAAAATTAGGCCTTGGTACGGAGAGCTATCATACTTTGCTGATAATATGAAATTTCTGCTTCCGATGCCAGAACACGAACTAGATTTCATTTTACGAACCTCTCTACTTTCGAATCTTAAAAATGAAGAAGGCAAATTATTTCTAGAGGCCAGAAAAAGGCTATTGGATGGATTAGATCCTGATTTAAATTATAAACCTAGAGAAAAGACTATTTATGATGAAAGAGATTTAGAAACCCCAGAAGAGAGGGCTAAACGGTATGGGAAATGTCAAGTTGAATTATATGGGCTTTTAAATATTATCAAGGATCGTTTATTTGTTTTAACAGACGAAGAAATCATGGCAGTAATTGAATTCCTTCTAGATGTTGAAACTGTTGATAAATTCTTAGTGAAAAGATTTATTGACCCTACAACTGACGATAATAGGCCCTTAATTGGGCAGGGGAATCCTGAAACAAAACTAGCATCGAATTTTGTGTTGAAATATCTCGGCGGAGGAGATGAAGAATTCTATAAATATAGAGTTTTCCAGCTTTTTATAAGGAATTTATTCGATTTCGATGCTCGAGCAAAAGAATTCGTTGAGGAGAAGAAAATCGATTTTATTAATGAATATACTGATATAGATGTAATTAAATCTGTCTTACTTCAAGCAATAAAGTTATATAAATGGAAATCAGTAAAAGATCGTTTTTTTGGTGTTTTAAGAACAGGATATGCCTCAAAAAAAGATTTTACTGGTTATAAAAGTGAGATGATTCATTTATTGAATGCGAGACGCGACCTCTTTAATGATTTATCTTTTCAAAAGTATGAATTACCAATAGAACATTCTAATTATGATGCTCATCATATTTGTCATGAGTTAGGAGTAGTAATGATAGAATCTGTGCTTAAGTATCTTAGTAAGCAAATTCCTGAACCTACTGGTTTTGGAAAAATACAGGCTCGCTTGATTTTAAACAAAAGGATTAATAATTTGAAAAAATATGTTTTAACAGATGAAACCAATGATGAGATTCTTGGGCTTGTAGCAAATTTATTCCGACACCTTGGCCGAGAGGATGAAGAAAAAGCGATTGAAGAGGTAATCAGAACCCCCTACAATAAATTAGTTCCAAGGGGAGATTATTACTTTGAGAAAATTGAAACTGAAGTAAAAGCAATTATGCAGGAATCTGGGGACCTGGATTTAAGAAAGGAATTAGCCGCATCCACTGATGATCCTCAAACCCTTGTTAAGCAATATGGAAAACAAGCATTTAGAATCATGGATCAAGAGTATGATCTTAAAGAGTTATATTCCACTATTCTCGCGTTAAAAACTCAAGAGATTATATTTTCAGGGGATACAATGACTATATTAAAGCGTCGGCGAATCATTCAGTCATTGATTGATGATATTTTTACCCCACAATTCGATTTTATAAAATTATTGAAGAAAAGTGATGATCTGAGTTAGACTGAGGAATTAAAGATGACTATTAATCTTGATAATATAGAAGAACAGTTGAAATCAGAGTTTGGAGCTCTAGGTGTGGATTATCTATTTCCTCAATTAGATATTATTCGTTCCGCGCGCAATATTCCAACTAAATTAGAGGAGTTCAAATTAGTAACACAAAAATTGTTTGAATCCTATCAGATGATTCAAAAGTGGTTAGCACCAGTGATTGTTCCAGTAACAGATGAGCTAACCGAATTAAGAGATCAACTAAGAGACTTACAGGGACAAATAAAGTTCAATATTCAACAAGAGGAAATTCAATTCTGGAAACAATTGGAGAATAGCGAAAACCCAACAATTAATTCCTTATATCCAAAGATTGTGGCTTTAAAAAATTATATTTTACAAAAAGAAAAAGAATTACTTGCTGCTGCTCATCGAAAAGAATTACCAGAATTGTTTGGTTTAATTTTATGGCCTTATTCGGAACATTCTAATTTAGTTGATTCAATTAATGAAGTAAGAAAGGTTTATTTTGGAGAGAATAGTTTCTATCGTAAAAATAATATGTTAACTGATTCGATTATTACCACAGCTGTATGTGAGGATATTTTATCGCAAAAAAAGCAGACTAGACAATCATATAGGCAAATAGAAGGTCTAGTCTCAAATCAGCTCTCCTTTAGAACTCTCAATGAACAATTCGAATGGTCACGCTATAAAAGCAATCCCGCTGAAGGTATGTTTACAGAAGGCCAAGTAAGAACTATAGTACGAGCGCTAATTCCTGGACTGACAGTATCAGATATGTATAATGGAATAAAAAGTTTCTACGATCCGTCTCAAGATAAGTACTCGATTGTCAAATTTTTAGAATGGTTGTCTGCTACACTTTGTATGAAGGCAACTACAGGTGTAAAATCCTATATAGGATCGACTGCAGTTAAGGATCATATAATTGGGTTATCCTTCATGGATAAACATCGAAGACAGGAAATTCTTGGTAATATAAGTGATCTAGGAGTCACATTTGAACGTATACTAGCTCCATTTCATGAATTAAAACAAGAAAACGCGTTTATGCAGAGTGCACAATTTGAATTAGAAAATGTAGTAGATTTACCTAGTCAAGCGTGGATTTATGACTATACTGGTGTGGAAACAGAAATACTGAGATCGACATTGTTAATGATATCTGATAGGAGACCAAAATTTGATGTTTTGGAAGCATGTCAGAGATTAGCTAATATTATACTTTCTGGAAGAGTTGATCGCAATGATGTTCGTCGTGGAAATTATATTGTAACAAATAAGCTTCCTCCTCGTATATGGGATTACATTGGTAAGAGTCTGTTAACTATATTGGAGGAAGCTTTAATCAGAGAAGAATATGCAGCTGTTTCCATTATTAAAGGAATATTCAAAGATGAAGATCAATCTAATTTGGTAACTTCGAAAAAATTCCTTCCTGTATTTATTGTTCAGACCGATTTTAAGACCGCATATGGATTTAAAAGGAGAGGTATACTTCAGCCCGATACAATGAGCATATGGGCGCGAGAAGGATTTGATTTTCAGTTCCGTCATGCACAATTAAGTGGATATTCTTGGTATTTTGATGTCAATGAGTTATTAGAATCTTTAGTGATAGAATCATTATCTTTATCCAGCCATAAAGTATCATCATTACATGAGAATGTTAAATTGCGGCAAACCGTATACACTGTAGATGATGAAACCTTCATTTTATACTATGGAGCCCAGCAAAAAGGGATCTCCGTTCTTGCCTTCAAGGAAGTGGATATTACAGAGGAAGAAGGGATAGATCCTGTTGAAGTAATTTTTAGACCCCATAAATTCTTGGGTCTTGGACCAGAGCGAAATAATTTGAAACTGATATTAGACCATGCCAGAGCATCAGATCAAAAAGATCTTCGAACAATAATCGCAAATCTATGAGAAACAGAGGAATGTAAATGCAGAAACAAACACAAGAAGAAATCAATGCAGGTAGGATATTGGTTGTAGGAACACAGGGAGGAGGTAAAACTGCGATTGTAACAAAATTAGCAGCGAGAACTAATAAGAAAATGATTTATGAAGAAGACTTTGGGGGTACTATTGAAACTGAATATCTTAAAGTATCATTTAATGATGGCAGATTTTTTTGTCTATTATTACCAATTGGGGGGCAAGAAAAATGGTCCAAATTAAGAACCCGGTTTGGAAGTACTGCGGAAGCTATAATAGCGATCCTCGATTCATGTACAAAAGAATTCTGGGTAAATTCTCTTCAACAGGCCAAAGCAATATCTTCAGTCCTACCTTATCAAAATTACCCAGTTTCTTTTGTAGTTACAAAAAGAGATTTGAATGAATCTATAATGTTATATGCCGAAGAGTTTGGAAATGTGATTATTGAAGGAATAGCTAGAGCGAAACAAGAGGGAGTTACTTATTATTCCAGAGGATTTAGAATCGATGAAAGAAAATTCGAATTGGATTCAAATAAAAGGGACATTCTATTTACACAAATGGAGCAAATAATAGTAAATTCATTAGAACAAAAGTATTTCTCGGGTTTAGAACCAGGAAACGCACGGAAAGGAAGAATGTTGTTACCAGGTTTTAGTCTAGTAAATTGTAGAATCTTTAGTCGCGCTTTAACACTTGGATTAAGTAAACAGGAAGAAGTGGGGGATCAAATGGCAATTCTTGGGTTATTAAATGATATGAGACCTACAATGCTAGAATTGGACAGTAATTGGATAAATTTAAAGCGAAAATATCCTACAGCAGGTTCAGAACCAGTGATTCCTGATTCAATAACCAGTGAAGATGTTAAGAAGGTAATCCTAGAACGTTTATTGGCAAATGATAATGATATTAAAGATTTTATAGGAAAAATCACTGAAATGGCTGACTTAACCGAATGGCGATTTACAGGCTCTGAACATATATCTATTTTCGAGGAAGAGGGACTTGATAAAGCCTCTGACTTGATTAAGAAAATTATGCAATCAATCTTAGAGAGTATCCCCGCAGAGAAATTTACTCTGTTTAATCCAATCGAGGAACTCTTCTAATTCAAATTATATAACAAATGTTAGTTCTACTACATTGATTGGATATTTTTCTCAAAAATTAATATTCGTTCAGCTTTTTCTGGAGGATGGTACATATTCAAAGTAGAATAAGTATCTTCATCTATACTTGCAATTAAAATTTCTGGAGAGATGCTAAATGGGAGCTCTATTTCATATTTAGAAAAGAAATCTGAAGCAAATGTGATCTGGTAGAATCTAAAAATCTCCTCAAATTTATGACACTGTAACCATGAAATGATTCTATTATCTTCTCTTGTCCATAATTCTAAACGATGGATTGAATATTCTTTCTCTAGAATCTCTATTGCTCTATTTAGCATTTTAGTAGCAATTTTCTTTCTCCTATATTGGGGTAGGACACCGATAACTGAAATTAGACCAGAAATTTCTTTATCACTGGTACATAATTGCCCTCTTTCTTCTTCAATTTCAATATCTAAAATTCCGACAATTACTCCTTCATCTAATCCAATTAGTTCAATAGCTGGTGTTTCATATCTTGGTTTGATTTTCAATAATTCATCAAAGAATACAGATTGATAGTAAGATTGAGTATGACAGTTTAACCAATCATTTTGATCAGATATAGAATATTTCTGAATTTGAATATTCATATAAACCATCTACTAAATCGATTACTTACTAGAAATTTGAATTATGGTTAATAATTCCTTAATTAATTCAATCATTTCTTCTCGAGCTCCAGCAATAAATTTCATTGACCCCACGATTTCATGGCCACCACCTTCAACACCTGCATGAGATAATCTTTCTGCACAGGTTTTCACAAGTCTTGGAAAGTCCAGTTTGACATTTTGTGATCGAAAGATTGCAAAATCAGGCCCTAAACCTATGGTTACCAAGGAAGAATTTTCATCCTGCTTTGCTAGATTGTCAAATAAAGATCCTGTGATTTTTCCAGGTGGAGGATAATCAAATCTACTAGCATAATTCTCCACATCTAAGATTGCTAGCTGAATTCCATTAGCTAACACATCTTGTTCAACATACTCTAAGGAAATCTGTAGTTGGTTTTCTAATAAGGTTTTAGCCTCTAGTGAGAGTAAATTGATGAATTTAATTTGTTTTTCTTGTTTTCCTGAGATACCTAATAAATCACTTAGAAGGAATCGTCCAGGAGAAAACTTCAGGAAATATGCTTGGTAATCTACAGCAATAGCTATATCAGAAAGGGAATTTATTGAATATCCCTTTTTTTCTGCAATAGCTAGATATTGATCATATTCTGCCCCTTCCACTCGATCTCCCTTTCCAGCTATTGCAGGTAAGTGATTAATTGTGTCTGTAACATTTGGATTTACAAAGCGAGCTAATTCCACTCCCAACATCCCACCACAAATATTATAATCACCACCAGCAAAATATACGTTTAGATGTGCTTCAATTTCTTCTTGTACTATTGATGCTGGAAAATGATGATCCACTACCATAACTTCGATATTATAAGTTTTTAATAGTTTGTAGGAAAACAAACTTTCTTCTGAACTCCCTGTATCCAACATGATTATTATAGGAATTTTGTCCCCAAATCTTGCTTGATCTTCGAGTGCAAAATTTAAATCTCTAACTGCATCTAAGGGGTCGTAATATGGTGGTTTATTTACTGTTCTCTTTACAATATGTCTAAGTTGATCATCATCAGAAGTACCATGAGTTTGAACCCAAAGATCTCGTAAAGCTACTTCCAAGGCTATTCCCGCTGAAATTCCATCACAATCGTTATGATGACGAATCACAATGGGTTGTATTTCCAGTAATGCTCGGCGTATGCGTTTAGCTATAGAAATGAATTTTGGTTTTAGCATTTCTAAGATTTCCGATTTTACTAGAAATTCTATAGGTTCAGGTTGACTTCTTGAGTCGAGTAATTCATCCATTTTCCGAATAAAGGCATTTGCATATTCTTTTTCAACAATGAAAATATTTGCAATTTCGATTTGTTCAGTTCCTCTATGAATATTATATTGCCCCATAACCTCTACTATATCTCCAGCTTGAATTTCATCAACAAAATCTAAATTAAAGGCTGCTGCCGCAATAACTCCTGTTTCATCAAGGAGTGTGAATACTCTCGGTCCCCGAGGAATCTCTCGTGTGTTTTCAACCCTAGCAATTATAGTGATAAATGAACCAACTTCTCTTTCTACACGAATCTTCTGTAATTCAACGTCATCGTGTAATCGTTTTATAGAAAATTGAGAAAGATCACCAATATCAATTTTTTGAAATTCCAGCTTTTCTCCTTTGGTATTCTTAAGTTTGACTAATATTTTAGATCCTTCTTTTCCCTTAAACTTCTCACGGACTAAACCCTCGACTTTAGGAGCAAGTTGTACAAAGTAACCAAAATCAACTTTTTTGACTATTTTTGATAAATATAACTTATTGAATTCTATTGATTTTACACTGACTGGAGGAACTAGTTGATAAATAATCTGGTCCTTTTTGCATTCACTGCAAAGAGATTCGTTTTCTGTTGCTTGTTTTCCGCAGATAATACATAAATTTTGTTTAATTCCTGTTCCCTTGCATAAAATACACTCTTTTTTGGACTTTTGTACAATCTTACCTGTACCTGAGCATTTTGAACAATCCCCTTTAGATTTGGATCCTACAATTATTTTTGTTGATCCCATTCCATGACAAACGGGACACTTTAATCTCTTTTCAATAATTATATTTCCACTCCCCTTACACTTTGGGCAGTTTTTTTTCGTTACCATACCCACACAACTAATTTAATTCAATTTTAATGTGATATAAGACTAAATTACCCTAAAAATAAATAACTTATAACACTAGACCTTTTGAAACAGAGCTAATCTTTTGAAATAGAATTTTTTTTACTAACTCCTATGATTAAATGAATTTGATGACCATTTTAAATTTCCCATCCTATAAGCTACTCTAACAAATTCAATTATATTAAAGAAAAATGGGAGAGTTTTTATTCTATTATAGTTCTGAAATAAATCCTTAACAAATGAAAATTCTTTGGAAGCATGAATCAGATGGGAAATTCTGAAGAAGTAATTATATTCAGTGATACACATATCTACAAATACACTGGATT
>SDBT01009001.1_pt1 | contig 16233 bp, 12 predicted proteins | sample 2277101 | NCBI WGS metagenome assembly SDBT01 (sample SAMN10404973, study PRJNA504765) | marine sediment metagenome | isolation source: marine sediment core GS10_PC15, 103 cmbsf | place: Arctic Ocean: Southern Knipovich Ridge | collected 2010 | reverse complement strand
GTATGGGATCAGGCTGATCGATTTCAACCGGGAGCCCAGCGTCGTCGTGAGGAACCCCGATGCCCTTCAGCTCGAGGAGTTTCACATCCCCGAGATCGCCCGCGATGCTTTCATCATCTCACTGCCCATCCTGAAGGACCACAGTTTCACCGTGACCACGATCGCGATGAAGAACATGTTCGGGCTGGCCCCGGCGCCCCACTACCGCGGGTCGTGGAACAAGTCGAAGCTGCACTCCCCCTCGACGCACAAGTCCGTCTTCGACGTCTGCACCTACAAGCCGCCCGACCTCTGCGTGGTCGATGCGGTGGTGGCGCTCACGGGGATGCATCTCTCGGGTAAGCACAGGAAGCTGGGGCTGATCCTGGCGAGCTTCGACCCGGTCGCCGTCGATGCCGAAGCATCACGCCTGCTGGGGCACGACCCTCGCAAGATAGAGTACCTTCGCCTCGCCCACGGAGTCCTCGGCGACATGGACGACGTCCGCGTGGTGCAGGGTTAGCCCGGCGGCGGCCTTCCGGCCCGCTCCTGCACTTCTCCTCGGGCACGCAGTTGACTTGGTGCGGGGTTTGCCTTCTGATTCAGTCCGCACATGGGATACGTGCTCTTGGGCATCACGGGCCTGATCGCCGGAGTCCTCGGCGGACTGCCGGGGATCGGGGGGAGCGCCATCATGATTCCGGCGATGTTGATGTTCGCCGGGAGAGGCGGTTCGACGCACGAGACGGTCCACCAGTACCAGGGGGAGGCGACCATCGGAAGCTATCTCGGGGGGCATCTGACCCACACGCTCCCGCGTCGGATCGTCCGCATCGCCTTTGTAGCGCTGATGTTACTGGCCGCGGGGAAGATGCTTGCCCTGGTGGGCTGATCGGAACCTGCGGTGAAGTCCCCAGTATCGCCGATAACCATCACCGTGAACGACCGGACACATCGGGAACGAGAACACTTCTTCGGAGCGGCGAAGCTCGTCGCCGCCGTCACCATGCTCTCGCGCGTGCTGGGGCTGGTCCGCGATATGCTCATGGTCCCGCTGGGAAACCCCATCCTGGCCGATCGCTTCTGGACCGCGTTCTCCGTTCCGAACCTCTTCCGCCGGCTGTTCGGGGAGGGCGCGCTGTCGGGGGCTTTCGTCCCGGTCTTCACCGACGTCGCCGAAGCCGAGGGATGGGACCGCGCTCGGATCGTCCTGGCCAACGTCGCGGGCCTCCTGGCCGTGGTGCTGGTGGGACTAGTGGTCGCCGTCGAGCTGGGCCTGTGGGCGGCCTGGGCGATCTGGGGCGGGGACGCCCACCGTCTGATCCTCCTCCAACTGACCGGGGTGATGCTCCCGTTCATGTTCACCATCTGCCTCCTGGCGCTCGGATCGGCGGCGCTGAATTGCCGGGGGCATTTCGCGTATCCCGCCTTCGCCCCGATCATCCTGAACGTGGTCCTTATTGCCGCGGCGTGCGTGGCGCCAAAGATCGCCAGTAGCGAGACCGACCAGTTCTTCATCCTCGGGACGAGCCTGCTCGCAGCGGGGCTGCCGCAACTGGTTGGGGTCGTCTGGCTGCTGAAGCGAACGGGGTTGGCGATAATCCCGACTCTCCGCCCCGTCCTGCCCGAGATTCGGCGAATCGCCGGGCTCATGGGACCGATGCTCATTCCGCTGAGCGTCCTGCAGTTGTCCGCCTTCGCCGACCGCGTCCTGGCGCTGGTGTTCACCGCAACTCCGCAGTCCCCTGCACTCCCGCTGTCCGACGGCGTCGTCCGATGCCTCTATGCGGCCAATCGGCTGTATCAGCTTCCTATGGGAGTCCTGGCGATCTCGTTGGCGACGGCGGTCTTTCCGCTGTTCAGCCGCTACGCCGCCCGCCGCGATGTCGCGGGCCTGCGCCAAGCGACGAACCGCGCACTGCGTTTGGGCATGTTCCTGGGCATTCCTGCCGGCGTGGGCCTCTTCCTTCTCTCCCGACCCGTGGTGACGCTGATCTTCCAGCGGGGGGCCTTCACCTCGTTCGACACGGACCGGGCGGTCTTTATCCTGCGGATGTACTGCATTGGAATGTGGGCCTACTTCTGGAACCACGTCCTGCTCCGGGCGTTCTTCTCGCAGAAGGATACCCGCACCCCGCTTCTGTCGGCGTGCCTGTTGACGGTGCTCAACCTGGCGCTGGTGATCGGGGGGATATTCACCCCGCTCAAGGCGGGCGCTATCGGGCTGGCGACGGCGGTCACCCAATCGCTCAACGCGATCTGGCTTACCGGCGTGCTGCATCGCCGCTGGGGCAGGATCGGGCTGGGGAGTATCCTCGCCTCGCTCCTGCGGACGCTGCTCGCCACCGCGTGCATGGGCGGGACGGTCGTTCTGGTCCTGAGATACATGGGCCCTGCGGTCGAATGGGCCGGCGAATCGGGTGGGCGGATACTCGTCGTCGCCACGGCGGTGATCGCCGGTGCGGGTGTTTTCGTGCTGGTGGGTAAGGTCTTGCGGTGTCCGGAACTTGCGGAACTGTCCGGCCCCCTCCGCAGACGACCGCCGGAAGAGGGCGATCCGCCCGATCTCACGATATAATGAAATGGCCTGGGAGCGGCATATCAAGACACGCCGAGCCGGGCGGAGAAACAGCGTAACATGCTGACGCAGCCCGCTATACCGGAACTGTACCTGGACATGTCCAGCGACGAATTGCAGGCGCAGATCCGCCGCCGCAAGCGGCAACTGGGAGACTCGCTGTGTATCCTCGGACACCACTACCAGCGGGACGACGTGATCCAGTTCGCCGATCTGACCGGGGACAGCCTAAAGCTTTCCCAACAGGCCGCCGCTCAGACATCCGCTAAGTACATCGTGTTCTGCGGGGTGCACTTCATGGCGGAGTCCGCGGACGTGCTCACCGACGATGAGCAGGTCGTCCTGCTCCCGCACCTGGGGGCCGGATGCAAGATGGCGGACATGGCCGAGGACGACGCCGTCGCCGCGGCTGTCGAGGAAATCACCGGAATGACCAGCGCGAAGGTGGTGCCCGTCGCTTACGTCAACTCCACGGCCGCGATCAAAGCGATCACGGCCCGCGCCGGCGGGTCCTGCTGCACCTCCAGCAACGCTCGCAACGTCTTCGAATGGGCCCTGCGCCCCGAGAGCGAAGGCGGCGCGGGCGGGGAGAAGATACTCGCAATCCCCGACCAGCACCTTGGACGCAATACAGCCCTAGCGATGGGTTACTCGCTCAGCGACTGCGCCGTTTACGATCCGTGGATGCCCAACGGGGGGCTCACGCCCGAGGATGTTGACAACGCGCGATTCCTACTGTGGAAAGGTCACTGTTACGTCCACATGCGGTTCACTTCCGGGCACGTCGCGGCGGTTCGGTCGCGTCATGAGGACATCACGGTGATCGTGCACCCCGAGTGCACGCACGAGGTGGTCCGTTCGGCAGACGCCTCGGGCAGCACCGAGCAGATAATTCGTGCGGTCGAAACGGGCAAGCCGGGCAGCCGGTGGGCCATCGGGACCGAATCCAACCTCGTCAACCGCTTGGCGAGGCGATTTCCGGATCGGTTCATCCGCGTGCTGTCCGACGCACCGGCCACCTGTGTGCAGATGGGGAGAATCGATCTGGAGCATCTGGGGTGGGTGCTTGACAATCTTGCGGACGGGGAGGTGGTCAATCCGGTCCGAGTGGACAAGCGGATGCGGCGCGAGGCCCGCATCGCACTGCAGCGCATGATCGATATCAAGGCGGTGCGGGGGCTGACCCCCACCGAACCTAAGGGGTAGGCGAGCGCGGCCGTCCCGGTGTGCCCGCCGCTGTCCGTCCCCGCGTTTGCCACCCATACCAGCGTATCCTACCCTTCAGCAGAGGCCTTCGGTACGGATATACGCACGCCCTGCGCGACGCAGGTTGCGCGATAGACTGGATTCCGAGCTGTGCCCGATCGGAGCGAAGACCCGTCTTATGAGCTTAACATCTTATGTGTCCGATATTTAAGGCTATAGATGCCTGAGGTGACGAGCATGTGGGCAGCGGTAGCGATTGCGGTTTGGCCGCTTTCTTCAGCGGCCGAGCGGTTCCGGGCTTTCTCAGCGAAAGTTACGCTTGACCGCAACCGATAAGAGACTGTCCGGGCTCTGTCTGCGTCGGCGGTGGCGGATTCCCGTGCGCCGAGAGACAAGCCCCTGTCGGAACGAAGATTGCTAAGGAGCGGGATTGGTACCATGCAGACCCAAAGGGCAATAGCGATCGTCAACGAAAAGGGCGGGACGGGGAAGACCACGACCGCGGTGAGCCTTTCGGCCGCACTGGGCGAGCTGGGTCAAAAGGTATTGCTCCTAGATCTGGACGGTCAGGCGGCCTCCTCGCGATGGCTGGGGGTCGAGGATGACGATCGACTCGCCGAGGCCCTGTGTAGCGGGAAGGGGCTGACCCCCATTCCCGACGTGATTCCGGGGGTGTCGCTGGCGCCGGCGAGCGGGAAGCTGGACTCCGTCTCGCACGAGTTGCGGCCGACACAGGGGGGGCAGCTCCGCAAGGTGCTCTCCGAGATGACGGGGTTCGATTTCATCTTCATCGACTGTCCGCCCAGTCTCGGCAACCGGCTGATCGGAAACGCGCTCCTCGCCGCCACACACGTAATCGTCCCGGTCGAGACGTCGATCCTGGCGCTGGACGGGTTGAAGATCCTCCTGACGACGCTGGAGGACGTCGGGGACGGGTTCGCCCACAACATCATCCTGGGCGGGATACTGGCGTGCCGCTTCGACGTCCGGACCCGACTCTCTCGTCTCGTGCTTAACGAACTGAGGCGCGCCCTTCCCGGGAAGGTGTTCAACACCGTTATCCGCGAGAACGTTCGGATGAGGGAATGCCCCGCCGCCTATGAGAGCATCCTTGCGTTCGCCCCCGATTCGCATGCGGCGCAAGACTATCGCGCGCTGGCGAAGGAGATACTGGAGTCGCCGGAGGCGTGGCGGGAACCTGCGGAGCAGGTGGGGGTCGGGGGACTGGCGGGGAATGGGGAGAGGGGAGGACTGACGGTGGACGGTCTGCGGGAAAAAGCCGCCGCCCTGGTGCGAGAATCCGCGCGAAAGGCTTCTTGGCACAAACCGCGCGCGGATTATGCGAAGCAGACGGCTGCCTGGGGTCAACAGAAGGAACCTACCCAGTCCGAATCGCCCGCGCCCGAACTGCCCGCGGAGGACCAGCATCCTCAATCCGAACAGTCACTTGCGGAGAGGCTGTATCCGTCGGACGCACCTACGACCGAACCACCGGCGGGGACGATGGCGACTTCGGCTGCGGCTTCGGTCGGCGCGGACTCGGCACCCCCCACACCTCCAGAGACCGAGTCGGTAGTCTCCACACCGCCGGAAACCGAGTCGGCAGCCCCCACACCGCCGGAAACCGAGTCGGCAGTCCCCCGGGCCGTGGAGGAACTGGAGACATTCGTGAACGGACTGGAGGCGGCCGAGCGCCACCTGGAAATGGAGAAAGAAACGACTCCACCGAGCACGCCTACCGGACCCGACGGGGCCCCAGCGCCCGCCGAAGCAATGATATCGGATCAGTACGAACCAGCCTCCTCCGACGCAGAGAGCGACACGGGATCGCCCCCCGACCAAAGCGCCCCTCCGCCGACCGCCGACCACGACGCGGGCCTCGCTGAGACCCCCGGGACCTCCGAGTCGGCCCAGGAAGTACCGGACAGCGCTACGATGGGCGAATCTACCTCCGACGGATCCGCCGAAGCACCGCAGGCGACTGCGGAAGGAATCGTGGCGGACCAGACGTCCGAGGGGGTCCACACCGCGGCGGCCGAGCCCTATGAACCTCCGCAGTACGACGGATCGGACGAACCGAGTCAGGAGGAATCCGAGGACTCCCGGGAGGAGCCCGAGGACTCACAGGACGGGATCGACGACTACCCCGCTCTGCGGGCGCTTGCGCGCAAGCTGTCCGATCAGCACCAGCTTTCGGAAGCGAAAGCGGAATCCGAGAGCGACCAGGAGGCTCAGGAGGGCGATAAAGACCGCGAGTGGCGACTGCTCAGCAAGCAGCCGTAGAACTCCGGTCGTTGACCTGCTTTCTTTGCAGGGCGCGCAGAACGGAGCGTATCCAGAAGCTTTCCGGCCGTCGCCTGCTCGCTCTGAGAGCAAGATTGAACAAGCTGTCGTCAAACGCGCTGGAGCGCGCAGTATGAAGAGAGACAAGAGCAGAGACTTTGTAGCGGGGCGGCTGGACGGTACGCCCGGGGTGGAACAGAAGTCCGGTTCGGACCCGGCTAAGAAGGGCAGCAAGTATGGGGCGCGGCGGCTTGGACTGTCGTCCGGCCCCGATCCGGAAGTGGCGGAAGACAAGCGACCTCATTCCGTTCTCCGGAAACACGAAGTCCCCCGTTTGATCGGAAGCGCCCCGCGGCAGTTGAAACCTCGCCGGATATCCCCCGCACCCGTCGTAGAACCAAAGGCTTTCGACCTCAGCACGCTGGGGTTGGAGGAGAAGTCCGAACCGACGCCGCGCCCTATCGACATCTTGAAATTCTGGAAGCACGGCCCGCAGGCGATGGTGCTGGGATTAGCGTTCGGGTGCCTGCTCATCATGCTGGTCCTGTGGGGAGTCGTGGGCGCGTTGGATGCGGGGGAGGCGGGTCCGGACACGGCATCAGCCATGGATAACCCCGCGCCGGTCCGGAGATCGCCCGTGGACCGCAGCATTGCGTCCAATCCGGGAGCGAACGGTTCTGGGCGCCCAAGTCGCCCGCGTCCTCGGCCGCGCCGAACTCCTCCGGTTCCCCCCAGAGATGTCTTCAGAGCGCCCTCTACGGAGACGCAGCCCGTAGGCGGTCGGCCGGGCGCGCATCTTCCGGCGTCCCCCGACCAATCCGGCGTCCCCGCACCCGGGGGGACCGCCGTCCCACCGAGGGATACCGAGAAGACGCCATTTCGAGAGTATATCGCGTGTCCATCCGGATTCCGGTGCGCCGGGATCGTGGAGGTGCCCGAAGGCAAACTCGCCAACATCAACGGGAAGTTCCTCGCCGTCGGCGACACGATCAATGGCGCCGAGGTCGTCGAGATCAGGGGCTTCGTCGTAGAGATGGCGTTGGATGGCAAGCGCTTCCTCCTGGGGTCCAGTGCCCGACCCGCCGGAACGGGCGGGGACGAACGTCCGGATGAAGAAGAGGAAGATGAATCCGTCCCGGACGAGGGCTGACCGCCGCTCGCTCTCCATCCTGATCCGTCACTCCCGAGACCCCTGAAGCTCCTTCCATGTTCGGCCAAAGCCTTCCAGCCTCACGGGAACAATACCCCACGTGCAGCCGGGCGCGGAAGACCTGCGGGGGGAAGAGCCGAAAAGATTGGCAAACTCGCCTCTTCCAGTGTAAATCCATCGCGTGACGATGCAGCCGGTTCGGCGCCCGCTCGGGCCAATCAACAGGTACACACGTGGAGGCCATGATGGCAGGTATGCACCTGGGAATACTGGAGGAGATGACGATCGAGGATGTACGGGCGTTCGAACCGGAGGTGGTGGTATGGGGGATCGGATCGACCGAACCACACGGACCGGCGCTGCCCTACGGGACCGACCTCTTTCAATGCGATGCCGCCGTTCGCCGCGGTGTGATCCTCGCCAACCAGAAGGGCGCCCGCGCCCTGATGTATCCAACCCTCCCGATCAGTAACAACGCGAACTTCAAGGCCTTCCCATTCACTTGTCGCGTCTCGCCCCGGACGCTCATGCAGATGGTCCTGGACGTCATCGAGGCCTTGGAGCAGGACGGTATCCGAAAGATCGTGCTGTTCAACGGCCACGGTGGCAACACGGATACGCTCCGCGCGGCGCTTCGCGCCCACGCCCACCGCCGCCGTACCGGCGAGGGGGCATTCGTCTGCTCGTGCATGGTCTGCTGCGGATGGAGCACCGACGTAGTCGCCGAACCCCTGATCCACGGAGGAGAGGGCGAGACCTCCAATATCATGTACGTGCGCGGGGACCTGGTCCGCACGGAGAAGCTGGGCGTCTTCCCACATGGAGAACTCGCCGTCGATGCGCTTGGCGACGACGGGGTGTACTTCGTTCCGCCGTGGCATCTGCACGTACCGTTCTCGGCGGGCGGCGGCGCGCGCCCCAGCTCTCCCGAGAAAGGGCGACCGCTCACCGAACGGTCCGCCGCCTACCTCGCCGAACTGCTCGTACAACTCTCCTGCGCCGAGTGGACGGAGACGTTTCCCTTCCGTGGCGCCGGTCGCCTGTAGCGTCTCGCCCGCCGGAGGGACATCATCAGTCGGGGGGGCAGCGACAGGCAGGAGGCGGCTGCGACGATCTGGTTAATCACGAGACCGCGCAGCAAGCCCGCGCGCTGCCATCGTCGCCCGGAGGTCGTCACCGTCGCCGGGACGGAGACGACGCGCCCCAGACGCCTCAGCCTTCGCATGAACAGCAGGTCCTCGGCGATCGCCACTTCCGGGAATCCGCCCAGCGCGTCGAACGCGGACTTCCGTACGAAGATCCCTTGGTCGCCGTACGGCAGGCGGCGGTAGCGCGTCCTTATCCGCACGAGGTAGTCCACCAGTGCAATGCCCACCCCCCTCATGTTCGTCCGCAGCAGGTGGGCGCCTCCCACGACGAGCGGGTCCAGCAGCGCGCGGAAGACCGAGCGTTCGAAGCGGGGGGGCAGCGTCGTATCGGCGTGCAGGAACAGCAGCACTTCGCCCTTGGCATTCCGGGCTCCCAGATTCATCTGGCCCGCCCGCCCGGGCGCGCAGGTCAGAACGGACACACCGAGGGCGCCGGCCTTTCGCGGCGTCCCGTCGCTGCTCTCACCGTCCACCACGATGATCTCAACCCCGTCTGTGCGGGCTGAACGTATGGCCGCCTCGATGTTCCCCGCTTCGTTCCGCGTGGGGATGATGACCGAGATGTACGGGGGAGCCGGATGCAAGCTCGGGTCCAGCAGTGCGAGGTCCTCCGGGCGATCCACATCGCGGATGGGGTCGAGCAGGAAGGTCGAGAGGGCGCAGCTCGACGCTCTCCTCAGCGTTGCTCGCAGCACCGAGTCCGTACCCCAGCGAATGCCCGTGAAGATGTCGGCCGGTCTTCGCAGACCGATCAGCCAATACCCTCCATCCGTCGTCGGTCCGAGGGCGAGATCGTGCGTCTTCAGCGCTTCCAACGCCTCTGGCAGTTGTGACGCGTCGCAGCCCGGAGCGTCTGTCCCGACGATCACGACTCTCCCGGATCCGGCCTCGAACGCCTTCTCGAAAGCGCCGGCTAGACGCGCCCCGAGGCCGCCCTTGCACTGTGCGGTGTACCGGACTCCCGTTCCCAACCAGCGCCTCATCTGACGCCAGGATGCACCGGTGTAGCTTACCTCGATGTCGAGCTTGCGCCTGGTGCCAAGCGCTCTTGCGGTGGCGAGCGTCCTCAGCGTCATGCGTCGCTGGAGTTCAGCAGCGCCCAGGGCGCCGAGCGCCGGTATTAACCTCGTCTTGGTCCGGTAAGGGTCGGGATACCGCGTGAACAGGATCAATCGGTCCGCCGCCCCCCCCCGCACACGCGGGGGCGAGAGGGCGAAGCGGGCGATGGTTCCGGGGATCTTGATACCGGCCCCCACCACGCCTCGCAGTGTCCCGGAGACCTTCGAGTCCCCGATGCGCCGGCGATAATCGACCGGCGCCTCCGCCACGCGCAGCCCCGCCAGCAGCGCCTTGACCTGCATCTCCACGGTCCACCCGTAAGTCGGATCGCCCATCTTCAGGCATTTCAGACTCGACCACCGAATGGCCCGGAACGGACCGAGATCCGCGTACGTGAATCCCCAAATCATCCGTATGAGGTGGCAGGCGAGGGCGGTTCCGAACCGCTGCGGGAGCGTCAGCGCCGCTCCCTCCCCTTGCGCCGGGGTTCTCACGCCGATAACCATGTCCGCCTCGTCGCGAGCGATCGGGGCGAGAAGGCGATCCATCTGGTGCGGATAATCGCTGTAATCGGCATCGAGGAAAACCACCACGTCGCAGAAGTTGATCGCCCTCAGCGCGGCCAGGCAGGCCCGCCCGTACCCTCTCCTCATCTCGCGGACGACGGTGGCGCCCGCGGCGGCGGCGAGATCGCCCGTCCCGTCGGTCGATCCGTTGTCGGATACGATCACCCCGTCCACCCACTCGGGGATATCCTCGAGCACCTCGCGTATCGACCTCGCCTCGTTCAGCGCGGGGATCACGACCTTGACTGTCAGGTTCTCAAGCACGTGATTCTCCCCGCTCGGGCGATCGAGCGACGAGCTTACCAACTACCTCGACACACAGCAGCGTCCAGATGGGAAGGTGGAGGATACACGCAGCGGTCCACCCGCCGAGCGCGTCGCGCGGGAGGTAGCTCAGCGGGAGCAGGAGGGTCCACCCCAGCAGAGCCCAGCGTCGGTCGGCAGCCGCCGCCAGCGGGATGACGGGAAGATAATACCAAGGCCACAGCGTTGGACCCACCAGCAGCGTCAGGATCACCACTATTCCGATTCTCCAGCACAGCACGCGGGGGTCGTCGGTTCTCCGCAGGCCCAACCACCCCGCCGCTCCCACCAGTATCAGCATCACGATCGCCCGCGCGATGTAGCGCCCGTCCCACTCAACGTGGAGCGCGCTTCGGAGGCGCCAGCCCAGCTTGTCGAGCAGCAGAAACGCACCGGGCTTCCACTCCCAGATCTTGGCGTAGGCGGTCAGACCGCTGTCCGTGTCAGGGCCGAACGCGGCGGCGTACGGGACAATCATCGCCCCCGTCAGAGCGAGAAAAACCACGACCGACAGAACCAGCTTTCCGTAATTCTTCCCTGCGGCGTGACGGAGAAAGAATATCAGCAGGATCGGCCAGAGCTTGATCCCCGCCCCCAGCCCCAGCGCTACAGCCGCCAGCACGCCGCGCCGCCGGACGAGAGCCCAGGCGAAGAGCCCCACCATCGCAGCGGCCGTGATGTCCAGATGACAAGCGCCGTACGTCTCGTAGATCAGCAGCGGGTTCCACAGGTACACCACCCACCATGCGAGGGAGAGGCCGGTTCGCCGCAGCAGCGCCAGGGCGACCAGGGCGCCGAGTGCGTCGAAGGCCAGCAGCACCACCCGCCACCCGGTCAGCTCCAGCGGGGTGAGCCAGTAGGCCAAGGCGAAGAGCGCCTGGGCGAAGGGCGGGTAGATCGTGCGCAGGTGGGGATAATTGATCTCATCGAGGAGGCCCAGGGCCTGCGGGGGAAGCTCGGCGAGCGGCGTATCAGCGGCCTCACCCTCCGTCACGTCCGCCGGTGCGTAGCGGTAAGGGCTGACGCCCGAAGCGGTGACCGCTCCATCCCATAGATACCGCGTGGAGTCGGACATGGGCACTCGCGGGACGGACCAGAGCGGCGCTCGCATGGCGGCGGCGACCACGAGAAGCATCACTACATCCCCCCACACCGCTCGTCCGCGAGGGCGGGCGAGAATCGCCATGAAATAGAACACCCCCCCCGCGACCGCCAGTGCAATCCGCAGGTAGGCCGACTCTCCCGCGAGGTGCCCCACGGAGCGCAGGTAACCCTGGACCGCCGTCGCGCACATCAGCCCCACCAGGGCGGCCCCACACAACCAGCACGTCCACCGCCGCCAGTCCGGGGCGTCGTCGTCGTTTGTAATTCGGTCGGTCATTCGTTCGAGAAGGCGGCGGCAGTGCGCAAGTGTCTCAGAAGGTCTCGGCCATCTTTTGCGCTTTCTCCACGGCCCGTTCAAGCGCTTTGTTAGCCGCGGCCGGACCGCCTTCCAGCGTCGGTTCGACGACGACCGACCGAATGTCGGCGAACCCGATGAACCCCAGGATGAGTTCAAGATACTTGCTCTGAAGGTTGAGCGCCCTTGTCTCGGGCCCGGAGTAATCGCCTCCGCGGGAATAAGCGACGAAGACGGGCTTCCCGACGATCAATCCCTTGTACCCTTCATCCGGCGAATAGGAAAACGTGTACCCGGGCTGGACGAGGATGTCGATGTACTGCTTCAGGCGATACGGAATGCTGAAATTCCACATGGGGACCGCCATCACGTACTTGTCGCTGGATGCGAATCGCTCGATGGCCGCCTCGACCGCCTTCCAGGCGGCCAGCTCCTCCTGCGAGTGTTCCTTACCGTGCAGAATGGTGTACTTCGCCTGGACCGCCAACCCGTCGAACGCGATGAGATCTTCACGGAAGACGTTGAGCGTCTCGATCTCGTCGTCCGGGTGCATCCGTCCGTACGCCTCCAGGAACGCCCGCGCCACCGCTACGGACTTCGACCGCTCGCCTCGGGGGGAAGCCTCGACGTAGAGGATCTTGCTCATGGTCGCATCCTTCCGGCCTCTCGCTATCGTCGCCACCCCAGCAGCCTGGCGAACAGCTTCTTCAGCCTCGGCGTCAGCCTGGTGCGGCTGTACGCGTCGGCGACGTGCTTGACGGCCTCTGCCTGAGTCGGATATGGGTGAATTACGCCGGCGATCGTCCCGAGGCCAATCCCTGCGACCATCGCCAGCGTGACCTCGCTGATCATCTCTCCGGCGTGACGCGCGACGATGGTGCACCCGAGAATCTTGTCCGTCCCCTTGCGGACGTGGACCTTGACGAGTCCTTCCTCTTCACCATCCGCCATCGCGCGGTCCAAGTCCGCGAAGTGCTCGGTGAAGGTGTCCACTTCGACGCCCTTCTGCTCGGCGTCGTGCAGGTACATCCCGACGTGGGCGATCTCGGGATCGGTAAAGGTGCACCATGGAACGGTGAGGGCGGAGAGTTTCTTGCGGCCCCAGAAGAGCGCGTTCTGGATCACGATCCTCGCGGTCGCATCGGCGGTGTGGGTGAACTTGTGTCTGAGGCAGACGTCGCCGGCGGCGTAGATCCGCGGGTTGCTCGTCCGCAGACGATCGTCCACCGCCACTCCTGCTCGGCGATCGTACTCCACGGAAGCGGCCTCGAGGTTCAGGCCCTCCACGTTCGGGGCGCGCCCGGCGCCTACGAGGATCTCATCGAACGCCAGGACCTTCTCCGCACCATCGACGGCTGCGTGGACGAGTTTCTCTCCTCCGACGAGTCCCACCCTCCGAACCTCGGCGTTGAGAAGGACGGCGACCCGGTCGCCCTGAAATGCCCGAGCGAGGATATCCGCCGCCTCGCGGTCCTCACGCGGGAGCAAGTGGATGCTCTTCTCGAAGAGCGTCACCTCGCATCCCAGCCGCGCGAACGTCTGCGCCAGTTCGCATCCCACCGGACCGGCCCCCAAAACGCCCAGCCTTCGAGGGCGCTCCGTCAATGAGAAGACAGTTTCGTTCGTTAGAAAACCCGCCTCCTCCAGGCCATCGATGGGCGGGCGGACGGCGCGGGCTCCGGTGGCGATGCACGCGCGGGCGAAACGCAGCGTTCTCCCCTTCACCTCGACGGTGTCCGGGGAGGTGAAGACGGCGTCCCCGAGGAACACGTCCACGCCCATCTTGCGGAACTTTTCGACCGAGTCGTGCAGGCTGATCCGGGAGCGGATGTGGCGCATCCGCTCCATGACCGATGCGAAGTCCACCTCCGGATCGCTTGGGAGGCGAAGGCCGAATTGATCCCCTCTCGCTGCATCGGCGGCCGCGCGCCCGGAGCGGATGATGCTCTTGCTCGGGACGCACCCGTAGTTGAGGCAATCGCCCCCGAACAGGTATCGCTCGATCAGCGCTACCTTCGCCCCGAGCCCCGCAGCCCCCGCCGCCGTCACCAGCCCCGCGGTGCCCGCGCCGATAACGACCATATTGTAGCGTCCGGTGGGCTCCGGATTGGTCCAGTCCGGCGGATGAACGTTCTGCACGAGCGCCTCGTTGTAGCGGTCCATCGGTTCCACTCGGACTGGTTCGCCCATCGTTCGCTCTCCGTCAGATGCTCGGCCCGCCTGGGAAGTGCATCAATGATCGTCCTCCCCGATGGTGCAGAACTGCATCAACTCTTCCACCCGCACCGTCCCGACGCAGATGCAGGTGTCGGCTGCGCCGTAATAGACCAGAATCTGATTCTCCTCCTCCATGATCGCCCCGCAGGAGAAGACCACGTTCCCGACGTCGCCCACCCGCTCGTAATACTCCCGTGGGACGAGGATGGGGATGGCGGAGCGGCAGAGGACCTTCGAGGGATCGTCCCTGTCGAGCACGGCAGCACCCAGTCGGTAGATCGGCCCCCCGGAGGTCGCCTTAACCCCGTGATAGATCTCCAACCACCCGTACTCCGTCTCGATCGGCGGAGCGGACGCCCCGACTCTCCAGGAATCCCACCGATCGCTGCGGACGGGCATGACCAGACGCGAGTCCCCCCAGTGGACCAGGTCGTTCGAGTAGCTTATCCAGACGTTGCCCGTGCTGCCCACCATGGGCCGGTCCAGGCGGGCGTACCGTCCCTGGATCTTGCGGGGAAACAGCGCCCCGTCCTTGTTGTCTGGTTCGGAGATCAGGGCGACGCGTTCGAAGGTTCGGAAGTCGTCCGTTTTGGCCAGGGCGAGGCGGGCTCCGAAGTCGGAGGCGGCCGTGTACACGACGTAGTACGTCCCCTCCAGCATCGTGATGCGCGGGTCCTCGATGCCCTTGTGCTCATAGATTGCGAACTCCCCATCCCTGGAGGGGATCATGACGGGCTCGTCATGGACGGTGAAGTTATATCCATCGCTCCCGCGCGCCAGCGCGAGCACGGAGTGTCCGCGAAGGTCCTCGACGCGTATGAGCAGGATGTACTCGCCGTCGAGCTTCGTCGCCGCCGCGTTGAACACGGTATTGCACGGGAAAGGGATGTCCTCCACGGTAATGATGGGATTGTGCTCCCAGCGTTTCACGACGTCGTAGGTGAAGCCCTTAGGCATCGGCTTTCCCTTCCGCTGCTTTTGCGTTGCCTTCGCCGACGGCTTGGCGAATTGCTTTGCGCGCGATTCGCCCGATGAAGGCGACCACCACAATCGTCAGGGCCAGACCCACCCAGAGGGAGATCTGCTTGATTGGTCCGCCGACCTCGCCGGCGGCGGCATCGGTGAGGGACCTGGCGGCCGAGCCGATGTAGACGTACACGATCGTTCCGGGCAGCATCCCCATCCAGGAAGCCAGCGCGTACTGTCTGAACTTCACCTTCGTGAGCCCGTACGCGTAGTTCTGAAGGTTGAACGGGAAGATCGGGTTCAGCCTCGTGAGCAGGACGATCTTGAATCCTTGCTGACCTACGGCTTCGTCGATCGCGGCGAACTTGGGACGCTTGGCGACTTTCTCCTCGACCCACCCGCGGGCGAGCGTACGCCCAACCAGAAAGGCTGCACATACACCCAGCGTGCTCCCGATCGAGACAGTCACCGTTCCGCGGACGAGGCCAAAGAGGAAGCCCGCGCAGATCGTGATGACACCTCCGGGTAGCAGCAGGACACAGGCAATCACGTAGAAGCCCGCCACAAACACCGGCCCCCAGAAGCCCAACCCTTTCACCCACTCCAGCGCCGCAACGAGATAGTCCAGGACCGGCAGAAAAACAGCAGCCACTACCAGCGCAGCTATCAGCGCTCCGAGAACGATGAGCTTCGCCGCCAGCCTCCGTCGCTTGGCAGCCGGCGGCGGCTCTGCTGCCTGGATGTCGACTTTCGTCATATTCCACACCCACTCCGAGCAGGCTAGTCTTGCCTCTCGGTCACCTTCTTCTGTTCGTTGAGCGACCAGTCGTAGTCGACGTATTCAACCTCGTACGCCCCATCACGCAGGTAGGCGGCGTCGTCTGGAGGGAGGTACATGCCTGCGAAGTTCAGCGCCGCCCGTTCGGGCTCGTCGTGGCCGGCGAAGCCCTCAGGAGGGGAGTACTTATCGACGAAATCGCTTCCGAACCATTCGAAGATGCTCGACAAGTACACCTTGGCGCCGGTCCGGTCGATGCGGAGCCTTCCGGGGTCGGCGAAGAAGTTTCGAGCGTCCTGGTCAAGCTGCCGGTGAAGCCTCTCCTCGACGTACGGTTCGTTGCGCAGCCGCGGACAGCCCATCGCGGCGCAGACCAAGGCGACGTGGATCCGCGGTTCGTCGAATTCCTGGCGGAGTATTTCGTGCTCGATCTGGTTCAGCGTCAGCCTCTCCCCGACGAGAAGGAACTGGAACTTCTCCCATACCCCGGGGATCTGCTGGATACTGCTGTCCGGGTAGACGTACGAACTGATGCTTCCCGGTTGGATCGGGTAATGGTCGATGATTATCTTCAGCGTCAGCGCGTTATAGGCGTTTATCC
>SDBT01009000.1_pt1 | contig 16234 bp, 14 predicted proteins | sample 2277101 | NCBI WGS metagenome assembly SDBT01 (sample SAMN10404973, study PRJNA504765) | marine sediment metagenome | isolation source: marine sediment core GS10_PC15, 103 cmbsf | place: Arctic Ocean: Southern Knipovich Ridge | collected 2010 | reverse complement strand
CACCGGAGCCTCAAAAAAAAGGAGAAATGACATGAAAGTAGTTATTATCGGTGGATCGTTTGGGGGTTTAAGCTTAGCATATGAGTTAGAGCGACTTCTACCTTCAAAAAAATGTGATATTACTCTGATCTCTAAGGATCGGCGATTTGTTTTCATTCCTTCGCTCCCGTGGCTGGTCATGGGGATAAAAACTATGGAGCAAATATCATTTGATTTGGAAGGCCCATTGACCAGAAAAGGCGTTCGTTTCGTCAACGACACCGTGCGACAAATAGATACCGGATCACAGAAGGTATTGTCAAACGATGCAGAATACGCTTATGACTATCTCGTCATTGCCACCGGCCACCGCAGCGCCAATGAGGCGGTTCCCGGGCTGGGCCCGTTCGATGGCCCCGGTCATTCGCTTATGTCGCCTCCGGAAGCCGAGGAGGCCAGAGACACCCTGGTGAAGTTTCTACAAGACCCCGGTCCTATGGTGTTTGGCTGTGCACCAGGTGCAAGCTGCATGGGACCAGCATATGAGTTTGCCTTCGAGATAGATCATTTATTGAAACAAAGGAAGCAGCGCCATAAAGTGCCGATTACCTTCGTCACGCCGGAGCCCTTCCTCGGCCATTTTGGGGTTGGCGGTTTTGGCAAATCACGGCAGTTTCTGGAAGGCGAGTTTGAAGCGCGTGACATCCGTTATTTCACTTCTGCGGCGGTCTCAAAGATAACCGACTTATCAGTGGAATTGGCCGACGGTAAACTCATCGAATCGCGTTACTCACTCATCATTCCAGCCCTTGGCGGAGTTAAGGCCATATCTGATTCCCCCGGTCTCGGCAATCCCAAAGGCTTTGTGCCGGTTGATGAACACTACTGCCACAAAGACTTTCCCAACATCTATGCAGTCGGGGTTGCGGTGGGCTTTCCACCTGTAGAAGAGACGCCGGTTCCGGTGAATTTTCCGAAGACGGGCCATATGACCGAACAGATGGCCAATGTTGCGGCCCACAACATCGCTGCAGAGATACAAGGGGGTGAAAAGAAAAGTCAGGAACCGTTTGTTCAATGCATAATGGATATGGGAGATAGTGCTATCCTTATGGTTGCCGATCCGGTTCGCGCACCAAGAAACCGTATAAAAACAAGCCATGGCAAGCGCTGGCTCTGGGCCAAGAAAATATTTGCTAACTACTACCTGTGGAAGATGAAGCACGGTTTCACGAAGAGTCCCAAATGGGTTTGGTGACAAACAGGGCAAGATTACGTCAGGACTTTAAAAATCAGGGCTCACTGACACGGAACATCCTGTTATGAAAGGAGGTCTTTCATGCTTGAGCGAATGACAAAGTTTTCCATAGACCGTCCGAAGACGGTAATCGGGCTGGCTATTATAGTGACGGTGCTTTTTGGCCTTCAGTTTCCCCGTATCACTATTGATACGGATCCGGAAAACATGCTGGCAGAAGATCAAGCCGACCGAGTGCTCTATAACCGTATCAAGAAGGACTTCGGCATCCACGACCTGATCGTCGTAGGAATCGTGGATAAGAAAGGAATTTTTCGTGCTGAGCCACTGGAGCAGGTGGCACGGGTTACATCGGAGATCCTTAAGATAAAAGGGGTGATCATTGAGGATGTTGTGAGCCTCACCACCACAGACAACGTCAAGTCATCAGGAGGGCTGCTGGATATCCATCAGGTGATGCGTGAAATTCCCAGCAGCGCTGAGGCCGCCGATCAGCTCAGAAAGGATATTGCTGAAAACCCGTTTCTTCACGAGAAAATCGCCTCGGCTGACGGTACGGCCATTGCCCTGTATATCCCTATTCAGAAAAAGGATATGAGCTACCGCATCGCCAAGCAAATTCAGGCCATCCTCGATCGCGAACTCCTTCCTGAGCAGACCTACCACCTGGCCGGACTGCCGGTCGCGGAAGATACCTTCGGCCACGAGATGTTCATCCAGATGGCGGTAGTTGCGCCCCTTGCCTTTATGGTGATTTTGATTCTGGTATTCTTGCTTTTTCGTAAAATAGCATTCCTGCTCCCAATAGGAATGGATGCCATGTTTGCGGTCATCTGGACCATGGGTTTGCTCATCGGCACGGGGAACACGGTTCACATCATGAGCTCCATGATCCCGATTTTCCTGATGCCCATTGCGATCTTGGACGATGTTCACGTATTGAGCGAGTTCTTTGACAAATACCGGGTACTAGGTGACAAGCGCCGTGCCATTTTGGAGGGAATGCAGCAGCTATACCGGCCGATGCTCTTTACTTCTCTGACTTCGGCGGTTGGCTTTGCATCCCTGGTCCTGGCAGACATCCCGCCTGTGCGTGTCTTTGGGCTCTTTGTCGCGTTTGGCATCATGGCGGCCTGGCTATTTTCCATGACCATGGTACCGGCAGTAATCAGCCTTATGAGCGATGAGAAGTTGAAAAAGATCCTCCCCAAGGACGGAAGTGATAGCACTTCCATCTTCGACCGGTTTTTAAAACCCATTGGCCGATTCGTCTTTTCCCGTGCACGAATGGTTCTGATTTTTGGTCTTGTGTTGGTAGCTTTCGGGGTTAGCGGTATCATGCAGATCCAGATCAACGACAACCCGGTAAAATGGTTTAAAAAGGGGCATCCCATGCGATTGGCCGATACCGTCATGAACCGCCTTTTCGGAGGTACCTACATGGCCTACTTAGTGGCTGAGGGGAAGGAACCGGAGACAATCAAACGGCCGGAAGTGGTTAATTATCTCGATGGGATACAAACGTATTTGGAAAGAAATTCTTTGGTGGGCAAGACTTCCTCAGTCGCGGACATCGTTAAACGGATCAACCTGGTACTGCACGATAACGACAAAGTCTATTATAAAGTTCCTGATTCTAAAACCGCCGTGGGGCAATTTCTCTTTTTGTTTCAAATTTCCGGAGACCCAAACGATCTGGATAACTTTGTCGATCGAGAGGCGCGTCAGGCCAGTATCTGGATTCAGATGAAAGGGGGCGACAATCAGCAAATGACCGCGGTTGAGTCTCATCTTGAAAGTTTCATTAAGACCAATCCTCTTCCCGATGGTATTAGCCTTCACTGGTCCGGTCTCACATACATCAATAAGGTGTGGCAGGATCTCATGGTCTTCGGGATGCTTAAAGCGATTCTGGGCAGCTTCCTGGTGGTCTTTGTCTTAATGGTGATTCAGTTTCGGTCACTCACCCTGGGTCTCCTATCCATGGTTCCTCTCTCGGTATCCATTCTCCTTTCCTATGGGATTGTTGGATGGGTGGGGAAGGACTACGACATGCCCATCGCGGTTTGCTCCTCCCTTTCCCTGGGTTTAGGCATCGACTTCGCCATTCATTTCCTTCAGCGTTTCCGGAACAAATATGAAGAATCAAAAAACATAGAGGAAACCAATCGCTACATGTTCAGCGAACCAGGTCGTGCCATTGCCCGAAATGCCATTGTGATCTCTTTGGGATTTCTGCCTCTTATCTTGTCGTCCCTGACACCATACGTAACTGTAGGAGCCTTCTTTGCCTTACTCATGGCATTTAGTACCATATCAACTTTGTTTCTGCTCCCGGCGACACTGCGGATTGCCGGACCGCGTATCCTGAAAGGAGGTAAATCATGATATTGGAACGAACACTTAGAGGCATAGCAGGGGCATTTATATTGATCTCGTTGCTGCTTGCCCATTTCCATTCGCCCTGGTGGCTTCTTTTTACGACCGTGATGGGACTAAATCTTTTACAATCCGGCTTTTCAAACTGGCGACCTATGAAGTTCATACTTCGCCAGTTTGGCATGAAGAGCTGTGAGGAGCAGATTGAAGCTTTGAAAAGTGGAGGTGTTTAAATGAAGAGGATTATATTTAGTGTAGGGGTCATGATGCTTCTGGTTTTTTGTCTGACATTTTCCAAAAAAGCAATTGGCCAGGACGAGCAGCTGAGCCCAATTCAAATCATCGAAAACTCTCAGCTTGCTTTCTATTATCAGGGTGACAATATGAAAGCCGATGTCGTCATGGAACTCATTGCTCAGGACGGCGGTAAACGAACCCGCGTTATGACCATGCTGCGGCGTAATGAAACAGAAGGGGGAAACCAAAAATATTTTATGTATTTTCATGAACCCGGCGATGTGCGCAGGATGACTTTCATGGTCTGGAAATATCCTACAAAGGAAGATGACCGCTGGATATTTATCCCTGCCGTAGATCTGATCAGACGGATTGCAGCTGACGACAAACGCTCCAGTTTCGTGGGATCAGATTTCACCTATGAGGATGTGTCTGGCCGCGATGTGGCTTCTGACAACCACAGCTTGTTGCGGTCGGAAAAACTCGAGGGCCAGGACTGCTTTGTGATTGAAAGCATTCCAAAAGAGCCTGTCGAGTACACGAAAAGGCTATCTTGGATTGACAAAAAGACCTTTCTCCCATTGAAGGAGGAATATTATGACGCTCAGAACGAACTTTTTCGGGTATTCACAGCCGACAAGACTGAAGATATCAAAGTCGGTGAGGGGACTAGTAAAAATGTATTTCCAACGGTAACACGCCGAACGATGAAGAACCTAAAGACCGGACACCGCACGGAAGTTGTTTACAAATCGGTCTCATACAATTTGGGGCTGAAAGACAAAGATTTCAGCGAACGGCATATGAGGCGGCCACCACGTTCATGGATCAGGTAGACTTGGCAAACCGCCGGGGAATAAACGATGAACAAAAAATTTGCGATAGTGGTGATTCTTGCAGTTCTATTGCAGTTTCCAGCATACGCCCAAGAGACAGAGGATGAGACAAACATCGAGATATACGGATTCCTCATGGGGAATTATTCATGGCGGACGTCCGGCCAGAAACCAGAAGGGAAAGAGGGAGATGATTTTCTTCTGGCTGAAGAAAGATTTCGTTTAGACGTTTTCGGATGGACCGAATCCATCGAGGCTTCGATACGATTCAAAGGGGATTTTCTTTATGATCACGTGGCTGAAAAGTTTGACACGGATCTACGGGAAGTTTATCTGGACTATACGACAGCGGCCTTTGACTTCCGCTTGGGCAGACAGATCGTCACCTGGGGGGTGGGGGATCTGCTCTTTATCAACGACGTTTTCCCGAAAGACTATGTGTCATTCTTTTCGGGACGCCCCCTTGAATATCTTAAGAAAGGAGTGGGCGGTCTGCGCACCCGTTACTCTTCTGCGCTGATCAATGCTGAGTTTTTGGTCATTCCGTTTTTTGAACCGAACAATTTGCCAGAGTCAGATCGATTTTTACTATTTGATCCATTCCCCGAAATTCCTTCACGTAAAAAGGAAGAACCAAACACAACACTTGAAAATACCCAGCTGGCCTTGCGACTCTACCGGAGGATCAAGGATTTCGATGTCTCGGCCTATGCATACAGAGGTTTCTGGCTAACACCGAATATGAAGCCTGACGACCTCACTGCACCTACGCGGGTGATAACCTTCTACCCTGATCTTTCTGTCTATGGATTAAGTGCCCAGGGAAGCGCTCTGGGTGGGGTACTCAGTTTTGAAACAGGCTTTTACCAATCGAGGGAAGATGAGGAAGGCGAAGATCCATTTGTTAGAAATTCTCAAATCCGTTTTTTAATCGGATACCAACATCAGCTATGGGAGGATTTCACCGCGGGCGTCCAATATTATAGCGAGTACATGCTCAATCACGATGAATATGTTGAAAATCTCCCTGAAGGAGTTTCCAAGCTAGATGAGTACAGAGATATCACCACTGTCAGGCTCACCCAGCTATTAATGTACCAGACGCTGAAGCTTTCTTTTTTTGCTTTTTACAGCCCGAGCGATGAGGACTATATGATCATTCCCGAAGTAAAATACAACTTTACCGATGAGTTATCTGCGGCCTTGGGGGCTGGCATTTTCGGTGGACCAGAAGATGCCCCTAATTTTGGTCAGTTCGATAAAAGCGACAATATTTTCACAGTTATAAAATATGAATTTTAAGAGTATACAGTCAAATAACGCCGCTGTTTGGTGATAGCACGCGCATCAGCATCTTGTGGGCTTTGTGCGAATCTGAAATGTGTGTCTGTGATCTTTGCGCATTGCTAAAGATGAAACAACCAGCTGTATCGCATCAACTTAAAAACCTGAAACAATCTCGAATCGTTAAAGCCAGAAGGGATGGGAAAGTCATCTACTATTCTTTAGACGACGAGCATATTCGCGATTTATTAAACTTTGGTATGAATCACATCCAGGAGCTTTAAAAATTAAAGGAATCCCTTTCTATGTCCGCTGAAATAACAGAAAAATTTCATGTAAAAAACCTTGATTGTGCCTCATGTGCAGCCAAGATTGAAAGAGGCTTAAAAAAAGTCGAAGGTGTTGATGATGTTACAGTTGATTTTGCCAATCTTATGCTTCATGTGAGGGCTAATGATATTCAGAAAATAATAAAAGAAGTCCGCCGGATTGAACCCAATGTTGTATTAATACCGGAGAGCAAACTAACAACATCATTAGAGACGACTGCGCAGCAATCAGACTTCAATTTAAAAAGAGAGATTGTGGTGCTTTCGGCTGCATCAATCCTTTTCGGACTACAACTGGTATTTGAAGATTGGTTTCATCAAAAACCATTCGCTGGAGCTGAATATATTATTGTAATTGTAGCCTACCTTTTGGCAGGGTGGAATGTTCTTTTCGGCGCTCTGAAAACCATACGAAAAGGGGCCTTTTTCGATGAGAATGTGCTTATGGTTATCGCCACCGGTGGAGCGATGGCGATTCATGCCTATTCAGAGGCCGTCGGAGTTATGATTTTCTATAAAATCGGCGAACTGCTCCAGGATTTGGCCGTATCACGGTCGCGCCGTTCGATACGGTCCCTTTTAGCCGCGAAGCCGGACAAGGCCGTTTTAAAAACCACTAATGGTTATCGTGAAGTAACACCAGAGTCCGTTGGGGTTGGAGAATTAATACTCGTTAAGCCAGGTGAAAAAGTTCCTCTTGATGGTAAAATACTTACCGGTAACTCTCAGCTGGATTCATCTGCTCTTACCGGTGAATTTGTGCCTGTAACAGCTGGCCCTGGAAATTCCGTCATGGCTGGGCAGATCAACAAAACCGGAGCCTTAACGATCCGTGTGTCCAAGCCTTTCAGTGAGTCTTCCATTTCCAAGGTAATGGAACTTGTCGAAAATGCGACCGCAAGAAAAGCCAAAACCGAAAAGTTTATAACTACTTTTGCCCGTTATTACACACCTACTGTCGTTTTGATCGCTGCCTGTATTGCTTTTATTCCACCAATTCTTGCAACCGAAGCCTCGTTTAAAATCTGGATTTACCGTGCGTTGGTACTGTTGGTGATTTCATGCCCCTGTGCGCTCGTGGTAAGTATACCGTTAGGCTATTTCGGAGGAATAGGCAGAGCCTCTCGAAAGGGCATCCTGGTAAAAGGCTCCAATTATATTGATGTGCTGGCTGCCATTGACACGGTCGTCTTTGACAAGACCGGCACATTGACCAAGGGAGTGTTTGAAGTCAAAGAGGTGGTTAACCTAAACGGATTTTCAAAAGCACAGCTTCTTGAATTTGCTGCAGCAGCCGAATTCCAGTCGAACCATCCCATTGCAACATCCATCTTATCAGCTTTCTCCCATGATGGTCGAAGACTGGACACAGTAAATATATCCGACCACGTTAACATGGCTGGAAAAGGAGTCAAAGCCCGTTACGGCGAGCATAACATTCTTGTAGGCAATGACAATCTCATGCATCAGGAAGCTATTGATCATGATAAATGCGATTTTGATGGCACTGTGGCTCATATCGCCGTGGATGGCAACTACGCAGGCTATCTTACTATAGGTGATGAGATTCGACCGGATGCGGAAAGGGCGATTAGGGGTCTTCGCGAGAACGGTGTCGAGCATATTGCAATGTTGACCGGCGATAACATTTGCGCGGCTGAGGCCGTCTCAAAAAGGCTTGGTCTTGATCGCTTCTACGCAGATCTTCTACCGGAAGACAAAGTCAGAATATTTGAAAAAATCGGAAAAGAGAATAAAAACAAACGAAAGATTGCATTCGTTGGTGATGGTATTAATGATGCACCCGTCATTGCCCGAGCAGATGTTGGCGTGGCAATGGGCGCATTGGGTTCTGATGTCGCTATCGAAACCGCCGATGTTGTACTTATGACAGATTCACCTTCTAAATTGGCTGAAGCTGTTTCAATTGCAAAACAGACCCGAAAAATAGTCTGGCAAAATATAGGTCTGGTATTTCTTATTAAGGGAATTTTCATTACTCTTGGAATCATGGGTCTGGCATCTATGTGGGAAGCGGTGTTTGCCGATATGGGTACTGCTTTAGTCGCCGTAGCAAACTCAACAAGGATATTTGGTAAAAGAAACGCCAATACATAATTGGATTTTATTATCAAAGCTATAAATTAAGGGATCTGGGGTTATGCAAAGCAAAATTGTAGAGGTAGCCTTGGTGTCGACATTATTTATCGGCTACCTGGTTTTATGGAAATTTAAGCAAAAAAGCTTATTAAATGGAATTATTCTAAATTTTGAAACAGCTCGGATTTTGTCTTTCGTGCCTTAACCTAAAGGTAGTCGGAATTGTATTGAGCATTAATCCATTCCTTCATTTTTTCTTTTATAATATCATGGGATTCCTCTAATAGTTGTTCTCCACTCTTTTGATAATAAACACGACCGCGTCTGATGAAAATATGTTCGATCTTTAACCTGTACCAGAACAAATGATGCAATAAAGGCAACGGCAACGATACAGACAGCAAGTATAATAATCTTTCGTTTATGGGCTTTCATGATAGTAGAATTTGGTTTTTTAAGGACCTGGATTCTCCGGAACTGATGGTTCTGATGGCCGGCAGGCTTTTGACAGGGCATTTGTTTTCACAAATACCGCAACCCACGCATTGTTTAAGATCTACAAAGGGTAATTGGACCGCCAATTCTTTCCCACCCGGGCCGGACATGATCTCTTTCTTTAAATAAATTGCTTTAGGAGAGGTGGGACATACTTCTTCGCAAACGATACAGGGAACGTTTCCTGACCAGGGAAGACACCGCCCTCTGTCCACATACGCGGAACCGATTTTTATCGGCCGCTCAATCTTCTCCCTGGTGGTAATATTGGCAATAGCTCCTGTGGGACAAATACTGCCGCACAGGGAGCATGTGTATTCACAGTAACCTTGCGTCATTATTAAGCGGGGGGTCCAAAACCCCGCCATGCCTGCTTCTCCAAGAGTGGGGTTAAGGGCATTTGTCGGGCAAACCTTCATACACAGCCCACACCGCTGGCAGAGTTCCAGAAAATCCTTTTCCGGCAAAGAGCCGGGCGGCCTGATGAGCCGGGGGTCCGCTACTTTATCCACCCGCCCATCGAGTCTTCCCAGCAACGGTACGGAAAAACCTGCCAGAATACCTCCCAGCAAGGCACGACGGCCGATGTCCGGCTTACGGTTCAATTTGGGATTTAAGGTGAAACCAAAGGCAAGTGCTTCCTCGGGACAAATATTGTGACAGTTGAAACAGGAAATGCATTCGGCCGCTTCCCAAACCTGATCCGGATGGGGAGAAGCCGCCCCCTGACAGTGTTTGGTGCACAAATTACAATTTGTGCACCGTTCCGGATACTTTTTCAATTTCAGCAGGCTGGTCATGGAAAAGATTCCCATCAGTGCGCCGAGAGGGCAAAGTACACGGCACCAGAAGCGGGGCCGGATGCGGTTGAGGAAGACAATGATTAGAAAAACCAACCCGATGAACCAAGCCGTTTGATACGCCTGGATATTGTATCCGAAAACCGGGGAAAGCAGGACTTCTGCTCCATAACTAGCCAGCCGCAACAGCTTGATATCGCTGTTGATCATGGCATCGAAAACCGAACGAAGTCCCGCGCCGAGGCCGGGAATTACCGACAGGGCGATGGATCTAAACAATAAGGCGATGGGATCCATCAGCCCGGACAGGTTCAGGCCGGCAATTGCGCCGATCAACAAGAACAGGAGGAGGAAATACTTGATTCTCTGTTCAGGTGTCTTCTGATTGGCCTGTACCATTCGGTTTCCCTTAAGGGCCGGATAAACAGCGCCGACGACGTGATGAATAGTTCCGAAAGGACAAATGAAGCCGCAAAAAACCCGGCCGAAGAAAAGGGTGATCAAAAGCACACCAAAACCCCAGAGAAACCCTGAAATGAGACGGTGTCCCGACAAAAGTGAAGTCAATCCAATGAGCGGATCGAGCTTAAAGAAGAAGGTGACCGGCTGGTCCAGTCTTATATCGTTGTCAGTTGAAAAAGCGATGGAGTAATCAACATAGATATCCTGTGAAAGCCTGCTCTCTACCAGAAGAAAAAGAAACAGACACAGGAAAAGTGTTTGGATAATTCTTCTGAGCCAAACCAGATGCCGGACTTTCACACGATCACCTTTCTATTTTCCATCTTTGAGAAATCATAGGTACCGAGACCACTCTTTTGGGCCAGGTGAATAAACCCGATCCTTTCCGGTTTTAATCCGAAAAGCATGCTCGCTCCGGCATCCGCGGCCACGGGATCATCGCTTAAAATCAGGGTGTTTTTGATCGTCACATAATCCGTGCTGCCGCCGGAAGGACCGTTTCGGGTCATGATGCGGAGAGCATCGATCAGGGTGACCGCCGGTCGAAAAAACTGCGCCAGATCCACAATGCTCTGATGGATGTCCTGATGAAACGACCACCGGCTCCCGCCCACAGCGCCAATCCAGTTTTTCATTCCCAGGGTGAGGGTGCAGAGGGAGTGGTGTTTCGCCACCGGGAGGTTGATTACCTTGTCGGCTTCCACCAAGGGTATGAACACCGGCCACACATCCAGACGATTGCCCCTTAATTTCATTTTTTTCATTAAAGATGACCGTGGGTATACCAGATCGGCTCCCGTTTCCTTGGCCACTTTTCCGGCTCCGGTCAGAGCGAAACATCGTAGGGCATCATGGATCGTGTTATCGGCGATCCGAACCCGACTGGCACCGGCCTCCTGGCAAAGCTCGATAACGGCTGACAGAACCTTGGGATTTGTCGTGGCCGCAAACCGTGGATGCCTGGCCCAGGATATGTTCGGCTTGATCACCACCACATCTCCTCGGGAGACAAACCGTTGGATCCCCCCGGCGGCTTCAAACACCTTTTTTGTCAGCTCTTTCACGGAGAATCCATCTGTCTGGCCGCGTCCCTCAATGATAAATCCTTTTTGTGCCGTCGTCGCCCACGCATCGGGCGCCGTGAATGAGGGCCATTGAACCGCTCCGGCAAGCGTAACGTATCCGGACCATCGCAAAAGCCTTCGAATTGACTCTCTACGTGTGATGGGCTTGTCAAATTTCATGGGATTCACCTTAGAATGATTGTCGATTGATGACTGTTGATTGAATATTTAAGGCTCAGGCTTGGGCTCCCTTTTCCCGCTCTTTTTTCTCAATCACACAATAAATACCGCCTTGTACCAGGTCTCGATAGTATCACAGGTTGAACATCATCTATATTTTCCGGAAAGCTTTCTATGCACGCTCTGCATGAACGTCCCCTATGACATATTCCTCAGCCTTTTCAATAGCAACCTTGCCATGCCACAACCTCATAATTGCCATGGTATTTCTCCCTATAGTAAATATCCTGGCCCAGAGGACCAGGTTTTTCAGAACATAAATAAAATATATCGCGATGGTTCAGCGGCTTGTTATGTATCAATGCTCATTTCCGGCATAAATCCACATAGGCACTGTTTTTCCTGCTCGCTCGAAACCCAAAGATTTGTAAAACCCAATTGCATCAACATCTGCGGTTAACATTTGCTGATGAAATGATGCATATCTTCGTTGTAAAAGCTCCATCATGGAACGCCCGATCCCTTTTCTTTTGTGATCTGGATGTACAAGCATATGTGGATAGTAGACAACCAAACTACCATCAGATATGGCATTTCCAATACCAACAAGTTTTCCTGAAATTCTTGCTGTAACCAAAGAATCTGAATTCTTAAGCGCAGGGATTAATTTCTCAGGCTTTTCTGCTGATGACCAGCCATTTGTTTTATAAAGATCAATAACCTCATCAGTTTCAATATCGTCTTCTAAACTTAGTTCTAAATCCATGTGTATCCTTTTTTAACAACTCTTTCATTTGCAGATAAATAAGCGGATTGTCACCGGAATTATCAAAAGGCCATATCCGTTTTTCTCCAAAGTTATCCTCATGATAAACTTCCCCATTGAAAATGAAGGAATATTAGCGGGTATTTTTATTTAAACCAAGTCTAAACAAAATTGCAGATACATATATTGAGAATGTCACAACCGTGGATTTCTTGCCATAGTGTACAGTTTAAATATTATTATAAGAACTGGAGACTATTAACTGCATTGTTCATAATCGTAATATTTAGATATGTGGTTTATAGTTCTGCTTCATTTTCAACCAACTATACGCAAAGCGAGATACGGTACAAGGTTAAACATTAATACCAATATTTTAAAAAATGCTATTCCGGCATAGTGTATAGTATCGAACTTATCAATAGATATATTATACCATTTATTATGAAATCGATACGTCCAATCGTGAGCCAAAAAGAAAAATGAAAACCACAATATCAGTAATCCAAAGTTTATTACCGTACACCATGCCAGGGTGCTACGTATTACTTCAAGTGTCATAATTCCTCCTTTCTCTATTCGTAAAGTTCTACAAAATATATCCGATAGTGTTCAAAATATCAAGACCAGGAATACTGTATTTTTATAGCCGATGTGTTCAAAGTTCGGAAAATGAAGCATACCGTTTGGTAGTGTTGAATTTTTCAGGGTAGTATGATGATGCGCTTAGGATAATTATGCTTGAAATCCATCGCATTGGAAGTTTGATGACAAAAGCTATTGTTAGAAACTTAGTTTACCCATATGTCAGATATATCACAGGTTTTTGGGGCGAATGATATCTTTACCTGAATGGATGCTATCACAGAGCTTAAAAGTAGCCCTCGGACGAGGTTATAGCTGACCAAATTTAACGTTCAATCTGCCCAATATATTGGCAAGATGCCAAAACGGGATAGTCCCGTTAAACCATCCCATAAAAATCAATATCTTGTGGTTTTAGCTTGTCTATGATATTGAACACTTAAATTTTCAATCTGCACCTGATTTCGACCTCATATGACCCAGCACTATGGCAAGTAGTCCACGGTTGTTATACTCTCACAGCAAATGGCAGATCTGAGATCAGGAATGGATATCACATAACCACCCAACCACCTAGAATTGAATATATCACAACAATTTGCTATGTTTAAAAAAATGGCTTTCTGACCTCTCGATTTTCTGTATTCAAAATTATCCACTTCTATGCTATACTTCTCCATATTATTATGACATAGAATCGGTGAAAGGAATTTCTTTATGACCTGCATTGTTCAGAAATACGGCGGTAGCAGTGTGGCGGATGTGGACCGATTGCGCAAAATTGCCCGGGTGATTGCCGACCTAAAGGACCGGAATAATGATATTGCCGTGGTCGTTTCGGCCATGGGAAAGACGACCGACGAACTTATGGCCATGGCCCGGGAAATTTCGCCCAAACCACCGCGGCGGGAAATGGACATGTTGCTTTCCACCGGCGAGCGCATCACCATGGCGATGCTCTGCATGGCTTTGCATGAGCAGGGAATTGATGCGGTATCGCTGACCGGCTCTCAGGCCGGCATTATCACCAATGATCGCCACAATGATGCCCAAGTCATCGAGATCCGGCCCTTTCGGGTACAGGATGAAATGGCTAAAGGCAAAGTTGTCATTATCGGTGGTTTTCAGGGTGTCAGCTATAAGCGGGACATCACCACCCTGGGCCGCGGCGGGTCCGATACCACGGCGGTGGCCCTGGCAGCTGCGTTGGGCGCCGAGCGCTGTGAGATTTACTCGGATGTGGACGGCGTCTACTCGACCGATCCCTTTATGGTGGCCGATGCCCTGCACATGCCGGAAGTTTCCTATCCGGTGATGCAGGAGATGAGCACGGCCGGGGCCAAAGTGCTGCACGCCTCCGCCGTGCAGTTTGCCAAAGAAAAAAACATCGCTATCTACGCTCGCTCCACATTCTCACCGGGCCGTGAAACCGTTATTCGTCGGCTTTCCCCCGGTACCATCGTCGGGGTGCAGGCGGTGGTCAGCGAAAAGCAGGTTGAGCGCGTCCGTCTGCACGGCGTCGAGGTTCATGCCTGCTTCAAACAGGCCGTTGATTTCCTGGAAAGCGAGCATATACCCATCAAAGAAGTCAATGTTGCCGAGATAGCCGCTGACGGCAAGCAATCAACCGCATCCTTTGTTGTTTCCACGAAGAATATTTACGGCTGGGAGCAGATCAAATCCGCGCTGCAGAACAAACTGGGGAAAAATATCGAACTTGACACCGACCTGGCGGCCCTGTCCCTGATCGGCGAAGGATTGAACCGCAATAATCTGACTCTGTTGGAAACGATCGGATTGCTGGCAGACAACCAAATACCCTTGCTCGGCATCACCACGACTTCGTTTCGCATCTCCCTGCTGGTACCGCGGGATCAGATCGAAAAAAGTGTTGAACTCTGTCACACCCGCTGGGTGGCAAATAATGTCTGATACCCGTTAGTCCGCCATGGAAAGCACAAGAATCGGACCTGTTTCAATTCTTGTGCTTACTCCAACATACATAGCAATTTGGTAGACCTTTGGTTACTGCTATCACAGGTTATTCTGGCCCACAAAAATCTGTGTTATCATAACATATCGCGTTTAACAGATTGATCATCAAACTGCATACTACGGCTATCATGGTTGACCAGAGCCATTTATTGAAAAATTGCAGAATGTTGATTCCATTCCCCACTTTTTGCATTTTTTGTCTGTCCATAACATAGGGTTTCCCAACTTGTTCTAATTTTAGTCAGACTTATCACAGGTTTTTGAAATGAAAGATACTTGCACCTTACGGATGAATATCTCAGAAATTAGTAGGTGAGATTACTTAAAACCCGCTATAGGGTGGTCGCAATAACCGCAGTGGGTTCCATCTAAGCGGTATTGAAGGATTTGGTAATTCACCCGTTCAATTAGGAGCTTGCCGCATGCCGGGCAATAAGTGTTCTCCGCATGATGGCCCGGGACATTGCCCAAAGGTTCATAAAGAAAGGCAGGATGCATAGTTCCCTAAAAAGGATCAATGTTAGGAGTTAACGTTTCATACCCCCGGAAAACAAAATATTTGAGAACGAAAAGGAGCTGTGTTATCTTTGAAAGAACAATACCATGGAAACATCAAAATGCCAGCTCAAAAAACAGGGCCTTGCGCCCGGAAGCTGTCTGGTCAATGTAGACGGAAAGCATCAGCATGCATGCCAGGCGACACTGAAATATGAGCAGGGGAATATATACCATCTGATCACCTCAGTTCACCTCTCACGGCCTGAAAATTATCTCTCCATATATCACAATCCGGTTGTAATTTCTCCTGTCGAAAATGCCACTCCTGGTATTTCAGTAAAGTACAGGATGGGTCCTGGTACACACCAGAGGACATCCTGAAAAAAAGCATGGAATACGAAAAGTTGGTGAGCCTTGAGGAGCCACGGGAAAGGGCGACCGCCTGGCATGCACAGGAAATATGCCGATGTTGCGGGAGCTGCGTCACGGATGGATGGAGGTCTACCACCTGTCCGGGCATTCTCGAACCAGAGGCCGTCCTTTTTAGCCCCCAGGGTTTCGGCCCGGCGAGGAACATTGTCGCCTTCACAGGCGGAGACCTTACCTGTTGTCCCGAATTTTACGAGGAATGTGCGCGTCTTATCAAAACGCAAACCAACCTTTACATCCTGATTGAAACCAATGGATACGGCCTCACACCTCAGAACCTTGATCGTCTTCAGGCTTCGGGTGTGGATGCCTTCTGGTTGGACATTAAGGCTCACGATGCAAAGAAACATAAATGGCTGACAGGATGTTCCAACAAGCATATCCTAAAAATTCCTGAAGAAATTCTCAAGCGGGGATTTACCCTGGAAGTTTTGTCCCTATATATTCCTAACCTTGTAGAAAGCGATGAACTGGAAAGGATTGCCCGGGATCTATCAGCGGTTGATCCAGCGATTCCCTTTACAATACTGGCCTTTTTCCCGGAACATCAGATGAAGG
>SDBT01008999.1_pt1 | contig 16234 bp, 10 predicted proteins | sample 2277101 | NCBI WGS metagenome assembly SDBT01 (sample SAMN10404973, study PRJNA504765) | marine sediment metagenome | isolation source: marine sediment core GS10_PC15, 103 cmbsf | place: Arctic Ocean: Southern Knipovich Ridge | collected 2010 | reverse complement strand
GTTTACGGCAGGCGAACCTTCATTGACGAGCGTACAGGCTTGAAGAGCTGCCCGGAAGTAATACTGATAGATATTTCCAGAATAGAGGAAGCACCCGTCAACGAACTCAAGGGCAAGTTGTTTTCCGAGTTTGGGATACGAAGCAACGTTTACGAAAACCTCTGGGAATACGAACAGTATGTTCGCCTTGCGATGCCGGCTATTGATGCCATAAAGGCAATCGGCGCTGCCAGCGGCGGCCCGGCCATCATCATCTCGCACGAATTTATGGGTATGCCGACTGCACTTGCGGCGATACTCGACCCAACTCACGATTTTAGAACGGTATTTTACGCACATGAAGTAGCCACGATGCGGCGGATAGTCGAAAAGAGCCCCGGTCATGACACGATGTTCTATAATGTAATGAAGCGGGCACAGGAAAACGGGCTCGGAGTCAACGATGTTTTCGGCAACCAGAACAACTTTTTCAAGCACGCACTTGTCGATGCCGCCAGGCACTGCGACAATATCCTTGCTGTCGGCGATTATGTAGTTGATGAGCTGCGGTTCATGGCGCCGGAATTCAAACTTGCCGAGATAGATTTAAGCTATAACGGAATACCGGCGTACGAGATCACACTTGCTGAAAAGAAACAGTCAAAGGATAAGCTCCTGCAATACTGCGAGAACCTGCTTGGCTATAAACCTGACTTCATGTTCACACATGTTACCAGAATGGCACCGAGCAAAGGGCTATGGCGCGATATTCGTGTTTTGGAGCACATGGACAAAGAGTTCAGAACACAAAACAGGACCGCGGTACTTTTTGTACTAAGCACAGAGGTAGCAAAACGACGCAGCAGGGACATCTACGATATGGAATCAGGATACAACTGGCCCGTGGCACATCGCGAAGGAATGCCGGATATGTCCGGCGGCGAAGCGGCCTTTTATGCCGGAGTACAGGAATTTAACGCCAAAAGCAGAAATATAAAAATAGTCTTCGTCAATCAATTCGGTTTCGACCGCGAAAGCTGCGGGGGCAGAATGCCTGCTGATATGGAATTTATGGATATCAGAAAAGGCTCAGATGTCGAGTTCGGCCAGAGTATCTATGAACCGTTCGGCATCGCACAGTTAGAACCGCTAAGCTTCGGCGGAATATGCGTTGTAACAAATGTTTGCGGATGCGCCGGATTTGTTAATGATGTCACCGGCGGAGAAAATGTTAAAAATGTTATCATCGCAGACTACACCGAATTGAATGGCCTTGGTGACGGGGACATAGAAGATCTTCAGCAAATTGGAAAAGCCGAACGCGATAAAATTGAACATAAGATCAGCGAGAAAATCGCTCTGGAAATATGCGCCAGGCTGCCCAAAAACGATGACGAAATCGACAGTATGATTAAAAGCGGATATGAACTGGCAAAACATATGAGCTGGGAACAAGTCGCAGAAAACTATGTCTTAAAGGGTCTTCGAAAGGCAACGAAAAAGAAACGGCAACGACAATTCTATCTTAGAGCATAAGGTAGAATTAACAGCATCGTCCGCAGCCCGGTTTGTGGACGAATCTTAAAGGCCTCGCAGCGGTTCAGCCGTGCGGGGCCTTTTTTTTTGATGGGGTACAAATTCCAAACTTTTCTGGAGATAGACCGCAAAATAAGTATAATGCGGCTATGAGCAACAAAAAGATAACTATCCTTAAAGATAAGATAGACCAGCGGTTTCTGCCGTTTGTTCGCTCCCCCAGCAGGTACATCGGCGGCGAGGTAAACCAGATCAAAAAGGACCTTACCCTGTGTGATATTCGGGTTGCGCTGTGTTTCCCCGATATTTATGAAATCGCCGCCAGCCACACCGGCCTTGCAATCATTTATGAGGTACTCAACCGAATGGAAGGCGTCGCCGCCGAGCGGGCCTTTGCGCCATGGACCGATGCTGAAGAAATTATGCGAAGCGAAAATATCCCGCTTTTCACTCTCGAATCGAAGGCAGCGGTTAAGGATTTCGATGTTATCGGTTTCAGCCTGACCACCGAACTTGCATCAACGAATCTGCTCAATATGCTTGCTCTTGCATCCCTTGCGCCGAGGTCAGCTGAACGCAGCGAAGATGACCCCATCGTAATCGCAGGCGGCCAGATGCCCAACTGCGCCGAGCCGATAAGTGAATTCGTCGATATATTCATTCTTGGTGACGGCGAAGAGGCCGTCGTAAAACTTATCGAGCTGATAAGAAAACAGCGAGCCGCCGGTGCCCAAAAAAAAGATATCCTGCTTGAGGCGGCAAAAACACTTTCCTTTGCCTATGTTCCGTCGCTGTATGAGTTTGAATATGACGGCGCAAAGATAAAATCTTTCTCGGCGGTTCAGGATGATTTGCCTTTGCGGTTTGAAAATGCTGTGATAGCTGACCTCGATAGTTCCCCCGTCCCCGCCGAACCGATAGTACCCTTTGCAAAGGCCGTCCATGAACGGGTCAGCGTAGAGATTATGCGCGGCTGTCCGGGCAGGTGCCGATTCTGCCAGGCATCTTTTTGCCGCAGGCCGATTCGATACCGCAGCATTGAAAAAATAGTCGAAATCGCGAAGCAGAATTACCACGCCACCGGCTTCGATACGGTATCACTGTTGAGCCTGTCGACCGCCGACTACCCACAGATTGAAGAGCTTGTTGCGAAACTTCAGGAATACTTTCACCAGCGGCGCGTCGGAATATCTCTACCTTCGCTGCGGGTTGCCGCCCAGCTTAAACTGATGCCGAAAATGGCGGCCTCGGTAAGAAAGTCCGGCCTTACGATCGCGGTCGAAGCGGCATCGGAGCGGATGCGAAAAATTATCAATAAACCAATAAGCGACAGCGACCTTTTCGCCGCGGCCAAAATGGCATACCAGGCCGGATTCGGAAAGATCAAACTGTACTTTATGGTTGGCCTGCCGGGAGAAACGCTGGACGATATAAAACAGATTGTTCGGCTCACAGAACAGCTCGGCAAATTAAGAAAAGAAGTTGATAACAAAACAGCTAACATTAACGCCGCGGTAAGCTGGTTCGTACCAAAACCGCACACGCCTTTTGCATGGGTACCCCAGATGCCGATAGATTATTTCCGAAAGGCGAAGAATTTATTGCTCGACGAAAAACGCCGGCTCCGGGCAAGGTTTGTACAGTTCAAGTTCCACGGCATTGAACAAAGTATTGTAGAAGCCGCCCTTGCCCGCTCCGGCAGACAAACTTGTGATATAATCGAGACCGCGTGGCGAAACGGTGCAAAGTTTGACTTGTGGACCGAATGTTTTGATTATAAAATATGGGCAGATGCCTTCAGCCGGCATAATCAGGATATCGAGGCAGTTGCGCAAAGAAGCTTTGCTCCGGATGAAATCCTGCCATGGGACCATCTCGGCGGCCCGGATAAAAAGGGACTCCTGGAACATTATAACGAAGCAATGAAACTTGTTCGGGAAAATACACCTGCGCAATAACGATAATCTTTTTGTTTTGTCTTTTGGAAATTTGAACATTAGAATTTAGAATTTGTTTAGAATTTAGAGATTAGTGCTTAGAATTTACAAATTATGCCTGCTAATTTAACACCTGAATATCACAAAGCCGACAAGTGGTTCAAAAGCGCAACCACCGACAGCGAAAGATTGCTTGCCCTCGAGGAGATGCTCCGTGTAATACCAAAGCACAAGGGTACCGAACATATGCGTGCCGAGCTGCGGCGCAAACTCAGTAAGATGAAAGATGCGGCCTCGTCTCCGAAAAAAGGCGGCGGAAAACACACCGATATATTCCATGTACCAAAATCCGGCTCCGGCCAGGTCGTACTGATAGGTACTCCTAATTGCGGCAAAAGTTCTCTCGTCGGCGCATTGTCTCACGCCAAGGTCAACATCGCAGACTATCCATTTTCCACAACGGAACCTGTCCCCGGAATGGCCCATTACGAAGATGTACCGATAGAGCTTGTTGACATGCCTCCGATTAGTGCCGACTACGCCGCTGCCGGTCAGATCGGAACATACCGAAACTGTGACATTATATTAATCGTCGTCGACCTTACCGCTCCCATCGCCGAACAGCTGGAAATTTCTCTGAATTATCTCAAATCGCATCGTCTGCTTTACGACGAACAAACCCCCGCCACCGATGCCGACGGTAATCAGCTTGGCAAGAAGGCACTCATCGCGGCGGCAAAGATGGACGAAGCGCAACCGGATGCTATTTCGATTCTTGAAAAACTTTGCCCCAGCCGAATCGATATAGTTCAAACTTCGGCAATTATTGATGAGACGCTGGACAAGCTGACTGCAGCCATATTTGACCTGCTTGACATCGTGCGAGTTTACGCAAAGAAGCCCGGCAGGGAACCGGATATGAAGGACCCTTTCACACTTCCGAGGGGTTCGATTGTAACCGACCTTGCAAAAGTGATTCACCGTGAGCTTGCCGAAAAATTGAAATCCGCACGTGCCTGGGGCCCCGCCGTCCACGATGGCCAAAGCGTACACCGAACATATGAGCTAAACGATAAGGACATTATCGAACTGCACTTCTGATTGCCTCAATTGATCAAAAAACCAGCTCTCTCTCGCAATCGGTTTTTAATAAGGGCTTGTGTTAATCAATTCTTTTGTGAAATTGTCTCGGCCGACAGGCCGAATCCACAGTTTTGCACTTTACACTTTGAATTTTACACTCTCAAACTGGCCATCGGTCAGTTTGAATAAATTAAATCTCTATAGAATCGGATGCGGAATAGTTTGGCGATTCCCTTGTGATTGTAATGTCGTGCGGATGTGATTCGCCAACGCTTGCCAAGCTTATCTGTACGAATTTAGCATCCGCGCGAAGCTGGCCGATAGTGCGTGTCCCGCAGTATCCCATCCCTGCCCGCAGTCCGCCAACGAGTTGATAAACATAATTGCCCAGCGTCCCGCGATATGGAACCCGCCCTTCGACACCTTCGGGCACGAGCTTGTCTCTGCTGTCCGAGCTTTTCTGGCCGTAGCGATCCGCCGAACCTTTAACCATCGCGCCAAGGGAACCCATTCCCCTGTACTCTTTGAATTGTCTGCCTTTGTATATAACAAGCTGGCCGGGGCTTTCATCCAGACCGGCAAACAGCGAACCAAGCATCACGCTCGATGCCCCTGCCGCTATCGCCTTTGTAATATCGCCGGAATGACGCAAGCCGCCGTCAGCGATTACCGGAACCTTGCTTTTGCTTGCGACTTTTGCACAGTTCATTATCGCCGAAACCTGCGGCACACCAACACCGGATATTACCCTCGTCGTGCATATAGCCCCCGGGCCGATACCAACTTTGACGGCATCGGCACCTGCCTTTATCAAATCCGCTGCCGCATCGCCGGTTGCAATATTTCCGGCGATAACATCGATGTCGTAAGTACTCTTGGTCTTTTTGACCGTATCGATAACATTCTGCGAATGACCGTGAGCCGTATCGACAACGATCACATCGACTTCGGCATCTATCAGTGCCTTAATTCGCTCATGATCATTAACGCCGACCGCCGCCCCAACCCGCAGCCTGCCTCTGCTGTCGCGAACCGATAATGGAAACTGTTGAAAGCGGTCGATATCACGCATCGTAATGAGTCCCGCAAGTTTACCATCACCGCTGGTAAGCAAAAGTTTTTCAACTTTATGGTGCCGCAGTATTTCTTTAGCCTCTTCAAGCTCCGTCCCTGCCGGGCCGGTAACAAGGTTCTCCTTCGTCATAACCGACTCAACTTTGACCGAATCATCTTCGAGAAACTTCAGGTCCCTGCGGGTAAGGATTCCGACTAATAGTTCGCCGTCAACAATCGGTATGCCGGATACATTCTGCACGTTCATAACATCTCGTGCCCTGCTGACGGTCTCTGCCGGCGTAAGCGTAACAGGGTCGAGAATAACACCGTTTTCTGAGCGTTTCACCTTGGCAACCTCTCGCTGCTGGGCCTGAATATCCAGATTCTTATGCACAATTCCGATCCCACCCTCCTGGGCCAGAGCTATCGCAAGCGCAGATTCGGTAACGGTATCCATCGCGGCAGAGACCAGCGGGATATTTATAGTGATATTGCGAGTCAGTTGTGTCGTCGTATCGGCCTGGTTTGGAATAAAATCGCTCTTTGCCGGAACCAGAAGAACATCGTCAAATGTGATACCTTTGGCAACTATCCTGCTATCATCCATAGAACGCCTCCCTGGTTAAGCCAAGTGAGTTTGCAAGTGCAATAGTTTTGTAATTGGGCGATTATAGCGATTCACTTCCCCGCCGTCAAACCAATTTTGCAAAAATTAAAATTCGGATGTTTGCATCAAAAACGGGGATTTTACTGATTTTTGTTATTATCCGCCGACGAAGTCGGCCTCGGCAATTCAAAATTAAGAATTAAAAATTCAAAATTATCCCTGCTGTTCCGCTTCTATGGCTTCGGCAACCGTGATTTTGCCCTCATAAAGTGCCCTGCCGATAATGGCTCCTGCCGCACCAAGGTCCTTGAGTTTGATAATATCAGCGGTTTCGGTAACGCCGCCTGCTGCGATAACGGGCCGGCTCACCGCATCGATCAACGCCTTTGTCCGCTCAAAGTTTGGCCCAGCCATCATCCCGTCTCTGGTTATATCCGTATAGACAATAGCTGCAAGCGGAAGGTTAGCCGCCTTGGCCGCGAAATCCCAGAGCTGCTGCGGGCTATCCTGCGTCCAGCCGCTAACTGAAACCTTAGATCCGCGGGCATCCAGGCCGAGCGCAAGTTTGTGCGGGTACTTGCCAGCCATCTCCGAAAACCACGCAAAATCACGAATCGCCGAAGTTCCAATGATAAGCCGGTCGAGACCGATATCGAGCATAGCCTTTATGGAATCCTCATCGCGGATACCACCGCCAAGTTCGACCTTAAGGTCAACTGCCGCGATTATATTGCCAATGGTTTTGGTGTTTACGGGCACCCCTGCCTTTGCCCCATCGAGGTCAACTATGTGAAGATGTGTTGCACCTTCACTATAGAACAATTGGGCCTGCTTTACAGGGTCATCTTCATAAGTTATCTGCTTGTCGTACCGGCCCTGAATAAGCCTGACGCATTTACCATCGATCAAGTCAATAGCCGGCAATATATCCATAACAACTTCCTAACCAGAATGAACCAGAAAACACCAATATACCAGATACCAGGCTTGTCCCCGCGGAGGCGGGGATACCAAACACCAGATACCAAACACCAGACACCAGATACCAAATACCAAATACCAAATACCAGATACCAAATACCAGATACCAAATACCAGATACCAAATACCAGATACCAAATACTAAATACTAAAATGTATAAATAAACGATGTCTGCGCATGGATACTGTCGGCATTATCGCCGGACAGCTCTTCAACGGTATCCGCACCCTGGCACAAACCAGCCGCCAGCGACAAAATCACGACATAAAAAACGCCTCTTTTTAACATAACGGCTACTCACTCCGAAATAAAAATTTATTTTTGTTCATCTGATTGTGGCCATTATACGCAATTAAGAAGCCGTATCAAGCCTTTATATAAAGACTTTAAAAATTCACAAACATAACCATTTTTATCTTGACAAAAAGGGGGCATTTTCGTATACTGCTGTGTGTTGCAGGTGCAAATGTAGGCGGTTTTCGTCATAGCACAGATCGCGGTAATGTGCACGAGGGCACTTTGCAACAGAGAGACGGACTCGAGAACAAAAAATATTATGCCGTCTCTCTTTTTTTGCGCGCACAGACAGAATTAAAGGGGTGAATTAAAGGGGCCAGGAGTATCTTTTCCGAGATCGTTTGGTAGGGTGGGCCGTGCCCACGCGGATTCCTTCCCGTCATCCCGACCGAGCGCTAGCGAGCGGAGGGACCCGCAGGATAGCCCGGCCGACCTGGTGCGTCGTAGCTTTAGCGAAGACGGAAGGCCGGATTCCACTTTTGTTTTATCTTTCTATCTCACCAGCCGCCTCCTCCAGTTCCCCCCGCGCCTTATCCTTCGCCCCCGCTGCCATATACAATCTGCACGCATCTAACCCAAAACGAAGCGAAAGCCACCTCATTTCTTAGCGGTTATCGCCTCTTGCGAACCATCGGCCTCATCCTTTTGTCCCAGCCGCTCGCAAATCACCTTGGTATCCATAAGTGGCCGTCGTACCGACGATAATGCCACCCCCGCCTTAAGAGCCGTCATCACCCCCACGGCCTCAAGGTAATTATCTACCGCAAATCTGCCCAAAAATGCCGTAGCTTAAAGGGTGTGGGAGGAACTCGCGGGCGATCAAATTCATGATTCAATCTGCTTACACCCTTCTTTTTCCAACCATCGGTACTTAATTCAATTGCAGGGATATTATTATTTGATGCTTCTAAGTTGACCTCTGACAATATATCATCCTCCTCCATACTTTGAATGTACCCAATCATTGCACCGGAAGAAGATGCTCTGCCGTAATTGCAAGCTCGGTTAACAAATCTTAATACTCCATTTGATATGTAATTCTGGTTGAATACCCAATTTTTTGGCCGTGGTGTACCCAGTCTTTTACATTCGATATAATAATGTTTTGCACTTTTTCTCGGATTAGATTCTAAGTGATCAATAAAGCCCCATTGAAAATCAGGACGCTTCTTCCTAGAGACGTCAAGTCGTTCTTCATCCTCCAGTGGTTGGTTTATGCATTCGTAAACCGGAGGTGAATCTATATCGCTATCTTTGCCGCCTAATTCCCGAACTGCCTCAAGCATACAAAAATAAAGTTCATAATTTAAATCATCCTCATTCATCTCTATGAGATTAAAATTTTTATCCTTCAATATCTCAAGTGCCAACAGAACCACTTTCAAGATTCGATTTTCATGATTTGTCCATGAATCAATTTTGCCCAAATGTGGTCTGTTCAAAGTTGCCCCCTCATACTTTCCTGCATATTCATTGCTTGCAATAATGTAGCCTCGGCATCTTCACGAGCCATACTTCGTGTCCAAAGTCGTCTTTCGTTGCGTTTAATGATCATTATATCTGTATCGGAAACAGCACGAACTAACCCGTCAATGTAAACTCTCTTGCTGACAGGTGTAAGCAATGTTTCTTCAAGTTCCTCCAAGACCTTTTTCCATTGCGACTCATCAGAACCCTTAACAGGCCCAAGAGGATTCTTTTTGTCTTGCGTTGAAAATATCATTGCAACCATTGGAATATCTCTGCCCGGCCGAATCACCTGCCAACGAAATTCCCCACCCGGCTCAAGCTCCCGGTTCCATATCTGTAGAAATGTTCGGATATACCCCTCAAAACCCTTTTGCCAATTCCGCCGAGCTGGAATATCTTCAAGAACACCGCAGTTATTTTTAGGCCGATTTGCTTCTACAGGTTTTGTGGCTTCGCTTTTGACATTATTATAAAAAAGATCAAGCCCATACTCACACATGTTCCTTATAAGATCGCGTTTTTCCTCATTTAATTCATAGAGATCAAAAATAGCTTCGTCAAGTTCACACTCAAGGCTAACAGTTTCATCAAAAGTTAGTGATTTGTCATCAAACATGTTCGAAGTTGCAGTATTTGCTCCACCTTCCCGCAATCGATTTACGATTTTAATAATTCGCTTTCGAAGCCCTATTTTTTCAGGCAAATTGATAGGCATGTCTTGAATATCTTCCAAATGAACCTCGTTATGCCACATCCCCCACGATCCACTAGAAACCCAATAATAATATCGAGCGAGTGATGACCAAAAAATTCCCAATAAAATATCGCCTTCCCATGTTATTGAATCTGGAAGGCGTACACCATGAACCGAATTCCTGAAACAGAAGTCTCTACGAGCCAGTCTTGCAATTATTTTGCCCTTAGGTTTACACCTTTCTGTTATACCTCGCTTTACTAACAAACGATTGCCTTCGTAAAGCTTAAGCGTGCCCTTGCGGTGAACTGTTTCCGGAACAGCAACATATCTTTTGTTATCAATCGAACCATATCGATGAAAAAACTTAGTTGGCAATTCAGAGAATGCACTAAGTTCTTCGGGCGGATTTTTGTCACCTGTTTTCTCAAAACCACGACCAAAATCGTTCTCTGAAATATTATGGCCTCTAATTTCTAAGGCATCAAGTTTGGGATATGTTTTTAAAAAGCGGGCAAGTGATTCATCTCTATGGTTACCCCACCAATATACTTTCCAAAGGTCATCATTCGAATAAACATCACTTTGCTTTAACTGTTTTAGATCAGCACTTCCTATTACCACAGATTGTGTTCCCTTAACGATTGCGGTTTTTTTCGCAGACCAATACTTAAAGAATGTATCGTAATCGGGCTCTTGTTTTGTAAAACAAACAGCGATAAATGGTGACTGAGCACCAGTTTGACGGGCTTTTCCTTTGAAAAATACATCTCGGACATGTGCAAAATTCACAACAGATTGTAATTTTGTTGTTATCAACCATTTTTTTCTAAAACTCTGACTCTTTTCATGACTTTTAAACAATACTCCCGAGGAAACCAACAGTGCTGCCTGACCACCATCATGTAACAAGTTAGTTGCTCTGTGAATAAAAGCTTGCGACCATTCTCTGCCTCCTACAGTCAATTCCGATTCCTGATTTTCGCACCATTGTAAAGCAATTTCCATTGCTTCGCGACTTTCTTTTTCCTCCGCTTTCGTACCCGGCGAACCCCAAGGTGGATTGCCGACAATAACATCTGCACATGATTCGTTAAATCTGGACAGAACATCATCGTGGGCAATTTTTGACTCTACATCAAACGAATTCGCTTCTAATAAAATATCATAATGTTGTTCCAGATTTCTCTTCCTGCGTTCTTCTTCATATTTAAGATTAGGTAGCTTCCTGCCTTGTCTTATCTGTTCTAAAATATCGGGAGGCCTTTGATAATGCAAAAACGCCAGATATAAACTAAACGCCGCAACCCGAACTGCCTCTCCATTAATATCAATGCCTGCAATTTGCTCTCGAAGTATCTTTCTCAGTTGCGCATCACTAAGCCGCCTTCCATTTTGCGACCATACTTTATGCTGGACTATTCGTCTGAAAGATTCCACAAGAAAAATTCCCGACCCGCATGCCGGATCGAGGATTCTTGGCTTCTTATCCAAGCATTCAGGTGACAAAACCTGGTTTAATAAAAACTCCACCAAAGCAGGTGGTGTATAATGAGAACCGTTATTTCCCGTGTTACTTTTGTCGGCATTGTAAAACTCTTCATAAATACTGCTGATGAGCTCCATAGGAATAATATCAAACTTGTAAGCAAAGAAAAAAAGCTGCTGTTCATCAGCATTACCACATAAAAAATTCTGAAGCATCCTTAAATGAGACTGTCTAACCTTCGATTTCTCTCTATTGATATTTGGAAACATGTCTCCATTAAAATCTTCACTTAGCTGTTCAAATAAGGCGTAAGTAAATTCTTTGTTCCCTAAAGCCTTAAGATATGACTTATCCGCAAGTTCAGAATCAACAAAAGAACTGGAGACAGGCGTATTTAATATCGCTCGCCATTTGGGCTTACCTCTTGTGATTTTTTTGAAATAACTTTCTTCAAGAACACCCCTGTCTTCCAGATAGCGAATAAAAATTGACCTGCCAATAAGCGAATGCGCATATTCGGATTCGAGGCCTGCATCTAATAAATTATTGCGAACAGCCTGCAAATCTGAAATGAGTGCTTTATCCGCCCTCTTGTCATCACCAAATCGTTCATCTTCAAAAAGCTGACCTGTTTCAATTAGCTCTCGCCGGTATCGTTGTAGTTTCACTGCTACTTCCGCGATTTTTTGGGCTGTTTCAAGTTGGCGGTTTTCGAGAGTCTTTTCCCAATCTTCTTGGTCTCTGGCCGGTCCGTGATTAAGGTTATAAACTGCCAGTTCACCCGGCGAAGCGAGAAAAAGCAAAGGAGGTCTTGCCATGTTCCATATTTGCTGGAATTTTTCTTTTTGACTTTTAGAACCTGCCTCTGCGAACACGATTACAGGATTATTATCGACAAAGAAAACCTTTTCGGCATCAACATTTTTGGCAAGTGCCAGCCACTCCCCCTTATTTATCCAATCTTCTGAAGAAATTTCTGCTGAAGGAGAAACTACGGCATCCAACAAATCGCCCTCAGCATAGCCCAAATGCTCGTATGCAGCATTTAATAATTGTTGAGGAGAGTCCATTTTCTTATAATTACCTCATGATTTTGGGCGGTCAGCTAAAAAGGCTAAGTATCTTGTACAGCATAGATTAGAACATGTCAAGGAATTAGTTTTATACAACTTTTTCTTATAATCCTGTTTTAAATGCCGTTTATACGAGAAATGTAATCTTGTTTGTTTATGTTTTTATATATATCTTAAATCCTGTTATCCTGTCTACTTGTGCCCCAGGTAACTTTACACTCCCTGTCGTCCCGAGCGGCAGTTTACGCCATGGGTGCCGAGGGATCTATTTAAATAGCCCGGCCGACCTGGTGCGTCGTAGCTTTCAGCCGACCTGGTGCGTCGTAGCTTTAGCGAAGACGGAAGACGGAAGACGGAAGACGGAAACCGGGATTGAATCCAACATTTCAAATTCCTTTCTAATACAATATTGTATTTATCTTTTATCTTCTATTTTGTGAGGGTCAGTTCTGAATTCATTAAAGGGTTAGAATTATTAAGTTTTTCTTATTCTTCTTCTTTTTTCTTTTTAGCAACCTCTTTCACGCCTTCAAGAAGCCCTTTCAAGGCATCTTTTGCTATTTCTACTGCCTTTTCGCCCGCTTCTTTAGAAGCCTCCAGAGTTGCCTTAGCAGCATATTTAGCAAGATCAGCGGCTTTTGCGCCAGTCCATTTTGTCCCTTCAATTATGCCTTGTGCAGCCTCCTTAGTTAACTCCGCAGCTTTCACTTTAGCCTCTTGGCCACCATGAATAACACCTTTCATAGCGTCCTTGGCTATTGCTTCCACTTTTTCTTTAGTGGGCTCGGTTTTCTCTAATGCCTTCTTAACCGTCTCTCTGGTAATTTCACCCACTTTTGTTTTCACATCCTCACCTTTTTCGGCCGCTTTTACCACAGCCTCTCTGACGACCCGAGTTACTTTGCTTTCTTCTTGTTCCATAATTTGTTTCCTTTCATTAAGTTTGTTCAATTGCTTACAGTTTCCTTAGCCGTATAATGCTCTGCCCAGACCTTATTGCTCAAGTGGTAATAATTGCTCCCGTATGCAACCATACCACCATGGTATCCTGGATCAGCGAGTGCGTCAACAGCTTCCTCATCAATCGGTCTGGCCTTAGTGTTCTTGACGGTCTTCAAGATCCATTGTTAATTTCCTTTCCGTTATCTGGATTTTGTGTTGGTTCCTGACGAATCAATGCTCCACGAAGAAACAGCTCCGTTACATCGCGCATATCCGCTTCAAGAGACAGATGTGCTTCCGCCGACTTCCCCAAAAGTGTGAAAAAGTGCTCAAAAACCCCTAAAAATCTGTGTTAATCTGTGGCTAAATAATCTTTTTTTGCGCGCACAGACAGCCGAATCTACAAAGATATGGTTCTGGAAAGTTACTTTACTAATTGAGGCTGTTCTTTGATAAGACCCAATTCGGACATCGCCTCATAGAGTTCAATGCCAACAGGTTTGACAAGGTATGCCTCAAAACCCGTTCTCAGGGGACCGAAATTGTGCTCGGTCAGCGAGGTAATGATAATCACTTTCACAGCAGCGGACTCGTCTATCGACATTTGCTTTTCAAATTCACGAATTGCCTTTAGTGTCTCATACCCATCCATTTTCGGCATTTATTAACATTTCTGCGCCAGTTTTAAATGGCCGCCGCCGCCCCGCCGAGACAGTAAAGTGTGATAAAACAGCTTGATAGTGCCAAAAATCACCTTGACTAAAAGCCCGATTCCGATGACAATAGAGGGTTCTTAAGCTAAGAAATAATGATTTTTACGAAAGGAACAAGTTATGAAACTGGATCCAACAAAAATGGAGGACTGGGAGGTAGCCGAAGCCGCCGAAGAAACCGCAAAGCCAATTAGTCAGATTGCCGCCGAATTAGGCCTGACAGACGAAGAACTTATCCCGATGGGTAGTCAACTGGCAAAGGTAGATTATGTCAAGGTGCTTGAGAGACTGAAAGATGCCCCCGCCGGCAAATACATTGATGTTACCGCAATCACACCAACACCTCTCGGCGAAGGAAAAACAACCACTGCCATCGGCCTTGTTCAGGGACTTGGCAAGCTCAACAAAAGCGTCGTCGGCGCGATTCGCCAGCCAAGCGGCGGACCAACCTTCAATATCAAAGGCTCAGCGGCAGGCGGCGGACTGGCTCAGTGCATCCCGCTTACTCCCTTTTCGCTCGGTCTTACAGGCGATATCGACAAGATAACCAACGCTCACAATTTAGCAATGGTTGCCCTCACCAGCAGAATGCAGCACGAGAACAACTATGACGATGCCCGTTTAGCCAAAAGCGAACTTAAACGCCTTGACATCGATCCGGACCAGATCCAGATGAAATGGGTAATGGACTTTTGCGCACAGGCCCTTCGAAACATCACTATCGGCAAGGGTGGCAAGATGGATGGCTATGAAATGGACTCCGGTTTTGCCATCACGGTATCCAGCGAGGTCATGGCAATACTCGCCGTCGCCCGCGACCTGGAAGACCTGCGAAAACGCCTCGGCAAGATCGTAGTCGCTTACAACAAAAAAGGTGGCGAAGTAACAACAGAGGATTTGGATGTCGCCGGCGCAATGACAGCATGGATGGTCGAGGCCCTGAACCCTAACCTCATGCAGACTATCGAGGGCCAGCCGGTCTTTGTCCACGCAGGCCCGTTCGCCAACATTGCCATTGGCCAAAGTTCAATCATCGCCGACCGCATCGGAAACAAGCTCAGCGATTATCTCGTTACCGAAAGCGGATTTGGTGCTGACATCGGCTTCGAAAAATTCTGGAACCTCAAATGCCGCATATCCGGCCTGGTACCCGATTGCGTGGTAATCGTAGCAACTATCCGTGCGTTAAAAATGCACGGCGGCGGCCCGCAGGTAAAACCGGGCATCCCGCTTGCGAAGGAATATATTGAAGAGAACCTTGGACTTGTCGAAAAGGGATGTTCGAACCTCATCGCCTGCATCGAGATCGTAAAGAAAAGCGGCGTAAAGCCGGTGGTCTGCATCAACAGTTTCTATACTGATACAAAAAATGAAATTGCACTCGTCCGCAAGGTCGCCGAAGAAAACGGTGCGTTAGCTGCACTCTCGGAGCATTGGCTAAAGGGCGGCGAAGGTGCGATAGAGCTGGCCGAGGCGGTAATGAAGGCATGCGAAGAAAAGAACGATTTCAAGTTCCTCTATGACCTTGAGACACCGCTCCGCAAGAGGATCGAGCTGATAGCCAAAGAAGTTTACGGTGCAGATGGAGTCTCGTACACCGATGAAGCTCTGGCCAAGGCAAAGGCAATGGAAGCCGACCCCGAATCGAGTACGCTCGGAACATGCATGGTCAAGACCCACCTTAGTCTTTCGCACGATCCGGACCTCAAGGGCCGTCCAACCGGCTGGACACTTCCTATAAATGACATTCTTGTCTATAAGGGTGCAGGATTTATCGTACCTCTGGCAGGCGGAATAAAGCTCATGCCAGGTACCGCCTCGAACCCGGCATACAGAAGGATCGATGTCGACACAAAAACAGGAAAGGTAAAGGGACTGTTTTAAAAAATTAAAAATCAAAGATACCACCTAAGGTGCAAGCTAAGGCACAAGTTAAAATGCAAAATTATGGATTCGGCCACCTTGGGCGTAAACTTTGGCCGAGACTATTTAATGACCTTTTTAATCAGTGTAATCAGCGTAATCTGTGTTTAATATCTTTTGAAAAAAAGGAGATAGTTTTATGGCAGCAAAAATAATAGATGGCAAGCAGATCGCCGCCGATATGCGGGTCGAGTTAAAAGAAAAAGTTACAAAGCTAAAAGACGAAACCGGCCTCATCCCCGGCCTTGCGGTCGTACTCGTGGGCGAGGACCCCGCATCAAAGTCTTATGTAACCGCCAAAGAGCGGGCCTGCGCCGATATTGGCATCTTTTCAGACGACAATCGCCTCGGCGCCGATACCACCCAGGAAGATTTAATGGCTTTGGTCGAAAAGCTCAACAATGATGACAGAATTCACGGCATCCTCGTCCAACTGCCCCTGCCCTCCCATCT
>SDBT01008998.1_pt1 | contig 16236 bp, 11 predicted proteins | sample 2277101 | NCBI WGS metagenome assembly SDBT01 (sample SAMN10404973, study PRJNA504765) | marine sediment metagenome | isolation source: marine sediment core GS10_PC15, 103 cmbsf | place: Arctic Ocean: Southern Knipovich Ridge | collected 2010 | reverse complement strand
GACTCGGTCAAATTGTTAACTGTTTTACAGGCATGAAGCACAGTGGCATGGTCTTTACCTCCAATCTGTGATCCAATGGTTGCCAGTGATGACTTTGTTAGAGACTTGGAAAAGAACATGGCAACCTGTCTGGCTTGAACAATCTCCCGCTTACGGGTCTTTGACTGTAATTGTTCCATACCAATGTTATAATAATTACAAACTACCTTCTGGATGTAATCAATGGAGATCTCGCGCTTGGTACTTTTAATAAGCTTGTCGATCATCTCTTTGGTCAAATCCAGCGTGATCTCTTTCTTATTGAGTGTTGACTGGGCGAGCAACGAAATCAGTGCACCTTCTAACTCACGGATGTTATCAGAAATGTGTGTGGCAATGTACTCAAGCACCTCTTCAGCAAGTTCAATTCCATCATTGTAGGTTTTCTTCTTGAGTATGGCCATCCTCGTTTCATAGTCAGGTGCCTGCAAATCTGCAGAGAGTCCCCATTTAAACCTGCTTAATAACCTTGATTCCATTCCTTGTAACTCCACCGGTGGTTTATCCGATGTGAGGATAAGCTGTTTGCCGCTCTGGTGAAGATGATTGAAAATATGAAAGAAAGTATCCTGAGTTTTTTCCTTGCCGGCGAACTCATGTACATCATCAATGATCAGTACATCGATCATCTGGTAAAAGTGAAGAAAGTCATTTTTATTGTTGTTCCTGATGGCATCTACGAACTGTGTTTGAAATTTATTGGCATTAACGTAGAGGACAGTCTTCTCAGGAAATAGTTCTTTTACTTCAATTCCAACAGCCTGTGCAAGGTGGGTTTTACCTAATCCACTATCACCATATATGAGAAGTGGATTAAATGCTGTGCCTCCAGGATTATTTGAAACTGCATACCCTGCAGATCTGGCAAGCCTGTTGCATTCTCCCTCAATAAAATTATCAAAAGAATTCTCCGGATTTAACCTTGGATCAATCTCGAGTTTTTTTAATCCGGGAATTATGAAAGGATTCCTGATGGTATTTTCCGTGGAGTCCAGAGGAATCGAAACAGGTATATTCTTAATTTCTTTGCTGTTCTTGGCTGGAAATTTTACAGTATAGGGTTTACTATTGCTGTATGAATTATTTTGCATAACCACATTATACTCTAGCTTGGCTTCTGATCCCAACTCTTTTTTGATAACCTTGCGAAGGATGTCGATATACTGCTCTTCGAGATACTCGTAAAAAAATGGGCTGGGAACCTGAATGGTTAAAATATCATTGTCAAGCTTAAGGGGAACAATAGGCTCAAACCAAGTACGATAACTTATTGAGGGGACGTTGTCTTTAATTACAGTCAGACAATTGTTCCAAATACGTTCATGCATCGTAAACGTCAATTTTAGGGTTAGGTAAACATGTAAATCTTTAGTGGGATTCCCTTAAACAAAGATTGTGAAAAAAAAGTAAAAAAAAAATTCAAATGGACTTGAAATTCTCAGAATAACTATATAGGTTTTAAGGTCAATTCTTTATAGACTGAAAAAAAAATGATATTTTTTACAATGCTGATTACCAGTAAGATATGGTTTATCATCTCGAATTCAGCCTTAAGAAATTGCTAACTAATCCGTTAGCCATCCCAATTCAATATTTGGTTTAATGGTTCAAGTGGATCATGAGTAATTTTAGTCAATAAAAACCATTGAATGATCAAAAGAGCAGGCAGTTATTTTTCTTAAAACTACTGTTTCTTCTTTTGTGAATTTCCAAACAGTGATATTTGGACATAGTCCTGAGGATTTTCGTTCAGGTCCCTAATCAGTTTATCAAGATCGGTGATAAGCAAATCCAGGTTCTGGTAAAGGCTGTCTTCATAAATAAATTTACCCGCATTTCCTTCACCACTGTTTATCTTTCCAAGAAGAAGATTGAACTGGTGTGTTACGGCTTTTAACTCTCGTGAAAGGTCGTCAATCCCAGCACTGTCCACCGATTCACCAATGGAATTGAAGTGACCAATAAGAGAGGTTAATTCATCTTCCTGGGTTTCCAGCATGGTTGTAAAAGAGGCTAGACTTTTAAAGCTCTGATCCAGTGACCCACCTGGATCTAAGGATGCAGTAAGCGATTCTGAAATTGAGGCTAAATGATCAAGGGTCTCTTTGGTGGTTTCAGAACCAATTATATGATCCAGTCCAATAACCAGGGTGTCCAGAGAAACAGCCAATGCACTTATTTGCTTTATAACTGGCATTAATTGAGACTGAAGTGAGGTAAGCATATCGGGTTTAATGCTGGATTGAATGATGTCATTTTCATTGAGATATTGACGCTGACCCGATGCATCGATCCGGATGGCTTTTGTTCCAAGCAGGTCAGCACTAATTAATACTGCCTGCGAACCCATTTGAATGGGGTATTTATTTTCAATGCTCAATATAACTGTTATGGGAATACTATCTCCAGGGTTAAGATCAACCTCCTTGATGAATCCTATCTTCACACCATTCATAAGAACCGGCGCAGATGATTCCAGACCAGCAGCATCACTGTAGTATGCTGTTAATGTGTAAGAATCGCTAAGGATATTTCTACCTTTCAGGTAATTGACGCCCCATATTAGTGCGGCTAACGTGACAATACCGATAACTCCTAACTTAGCTTCGCTGCTGATCTTCATGCTATTTATTAATTTCGATGAGTGCTTCGTGCAGAGGCATCAGTTTCCCATTTTTTGATGCCACCACAAAAGCATCTGGAAATATTTCCTTTATTCTTTTGCAACTTTCCAATGCATTGTGATAATTGGTTTCCTGGCCCACAAGGTACTTAAACCATCTTCCGTCCGCAATAACATTTACCCCCTTTTGACCTTTAAAAGAAGACGGATCTGTACTTATTTTGTTTTTCGAAGAGGAAATTTGAATTCTGAAAACAATTTGATCTGGAGGTAATATTTCTGGTTTTGAGGAAGTTGGTGCTGGCTCTTCGAGTTCTTCTTCTTTCATTACAACAGCTAAATTGGTACTGCGGTCTATTTCTTCCTTATATTCTCTAAATCCCCTGTAAATGGCCGAAGCAATGATTTCCTGGCCATATTTTGTCATCAGGTACTTCTCTTCATCCGCATTGGAAATAAACCCAGTTTCCACAAGTACACCGGGCATAGATGTCTGTGCCAACACATAAATTCCCTGCTCACGTACCCCAAGGTCCTTTCTGCCAGCGCGTTCCCTGAATTGATCCTGAACAAAAGCTCCAAATTCAATACTTTGTTTGAAATATGTCTTCTGCATCAATGAGAACATTATGTATGATTCTGTGGAGGTGGGATCGAATCCCTCGTACCTTGTTTCATAATCTTCTTCAAGCAGAATCACTGAGTTCTCCCTCACTGCTACGTCAAAGTTCTCATCGGCCCGATGTTGTCCCAAAACAAGTGTGAGCGTTCCTCGTGCCGAAGTTCGGGTATGCGCATTTACATGAATGGAGAGAAACAAGTCAGCTTCAGCCTCATTGGCAATCTCAGCCCTTCTCCAAAGATCCACAAATACGTCGTCTGTGCGGGTATAAATTAAATTTACATCCGGCATATTCTCTTCTATGTATGCACCAACTTTTAGGGCTATGGAGAGGGCGATATCTTTCTCTTTTCCTTTTTTACCCACAGCTCCAGAGTCCCGTCCTCCATGACCGGCATCAATCACCACCGTGCGGATCCCTTTGGCAGGTTCGTCGTCGCGACTCTTGTTTGCAACCATACCCGCACTGAAGGCAAAAAATGTTAATACAAGAATTGTGCGAAATGATCGTTTTATATTAAATGGCATTACCTTTGCGTTTAACACAAAAATATAAGATTATTCAGATTGCGGTACGAGCGATTTAAGATACTTTTCATCATCTTACTAACTGTTTCAGACTGTGGCTTATTGTATTCCCAGCAGCCTGATTCAACAGTGGCACTAGATTCCATTGACCAATCTGTTTCTGTGGTCAATGACTCGCTACAGATGGGATTGCCACCAGGTTTTACGATCGATTCGATTACCGGTGATACCATTCTTGTACCTGAAACAGTTGATAGTGGTATTGAAGCTGAAGTCAAGTATACAGCCTCTGATTCATTGGTGTTCTCACTGGATAGAGGGACGGTTGAACTTTACGGAGGTGCACACATCACTTACGAGGATATTATTCTCGAAGCGGATTACATTCGATACGAAATGGATTTGAACCTGGTTGTTGCAAATGGACTGCCCGATTCAACCGGAGCATTGGCTGGTAATCCTGTATTCACTGATGCCAATAATTCATTTAAATCCAAAAGGTTGAAGTATAATTTCAAAACTCAGAAAGGATTTATTGAAGAGGTAATCACCGAGCAGGAGGGAGGCTTTTTACACTCTCGGGAGACCAAAAAGCAGGCCAACGGACACATCCATTTAAAGGATGGGAAATATACAACCTGTGATGCCGAACATCCCCATTTCTATATTGCAATTACAAAGGGGATAAGTATGCCCGGCGATAAAATTATTTCCGGACCAGCATATGTGGTCCTGGCCGACGTACCATTACCGTTGGGAATTCCTTTTGGTTTCTTTCCTAACTCAATGACTAAAACCTCTGGGATTTTAATGCCTAAATATGGGGAGGAACAGCGCCGTGGTTTTTACTTGCGGGAAGGTGGTTACTACTTTGCCATGAACGAATACATGGATCTGCGTGTAACTGGCGACATTTATACCAATGGAACCTGGGGGGTACGTGTTGGAAGTAATTACAGGGTGAATTACCGGTTTTCGGGGAACCTGAATGTTAAGTATTTTAAAAATATTACCGGATATAAAAGTATCGAAGGGTTGTACAGCGCAAGTAAGGACTATTCCATTGGCTGGAGTCACAGTCAGGACTCCAGGGCAAATCCTACCAGTTCATTCAGGGCAAGTGTGAACCTCTCCAGTTCCTCCTATGATAAGAACCATACAAGGAATATTAACAGTGTAATGACCAACACGAAACAATCGAGTATATCCTATACAAAATCGTGGCCAAATAGCCCTTTCAACCTGAGTGGTTCATTGAATCACTCTCAAAACAGCAACACAAATGGTGTTAATTTAACCTTGCCAAAGATTTCCCTGAATATGGCTCGAATTAATCCATTCAAACGTAAGTCCGCAACAGGTCCACGCAGATGGTACGAGGATATTCAGCTTAGTTATACCAGTATCCTTGAGAACCGGATCAGCACTGCGGATACCCTGCTGTTTACCAGTGCAGTGTGGGACGACATGAAGAACGGTTATAAGCACTCTATCCCATTGAGTTTTAACATCAAGCCATTTAGAAAAACCCCCATGCTTCAGAGTTTTACCATTACACCCTCCATGAATTACAATGGAATGTTCTACTCGAAGCAGATGTATAAATTTATTTCCGGGTATGATGAGATTGTTGATGACGATGGAAATATCATCCGCTATGACCCTATTGTAACAGATTCCATAATCAATAAGTTTTCTTATGCCCAATCCCTCTTTCCAAGTATCAGTTCCGGTGTTGCGCCAAAGATTTATGGAATGTACCAGTTTAGTGGGGAGGGCCGTCTGGAAGCCATCAGACATGTGATGACACCTAGCGCGAGTTTTTCATATGTACCGGATATGAGATCTGTCCAGGCCGATTATTTCCGGGCGGTAGTTGATGAGGTGAACATGGACACAGCAGAAGTCTATTCCATCTATGAAGGCCAGATATATGGAACTCCCACATCAAATGGTGCATCGGGATCATTGAGCTTCTCATTGCGCAACAACCTTGAGGCTAAAATGAGGTCGAAGGTTGACACCATTGATGAACTGGAGAAGGTCAAATTGCTGGATAATTTTAATTTCAGCACCAGCCTGAATCTATTTCATCAGGATACACTTACACCAGCTTGGCGGCCCATCAATTTCAATGGGAATACCCGCATTTTTAATAACAAACTTAACATCTCCTTCAGGGGTGTTATGGATCCTTTTGGTTATGATTCAATCCGTTCCCGTACCCGGGAAACCTATTTTTCTCAAACCGGAAAACTTTTAAGATTGACAAATGCCAGTGCTTCTGCAGGATTCACACTGAAGTCCAAACAGAAAAATGGTAACAATAATCCGGACCGGTCTGATTTAGACAGGGATTCACAGCTGAATGACCCGGATTTAGGTTCACAAGACCCGTTGGCAAAATACGACCCGAATATGGAGGACTATTATGGGGATTACGTGGATTTCGACATACCCTGGTCTATGCGTGTTGATTATAACTTCAGTTACTCAAAGGCAAAAGATGTTTCAAAAGTGGTTCAAACAGTTCGTGCCTCAGGGGATTTCAGTTTATCACCCAATTGGAAGATTGGGTTTAATTCTGGGTATGATCTGGACCGGAAGCAGTTTACCACCACCAATTTAAGCATTTACAGGGATTTGCACTGCTGGGAGATGAGGATTTCTGTGGTGCCTTTTGGAACCTATAAGTCATACAATTTCCAGATCAATGCTAAATCTTCTATTTTGTCCGACCTGAAATACAACAAGCGAAAATCGTGGCAAGATAATTTCTAATTCTACACTTATGAAAAGAATCATTCAGACAGACAAAGCTCCGGCCGCAGTCGGGCCCTATTCCCAGGCGGTTGAAATTAATGGCACCTTATATGTATCTGGCCAGGTACCTCTTATTGCAGAGACGGGTAGTATCGTTGATGGGGAGATCCGGGAACAAACCGAGCAGGTTATGAAAAACATCGAAGAGATCCTTGAAGCTGCTGGCTATAAGTTTGCAGATGTGGTTAAATCCACCTGCCTATTGTCCGATATGTCCAACTTCAAGGCTATGAATGAAGTATACGAAAAATATTATCCGGAAAGTCAGCCTGCAAGGGCTGCTTTTGCGGTAAAAGAATTGCCACTTGGGGTACTCATTGAGATCGAAAGCATCGCGGTTAGGTGATTTTTTACCCTGGAACAGAAATTGTAACAATATCTGAGAAAGGGGAAATAAAAAAAACCGCCCGGTTTCCCGAGCGGTTTATAGTTAGTTTAAGAAGATATCTACTCAGAAACAATTTCGAATGGAACGTCCACGAGAACTTCTTTATGAAGTTTGACTGTGGCTAAATAACTTCCAATCTCCTTGATCAAATCATCTTTGATGGAAATATTTTTCCTTTCAAAAGTAAATCCTTTAGCGCTAAGTGCTTCGGCAATCTGAATGGTGTTTACTGAACCAAAGATTTTGCCTTTTGTACTGGTTTTAGCACCAATAGTAAGGCTTACTTTCTTTAGTTCTTCTGCCATTTGTTGTGCGGTCTCTTTCAATTGCGCCTCTTTATGAGAGCGCTGACGAAGGATCTCGGCGTGAACTTTTTTAGCTTGTTCTGTTGCATTAATGGCATACCCCTTTGGGATCAGGTAATTTCTGGCATAACCATTTTTCACTGCAATGATGTCATCTTTGTGTCCCAGGTTGGGTATATCCTGTTTTAAGATAATATTCATGTTTGGTTCCTCCTTTTACTTTAGCATATCAGTTACATAGGGAAGCATTGCCAGGTGCCTTGACCGCTTGATGGCTACTGCTATTTTTCTCTGGTATTTCAACGAGGTTCCAGTTAGCCGCCTCGGAAGAATTTTACCTTGTTCGTTCAAGAATTTTTTCAGGAACTCGGGATCTTTATAGTCGATGTACCTGATACGGTTCTTTCTGAACCTACAATACCTCTTCTTTTTAATCTCTACCGTTGGTGGCGTTAAATATCTGATTTCTGAATTATCTTGTGCCATTATTAATCCTCCTGCTTTTGTTCAGTTGATAACTTTTGATCAGCTGATTTCTTTGCTCTTTTCTTTTCACTGTAAACTACCGCATATTTTTCCATCTTCATTGTAAGGAAACGGAGGATTCGCTCATCCCTGCGATATTCGGTCTCAAGCTTAGCGAGTGATTCAGGCTCAGCCCTGAATTCGATCAGGTGGTAAAAACCAGTGGATTTCTTTTGAATGGGATAGGCTAATTTTTTTAAGCCCCAATCTTCTTCATGTACGATCTCACCTTTGTTATCGGTGATCACCTTTTTAAATTTGCTGACCGCTTCCTTCATCTGTGTTTCAGACAAAACGGGAGTAGCTATGAAAACGGTCTCGTATTGGTTCAACATGTATTAATATTTAGTGGTTTAAAAATCGACTGCAAAAGTAGAAAGTTTTTGATTAACAGCAAAGAAACCAGTCACTTTTATTCATAATGAAATTTTGTCAGCATTTATTGATATCCACGACTATATTCATATATAAAAAAAATGAAGGAGATATGAAATTGAATAAAGTGGTTGCTGCTATTCTGTTGTTTACCTATTGTTCAACAATAAATGCTCAAGATGGCCTGGTTGCATATTGGAGTTTTGACGAATTGGTAAATGATACCATTTATGACTATTCCCAAAACAAAAATCACGGTACTAATTACGGAGCAACCTTAGTGCCAGGAATACTGGGGAATGCATTATCATTCGATGGGAAGGATGATTATGCCAGAATTCCTGAAGACGGACAAAATCCACCGGATCTCTTTTCAACATTAGGAAAAGGTTCGATTTCGTTGTGGTTCAAAGCAAAAAATATCCCGGTTGAATATGGTATAGCCCCCATTCTATACTATGGAGCTGAAGAACAGTGTGATTTCTTCGATGCGGCCAACCAAGGGTTGATCATTGAATTAGGTCACAGTCCCATATATTTGGGATCGGAAGCTATTTTTTTTACGATCTGGAAAAACGGATGCACATACCCTTCGTTTTGCTTTGATTCCTTCGTTCCAGTTTCTTCTGACCAGTGGCACCATTACGTTGCTACTATTGGTGATAACTCTAATAAGGGCTATTTGGATGGTTTTGAAATGACCAGCAGGAGGTATAGTTTTGGAGATCCTTATGACTCGCAATTCTTTGAGGATGCAGTTGCACATGAAAAAATGTGGTTGGGAAAAGGGTATTGGGACAATACAACACAATACTTTGAAGGTAGCATAGATGAGTTAAGGATTTATAATAAAGCACTTACAAGTGGTGAGGTACGTGATTTATTTGAGGCTCACATTACAGAAATTCAGAATAAAAATGACAATACCAGAGTTACGATATTTCCAAACCCTTCCAGTGGAACTATGCATTATAACTTGTCGGAATTAAATGAAAATATACTGCTTATTAGATTGAGCGATATCAACGGAAAAATTGTAATCAATGAGGAAGTTTTTTCAAATGAAAAGGAGTTATATATAGGAAACCTACCGGAGGGTATCTATTTTGTTGACTTTATCGGCCAGAAAAAATCATTTCATAAGAAAATATTGATTTCCTATTAAATTTGAAGCAATTGAACTGAAATCCTGCGAAGTTGTGAAAGTAACTAGCATGATTTCAATAGACTACATATTTAATATTAATTTCTCATTATCAGAGCGTAATGGCTCGCTACCCAGATAGAGAATGCTTTACTGTTTGACTTTCCTACGTTTACTCTTTCACACTTTCTAACTATGTTTTATCTTTAGCGTCGATTATGGACAAGTTTATAGTATCGGCCCGAAAATACAGGCCTGCAAGTTTTAGCGATGTTGTTGGACAGTCATCCATTACAACCACCCTTAAGAATTCCATTCTCAATAATCACTTGGGTCATGCATATTTGTTCAGCGGTCCGCGGGGCGTAGGGAAAACCACCTGTGCGCGTATTTTCGCTAAAACCATCAACTGTTTTCAGATATCAGAAACAGGAGAGGCCTGTGACCAGTGTGAATCTTGCCAATCATTCAATGAAAACCGTTCCTACAGTATCCATGAACTGGATGCCGCATCCAATAATTCTGTAGACGACATCAGAAGCCTTACCGAACAGGTGAGGATCCCTCCGCAAATTGGTTCGTACAGCATTTATATCATAGATGAGGTACACATGCTTTCCCAGGCAGCCTTCAATGCATTCCTGAAAACACTTGAAGAGCCGCCTGCTCATGCCATTTTTGTGCTGGCAACAACGGAAAAACACAAGATTATTCCAACCATTCTTTCCCGGTGTCAAATATTTGATTTTAACCGGATCAGGGTCGAAGATGCAGTTGAGTATTTGAAGCAGATAGCTGGGAAGGAAAATTTGCAATATGAGGAAGATGCACTGCACATGATAGCCCAAAAGGCCGATGGTGCCATGCGAGATGCACTCTCAATTTTTGACCAGGTAGTCAGTTTTTCAGGAGAGATGATTTCCTACCAGGATGTGATAAGAAATCTGAATATCCTGGATTATGAGTACTTTTTCAATCTCACTTCCTTGATCCTTGAAAGTGACAGTGCATCTGCCTTGTTACTGTTCAATGATGTGCTCATCAAGGGTTTTGATGCCCGAAATTTCATCAATGGTTATGCCGCACATTTACGTGACCTTATGGTGTGTAAAAATCCCGAGACTGTTCAGTTGATGGAAGCGGGTGCAGGCATCAAGGAAAAATATCTTTCACAATCAAAGCAAGTCTCACTTCCATTCCTCTATGCCGGACTGGAAATTTGTAATCAGGCTGATATTCAATTCAGAACCAGCAGAAATCAACGGTTGACCATCGAGCTTGCTCTTGTGAAACTGACCAATCTTACAGAGGTTCAAAAAAAAAAATCAGTAACTGAAACTGTTGGGCAAGAATCAATTCAGCAAGGAAAACAACCACAGTCAGAGACACCAGGTGAATCAGAGAAGCCAACCCAATCAGAGAAACCAGATCACATAGAGAAGCCAGCACAACCTGAGAAGGTCCAAGAACCCGACAACCTTTCAGATAACAACGGTGCCAGCAGGACGGTTAGAAAACCCACCATATCCATCAAGGATCCCCTTCAAGGATCAATATCAAAATCAGGAAATTCAGAGACTGAAACGGATGCTGGTCCAAAGGAAGCAATAGACAGAAATCAGGAAAAGCAGCCTGTGAATCCCGAGAGGATATTAAAGGCGTGGGACGATTATGCGACTTCCATTGAAAAACGTCTGCCACGGATTTACAGCACCCTAATCAATAACCGTCCGGAAGTTAAGGCAGATGGAACGATAATGGTTCGGCTAAATAGTGAAGCTCAACGTGACCATTTCATGAAGAACATTCGATCTCATCTGATTGAGTTTATGAAGGAAGCCACTCAAATGGGATTGGTGGAAATTGTTACAGAGGTGGCTGAAGTTGAACAGAATGGAAAAAAGATCTATACTGACCAGGATAAACTGGATTTTTTGATGAAAAAGAATCCTGAACTTGGACATTTGAAAACAAGATTTAATCTCGATTTCGACAATTGAACAATCAAGTAAATAGTTTGTAATTCTATACGTTAACCACACTTATAAATTTTGATATGAACGGAGAAAAGATTACCAATGAGTACGGGAAAATAACAGTTCCCGATTTCCCAATTGTTCCATTTATTGAAGGAGATGGGACAGGTCCCGATATTTGGGCTGCTTCAGTCAGGGTACTTGATGCCGCTGTTGAAAAAGCCTACAAGGGAAAAAGGAAAATTGTCTGGAAAGAGGTTTATGCAGGCGAGAAGGCTTTCAACCATTCAGGTAAATGGTTACCCGAAGAGACATTGGATGACCTTAATGAATACATGGTAGCCATCAAGGGGCCTTTAACAACCCCTGTAGGTGGTGGAATCAGATCATTAAATGTTGCCTTGCGACAGATCCTGGATCTATATGTCTGCCTGAGGCCTGTCAAGTATTACAAAGGTGTTCCTTCGCCCGTGAAGGATCCGACTACTACTAATATGGTGATTTTTCGTGAAAATACGGAGGATATTTATGCTGGAATTGAGTGGATGCACGGTACAGATGAATGTGAGAAAGTGAAGAAATTTCTGATAGAAGAGATGGGGGTCTCAACCATACGTTTCCCTGAGTCTGCTTCCATCGGGATCAAGCCCATTTCAAAAGAAGGTACATCCCGCCTTGTCCGTTCTGCTATTCAATACGCTGTTCGAAATAAGAAACCCTCAGTCACCCTTGTTCACAAAGGCAATATCATGAAATATACCGAAGGTCAGTTTAAACAATGGGGTTATGAGCTGGCTGAACAGGAGTTTGGTGATAAGGTATTTACATGGAACCAGTATGACCGAATTGCCGAAGCCGAGGGGAAAGAGAAAGCCAACGAAGCACAGGATGCTGCACTCAAGTCAGGAAAGATTCTGATCAAGGATGTAATTGCCGATGCATTCCTGCAACAAATCCTTACCCGTCCGGCAGAATATTCGGTGATCGCAACCATGAATCTAAATGGTGATTACATCTCTGATGCATTAGCAGCCATCGTGGGAGGAATAGGAATAGCTCCCGGTGCTAATATTAATTATGAGACGGGTCATGCTATTTTTGAGGCTACTCATGGAACTGCACCCAAATATGCCGGACTTGACAAGGTGAATCCAGGTTCAGTCATCCTATCAGGGGTCCTGATGCTCCAGTACATGGGATGGAATGAAGCTGCCGACCTGATCGTTAAGGGCTTGCAACTGGCTATCCAGCAAAAGAGGGTGACCTATGATTTTGCACGTCTGATGGATGATCCCATTGAATTGAAATGTTCAGAATTCGGTACGGCCATCATTGAAAATATGTAACTTTACCAACCATTAACGTCAAACTAATTATATTATGTTACCGAAGAAAGTTGAAGATATACTCAATGTTCAAATCCTGAAAGAGGACTATTCCTCTCAGTTATATTTATCAATGGCGTCCTGGGCCGAGAACCAGGGATTCGAAGGTGTGTCAAGTTGGCTTTATGCTCAGGTTGAAGAAGAAAGGATACACTTGTTAAAATTGATAAAATATGTAAATGAGCGTGAAGGTGAGGCAGTTATCCCTGGTATAGATACACCACCAAGTGAATTTGGAGATATATTTGAGCTGTTTGGTAAGGTACTGGCTCATGAGAAATTTATTTCAGGTTCCATCAATGAGATTATGGCAGTTTGCATTGCTGAAAATGATTTTACCACCCAGGGATGGATTCAGTGGTTCGTGACTGAACAGATTGAGGAAGAAGCATCTGTGAAAGCTATCATCGATAAACTGAAGCTCCTGGGTAAGAATAACCTCTATATGTTCGACCGGGATATTATGTCCATGCGTGGCAGTAAAAGTACAGATTCGGCAGCCTGAAGTTTGTACACTTGCGGAGGATACTTTTCACTTTTCCACTTTGAACTAGACAATAAAAACAGCCTGGATGCAAACCAGGCTGTTTTATTATGTCAATATTGCATGAAAATATGGTTGGTACATTATTTGACGGACTTAGACCAATAAAAAAGGGTAAATTTGCTTTTGCTCAAGAATTATTAATAATTAATAAATACATCGGGTCATGGATGTTAGTAAAATAATAGGAAAGTTCGTAGGGAATAAGGCGGATAGGGATTTACGTGAGTTGTCGCCTCTTGTAGATACAATCAAAGAAGTTTATGAAACCATTAAGGGATTGAGTAATGATCAGTTACGTGAGCGATCAACCGAACTGAAAAAGAGGGTGGAGGACCATGTGGCTGCTGACAAGAGTACGCTGGAGGAGTTAAAAGCAAAAGCAGAAGATCCGGATGTGGATGTAACTGAAAAGGAATCTATATATAAGGAGATTGATGATCTCGATAATGACATTGATGATAAGTATGAGGTGGTGTTAAACGAGATCCTTCCTGAAGCTTTCTCTGTGATTAAGGAGACAGCAAAACGCTTCAAGGAAAATGAACAAGTGGAGGTGACTGCGCTTGATTATGACAGGACTCTGGCTGCCACCAGGGAGTCTGTTGAGATCAAAGGAGATAAGGCTATATGGCAAAATCAATGGATGGCTGGTGGAAACGAGATCACCTGGGACATGGTGCACTATGATGTGCAGTTGGTCGGAGGAGTAGCCCTGCATAAAGGGAAAATTGCCGAGATGGCCACTGGGGAGGGTAAAACGCTCGTAGCAACTCTGCCGGTATTTCTTAATGCTCTTACGGGTAAAGGGGTCCATCTGGTGACGGTCAATGATTACCTGGCCAAGCGTGATTCTGAATGGATGGGACCCATTTACGAATTCCACGGACTTACAGTGGATTGCATCGACAAGCATCAGCCCAACTCAGAAGCAAGGAGAAAGGCCTACAACAGTGATGTTACTTTTGGGACCAACAACGAATTTGGTTTTGACTATCTGCGTGACAATATGGCGCATACTCCAGCCGAACTGGTCCAACGAAAACATAACTATGCCATTGTTGATGAGGTGGATTCAGTACTTGTGGACGATGCCAGAACACCATTAATTATTTCAGGACCGATTCCAAAAGGGGATGATCAGGAGTTCGGTGAATATAAGCCCAAAGTAGAAAGATTGGTGAGTGTCCAGCGTCAGCTGGTCAATACCATCTTTACCGAGGCACGCAAATTGCTGGCTGATGGAGAAACGGAAAAGGCAGGTTTCAAACTGCTGCAGGCCCATAAAGGTTTACCTAAATACAAACCGCTAATCAAGTTGCTTAGCGAAGAAGGAAATAAATCACTGCTTCTGAAAACAGAGAACCATTATATGGCAGAGCAGTCCAAAAACATGCACCTGGTCACCGATGACCTCTTCTTTATTATCGAAGAGAAGCAAAATTCGGTAGAGCTGACCGAAAAGGGAATTGACCTGATCACAGGTTCATCGGACGATCCGGCATTCTTTATAATGCCAGATATTGGATCCGAAATTGTTGAAATTGAGAAATCCGACATGTCTGACAAGAAAAAACTTGAGGTGAAGGATAAAATGCTCCAGGATTATGCAGTGAAATCGGAACGGATTCATACGGTCAATCAGCTCATGAAAGCGTATACCATGTTCGAAAAAGAGGTGGAATATGTGCTTATGGATAACAAAGTGAAGATCGTTGATGAGCAGACTGGAAGGATCATGGAGGGCAGAAGGTACAGCGACGGATTGCATCAGGCGATTGAAGCCAAGGAGAACGTAAAGGTTGAGGCGGCGACTCAGACCTGGGCTACCATCACGCTGCAGAACTTTTTCAGGATGTACCATAAACTTGCAGGTATGACTGGAACGGCTGAAACTGAAGCAGGCGAACTCTGGGATATTTATAAATTGGATGTGATGGTGATCCCCACCAACCGTCCCATTGTGCGCGATGACCAGGAGGATATGATTTTTAAAACCAAGCGTGAAAAGTACAATGCTGTGATCGATGAGTTAGTTTTGCTCAATAAAGCAGGCCGTCCTGCACTGGTTGGAACCACCACAGTGGAGGTTTCAGAACTGTTGTCGAAGATGCTTCATATCCGGAAAATCAATCACAATGTATTGAATGCCAAGCTTCACCAGCGTGAAGCCGATGTGGTTGCCCATGCTGGAAAGGCTGGAACGGTGACAATCGCCACCAACATGGCTGGTAGGGGAACTGATATTAAGCTCACAGACCAGGTAAAAACAGATGGGGGATTGGCCATTATTGGTACAGAAAGGCACGAATCAAGGAGGGTGGACCGACAGTTGCGTGGGCGTTCAGGAAGACAAGGGGACCCGGGGTCTTCCCAATTTTATGTATCCCTTGAAGATGATTTGATGCGTCTGTTTGGCTCAGAAAGGATCGCTGGAATGATGGATAAACTTGGACTCAAGGAAGGAGAGGTGATCCAGCATTCAATGATTACCAAATCCATCGAACGGGCCCAGAGAAAAGTTGAAGAAAATAACTTCGGGATCCGGAAGAATCTGCTGGAATATGATGATGTGATGAATTCCCAGCGAGAGGTAATCTACAAGCGAAGGAAACATGCCCTTTTCGGGGAACGGATCGGTCTGGATATTGCAAACATGATGTTTGATGTGACCGACAGCATTGTAAACTCATTCCATGGTAGCGGTGATTTCGATGGCTTTAAGCTGGAATTAATCCGCTTCTTCTCCATAGAATCGCCTGTAACAGAGGAGGAGTTCAAAAGAATGAATGACTATGACCTGGTAGATAAGATCTATGAGATCTTACTTGAAACATACAAGCGAAAGCAGGTGAGTATATCAGAGCAGGCCATGCCAGTAATCAATCAGGTATATGAACATCAGCGCCAGGTGTATGAAAACATTGTAGTCCCTGTTTCCGATGGCTCCAGAATATTC
>SDBT01008997.1_pt1 | contig 16237 bp, 17 predicted proteins | sample 2277101 | NCBI WGS metagenome assembly SDBT01 (sample SAMN10404973, study PRJNA504765) | marine sediment metagenome | isolation source: marine sediment core GS10_PC15, 103 cmbsf | place: Arctic Ocean: Southern Knipovich Ridge | collected 2010 | reverse complement strand
TTGATTGGCTGTGGAATATTTTGGAACTCTTGACTTCCTCCACTTGCAAGACCTAAGAATACTCTTACCGCTAGATTAAATTGTTGATTTTCTGTTTGTTGTGCTTCTGCTTGAACGACTTGTGTTTCAAAAGTATCTAATTGTTCAGTTTCAAAAGTATCTAATTGTTCACCAAAAGTTTCAAGATCTTTTAATCTAGTTTCAATTTGGGAACCCATCCCTGCAACTTGCCTTCTTTGTTCTCTCCCTGCTAATCCTCCAGGACCCTTTTGTCCCCTAAGTGCTTGTTGAGTTGTGGGATCTGGAAGTTTGCTTCGTTGTGTTTCTAATTTCTTTTTTTGAGCTACTGCTTTTACTCTCTTCTCTGCTAGTTGAGTTCTAGCTGTAGTTAATTGTGTTCTTGCCTCAGATGGACTTACCATTCTTCATCTCCAAACTCAAAGGCATCCAAGTCTAATTTAATTCCTTTCAACTTTGGTAACTCTTTTTTAAATTTTTTAGGTAAAGAACTCTTCTTTAAAGAAAAATGTATTTGGCCATTAGCCTTATTGATCACTGACTTTAACTTTATTGTTTTTTTCATTAATAGTTACATGTAAGTTCCATTTATAACTTTGTCCCTAAGAAACTATTTTTTTCTTCTTACTGAACTTTCTGCCAATCCATCTCACTAAGAGAAAAAATAAATATAAAAAAGGTGGAATTGTTGGATAAAAAGAATAATTAGAAATCCCTAAGACCAACCAGCCTATTAAAACCCACATAACTATCTTGTGTTTATTTTTTTCTGCAAGGTAAATTGCACATCCACTTAGTAAAAGAAAGTATGCCCACCATCCAAAATATAATATCCAATCAATTATCATTTTGATTTAACCACTCTATCTCCGCTTTTAATTCTTTCTCTTCTTCCTTTTTTGATTTCTTACTTGTTGGACTTAAATCATATCCATATTTATCATAGATTATATTGGATATTCTTGTTGCATCTTTTTGGTTATTAGTTCTAAAAAAGTCTAGCTTCTTGTTTGATTCGTCTTTCAATGCTAACTCTAACATTGTTCCTCCAGCACCAAAGGGCATCCAATTATGTTTCTTATATCCCATTTATTACAACACCTGGCTTAGTCCATATATTACTGCAATTGCTCCAATAATCCAGAAAAGAACATTTCCACTCATCTTCTTTTTAGTTGGAATTGCATCTTGCAACATTTTAGACATGATATAAGGTTGTCCATAAGTTTCATTATCTTCTGTTAGAAATCTTGTGGGATTGATCTTTGTTGCATCTTGTACAATGATGGGAAACTTGCCTTCCCAAAATAAGATTTCTCTTCCATCTGAAGCATGATAGGTTCCTAGTTTTGATCTAAAGCAGGCTCCTTCAACTTTTTGTTTTTCTCCAGTAATACTTCCATTCTCATCAATTTTAAGAATCCCTACCCATCCTTGTTTAAGTTTTCTCTTCTTTACTTTAGCTTTTCTAGGTAACTTAATCTTCTTAACTTTCTTCTTGGAAGTATCAGAATCTTTTAACAACTCATGGATTTCTTCTATTTGCTCTACTAAATTCATTTTTTTTTCTTCAATCATCTAATATTCCTCCTTTCAATCATTTTATACTTGGGGTTCTTCTGGTTGATTTTTATTCTTAAACCATCCTCTATTTTGTTTCTTTGCTTTAGGTGTGACATCTGCTAATTCTTTTTTCTGAGTAACTGAAAGCTTTATTAGGATTCCATCTTTTGATAGAGATGAACTTGTATGAATCTCTGACATATCACTAAAATAATCTTCCCAGGATTTATCTACTGCCACAGACTTACAAAATAAAGATAATTCTTTATAACTTCTTACTGGTAAATGAGGAGTTCCCAATTCTTCTTCAGTAAGATAACCAGTCTTAGTTGTATCTTTTGTCTTAATAATATCTGTAAAGAAACTATGAATTGTTTTCTTGCCCTCGCTAAAGCTTCTTAAAAGTGCCTCCGCTTGCTTTTCTGTCATATCATCAGTCATAGTATCCATAAGTTACGTTGTCTGCAACATCCTCCCCTGTGTCTCTGAATATATCTACTAGGTTTCTTATTAATTCTGGTATTGTTTGTCCACTTGCCTTTGCCCATAGAAACAATACCAATGACAATAAAATTCCTACTGTGATTAACCAATCCCAATCCATTTAATCTCTCCATTGCTTTGGGCGGTGTCCTGCTCTTTGATAGAACAGTGCTGTGTATCCGTATTTAGTTAATTCTGCTTTAATATAATCTAATCTAGCTTTCTCTGTTTTAAATTTTTTAATATGTTCTTTGAATCTTTCTCTAGTAATTCTTTTCCAATCTTTTTCATTTTCTAAGTCTGGATTTTCTTTCAAGGCACCTGCTTTATTAATATTCATTCCATCAATAGTAGTCATTTGGTTTGAAGAGGTGTCTCTAAATATTACACTATTTCCTTTTATAATCGCTTCAAAGACATCTCCCCCCAAACGAAATGAACCAAAAATCATTTAAGGATTCCTGCTTCCTCAAGGGCATTAGCCATTTTAACTAACAATGCTGCATCAGAAATTTGCTTTCCATCTTTCATCAGTGCTGTTCCAGTTGCAGTTGTTACTTCTTGCAGGTAGTACCCTTCTTGTTCTTTTGTTTCTTTTTCATCAACCATTTTGTTTTTACCTCCTTAAAAATCAAAATATTCCTCCAAAATGGGGTACATTGTAAAGAAAAATCCTAAGCCGATTGTAACATAAGAAAGATAATTTGTGAGATTATCTCTATAAATTACAATACCTTCGTTAATAAAATAAATTCCTAATAAAATCATTATACCTCCACCAATCATACTCATAGTTTGGTTCTTTCCAAAAAAACCTAAGAGGGCAATTCCATATACTATTACAATAATTATAACAAAGAAAACTATATTGTCTGAGCCACCTCTTCCACTTGGAGTAATTAAGAAATATCCACTTTCTGTTTGGGTTGATCCATCTTTATCTCCTGTGACTGTGAACATATAATTTCCAAGAATATTTGTATTACAAAAAGAATAATTATAATCTACTCCAAACTTAGTCATCTCTTCATTAAAATAAAATGTTGTTGCATTTTCTCCAGTCCTAGATACTGTTGAAATATTTACATAAGTACAGTTATCACAAGTTTGTTTTAACTCAATACATTCTCCTTGCTTTCCAGGATCTAAATTTATATCCGCAGAGATAAAGTTTGTAAGTAGAATTATACTAAAGATAAACATAAACACCCAACCCTTTTTCATATGAACGCCACGTGCTTTAGTTTTATAAATCTTTCCCATATTACCAAAACATCATGAAATTATTTAATTTTGATGTCCGACATCTCCTATCTTTGAAGATATAATTCATTCCATTTACAGGAGCATTTAGTGAAAAGCTTCCTGGCCCACTAAGAATTAAAGCCCCTCCAATGATTGTAACTGGACTTGAAACAATACAATTATCACTACATTCTATAAACCAATTTCCACTTCCAGAATAAGTACAAGTATCTGCTGCAACATAATTTACTGCGTTTATTTCTGTATTACTTAAATCTCCAAGACTAGAATGATTTACCCATATTGTTAAATCTTGTAATCCCCCAAATCCTCCAGGCACGGTACAATTCACTTTCCAACTATTGTCTGAATAAGATGTTGAAGCTAAAGAAGTACAATCTGTTCCCCCAATAGAAGCATTAATTGTATCTACTCCCGAAATTATCTCTGTTCCAAAATCATAAACTTGAAAACTAATTGTGATGTTATCACTTTCATTTACAGAAACTGGAGATTCTTCTGTTGGATCTAATATTATAACTGAAGAACCAATATAAAAAGTAGAATTAGTTTCTGCAAAAGAATAATCATTATTAACATTAGTGGCTTTAACATTCCACTTATATTTTCCATCTGCTGTATCATTATTAATATCTGTTAAATAATAAACTCCTTTTCCTAATTCGTATCTCCTCATAACTTCTTCTCTCAAGATAGTTCTATTAGTAATTTCTAATTCATCCATGTTTCCTTTAAAAGAAAATAAAGTATTTCCATCACCTACACTCCCTACTTGAATAGGCACATTATTATTCCAGAATGTTCCAAAATTTGTCACTGACTCGTGTAAGTATCCATTTTCATAAACATTCATTGTATTATCAGAATCTAAAATAAAGGCATAAAAATACCATGTATCGTTTGCTATTTCCGTATTTCCACTAGCACATTTATTAGGTTGTTGATTCCAAAAGCTTATAGCTCCTGTACACTCTCCGAAATGACGATAAATAATTGAAGCATCTCCAGTATTTACTCCAACTGCATCCTTAGACAAAATATAATCATTACTTGGAGAGGGGTCAGTTGTTTTAACCCAGAAAGTTATAGATAGTCCTGTGCTCCAACCATTTCCAGAATTGTTTAAGATATTATTATTTGAAACATTAATATAATCATTTGTTCCATCAAAAGAATAACTACCAAGTCTTTTTCCTTCTAAGGAAGGAGCTGCCCCATTTACAGGAGTACCATTATTATTATTTCCACTGAAATCATAAACTAATGAATTGCTTTCTCCATCTAAACTAGAATTATCAAAGTGAAAAAGTAAAATATTATCAGTCATATTAATGTAATCACTATCTGCCCCATTTGAACCATATTCAAGAATAAAAGTTGTATTTTTTTGGAATGTTCCATTAAGGTCATGATACAAACTAACATTCTGTAAGGAATCATTTGCTGTAATTGTTGCTTTAAATGTAATATTTCTAGATGAAACCGATTCATCATCTTCTGGGTTTTCTAATGCTATATCTGCTATTCCATCTCCAAAAAAATGTTCTATCCTCATTTGATTAAAACTAATCTCTGTTAAACTATCAACCTGTGGGCTATAAGTTGTAAAAATTATTTCATTATCATAAGGACTAAATCTAACTATTCTTAAAAATCCATTTCCCCCATTTGTTGAACCTGTAACCCCTGTTTGAAAATTTGTAAAAAACTGATCAACCTTACCACCATTAGGTTGATTATCAGTTCTATATCCAATACCATCACTTAGGTGATGACCACTTGCTACTAAGTCAATGTTTGAATTATTTTTAACTAATTTTTCCCATTGGGCATCACCATTATTCATATCTTCAAATCCATAATCAGTACAATTATTAGGTTGGTTAGAAACATGAAGATTATCTGCATAGAGATAAGTATGAGTAAAGTAAATTACTTTTTTATTAGGGTTATTATTCAAAGTATTATTTGCCCAAGCGATACTTTCATTTCTCGGACAAAATTCTAAATTTAAGATCATCCACTCTATTATATTTCCTTCTAAATTTGTAGTATTAAATAATTGATAAGAGTTTATAACTGAAGAAGTATTCATACTCCCTCCCCACCATGATTCCGAATTATATCTGCTTATATTAAAATATGAATCAAAAAAAGTTGAATTTCTACTTGTTGTTTGTGCTTGTTCATCATAGTCATGGTTTCCAATTGTTAAAGCATAAGGAACTTCACCATCCATTAGACTCATACTATCATTAGCATTTTCCCATTGAGCAGCAGAACTCTCCCCACTATTAACTAGATCTCCTAAATGAATAACAAACTTTGTATTAAATTCATCTTTTGTTTCAACAACCCATTTTGTTTGATTATCAAATATATGGGGATAAGTTTCAGAATAGTATTGAGTATCAGGGAGAACTACAATTGTAAAATCATTTTTATTACCAACATCAACAGGAAATAAATTTGTTGAAACAGCCATAGATGTAGATACGTTAGAACAATATCCAAGAACGTGATACAGAGAGTGTTCATATTCACTGCCATTCATTATAAAACTCCTTTCACTTGAAACTGATTCATTATCAACTGTCCAGTTAAAAGTATTTCCCCCTGTACAATTAGTTATATTGAAAAGTAATGTTTCATTATCTCTAAGAAAATGGTAACTATAATTAGAGATCTCAGGATTCAATTCTACTATCTCAATATCTGGGGCAATAACCTCTAAACTAAAATTAGAAGGAGCCCAAGCAGATTGTGAATCATTATCATAAGATAAACAATTCCAAGTGTACTCATCAACTGAAAAATCAGAAACAGGAAAAATATAATTTAAACTTGTTCCTGTGCTTGTGTTTAAAGTAGTATTAAATATACCTTCACCATTCCAAATATAAAGAGTTGTGTTTGAGATGTTAAGATTATCAGTAACATTACACTTAAAATTATAAGAAGTATTTGTACTTATTGTGTTATGTAGTGGAGAATCCAAAACTACTATGGGCACTTCTATTGAAGTATAAGAAATAGTTAAAGTTGGTCTCTTGTTTACATCTCCTTTTCTACTAGAATCAAATATAATTCCAACATCTCCTGAGAAGAAATTATCTCCAATTTCTAGATTGTCAGTTACTGTTGTGGTTACTTCCTGTACTGGATTATCTGGATCTTCAAACTCCATTGATAGATTTGCTTCTCCTAAATTATAACTATAACTTACTATATTTGTCGCATCCATTGTGGTGTATGTCTCGTCGCTAGTAGAATTTAGTGTTGATACAGTTGCATTTGTTTTTGTACCAGTGGGAATTTGTCCCTCAACCCATGTTTGATTTACAGTTCTTCTTATAACAATGTCATTATCTGGTGAGCCATCAACATCATTTATCCAAAAAGTTACATTCGCAGAAGTTATTGTAACTCCCAAAGGAATAGCCTCTGCAATTCCTCCCCATTTTATTAATGTTCCTACATCTCCTTGACAACCAACTTCTGATTCACAAATATTCTGATCTTCTAATAGATATTTATAGTCAAAAGTACAAAATCCATCAACACAAGGAGCAGAATAACAATCATTCCAATCATCAGCACTTATGCCAGAAGCAGATCCACTTGTTCCTGCACCAAACCCAGAATTTCCAGTTGTATCAGGAGAGGTATCACTATAAAAGCCAATAAAATCTCCATCAACATATGCTGAAACTAATTTTGGGTTTGTTTTGGATACTACTATTCTTATTACATGATCTTCATCAACAGGGTATTGAAGTCCTGAAACTGTCTTTCTCCAAGCTGTTCCTTCTTCCCAAATTACTGAAGTATAATTGTCACCCCCAGAATTGTCTAAATAAATACTATAACCTCTATCTCCAGATCCCATTAAAACTCCTGGATTAACTTCTATTCCATCAGTTGTGTCTGCCAACATGGTAATTTCACTGCAAGTTTCAGTGCTATCAGAAAACCAGAATGATGCTCTAAATGCACTATTAAATATAGCATTGCTTGAGATGTAAACAGTGTTTGGAACAGTTTCTGTTGTTATTGTCCAAGTCACACCATCTGCTGTGTGATCTTGTAGAAAGGTATTATCATCATCTGTAAAAGTGTCTGATAATCCAGAAGGATCTCTCCACTGAAATGAAGTCTTTTTTGTTTGTCCTGGATTTAAGCCAGTTGTTACTATTGCCAAAGTCACTGTGTTTTGTGTTGATGTGTTTTTTACTTGTAAGAAATAATTTAAGTTTTCATTCCATCTTAATTTTACAAATGATTCATCCTTTAGGATATAAAAAGGATCATGCTTAATTGTAACTATTTCTTCTACATCAAAGCAATCTTCAAAAACACAAGACTCATTTTCTGGATTTGTATAACAAAAATAATCACATTCTCCATTCCAAGTATAATTATCATTTGTTAGTTTTCTACTCATGTTTTTAAATAATAAATCTAAGTTTTCATTCAAATTATACCAAGTATTATTTACAAAAATTCTATCCTCTTCAATATTACCATCTATTTGAATATCTTTTGTTTTCCAAGCAAATGCTAAATCTGTTGAGATAGAAGCTCCACTCAAATGTTTTAATCCGACAGTAATATCTAATTCATTGTCATTGTTTTCTAGGCGATAGCTTATGCCCATTCCAATATCTCTTCCTGCAATATTAATTATCCTTGTACCATTAATCTCAACATAAGTTAAATTATCTGAATATAAAGTTAATTCAATTGGAAGTTCATCATTACATAAATAATTCCACTGAGAAGTTTTATATCCTGCACAAAAAATATTCTTTGTCCAATATTCATTGTAGTGGTTTGTAAATTGGATTCCTGAATCTATGTCCAGATAGTAACTATCTTGATTGTTCCAAAAATGTATTATATTGTTTTCTAAAGTTTCATATCCTATGTTTTCTCCATAGTAACTATATTTGAGTACACCTTTAGATAATTCTTTTTCTATATTTTTATTCACCAGATTAGCTTTTTCTTGATTTAAGAATATAATGCCTCCAACAATAACTAATAAACTTGCTATAATTAATGTTGTTAGTTTCCAATTCATTTTACCACCAGACCCAATGAGTTCCATTATAAGTTATATTCCCTTCAAAGTCTTGTGTTGCAATATAGGAATCTTCTGATATGGTTATGTTAGATTCACTCATATTTAAATTTCCAGTCATTGTGTCTCCAGATGTGTTTACCCAAACATCACTAATTGGTTGAGGATTTGTTTCATTGTAATAACTGTAAGGATTATTTTTAAGGTAGTAATCTATAATGGAAAAATCAGTTGAATTGTAATAATTGAAATTATTGATTTGGGTTTTAGTGTAGTAATTGTTTATATCAAAATCTGTTGAGTTATAATAATTCCATCCTAACACTGTGGCAGAAGTAATGTAATCATTTATGTTAAAGTCTGTTGCATTGTAATAGTTAAAAGCTAAAACTTCTGAGGAAGTAAAATAGTTTGCTATGTCAAAATCAGTTGCATTATAATAATTAAAGGCCAATATTTCTGCTGAAGTGAAATAGTCTGTGATTACAAAGTCAGTTGAGTTGTAGTAATCAAAATTTAGTATTTGAGTCTTAGTGAAGTAATCTGTAATTACAAAGTCAGTAGAATTATAATACCCAAATGCAATAATTTCTGCTGTTGTAGTAAATCCAGCATCATTATTGAAATCATTTAAAGTTAAATCTGTGAAATCTATATCTGCTTCTCCAATTGTATCATCTAAAATATGAGTAGTATTTATTGCACTAGGTTCTATGTCATCTGCACCAATTAAATCAGTAACAATTCTATAAACTGAATCAAAATAGTTTCTTAAAAAAGATTGTAAATTATTTCCATCTACACTTATACTATTTCCAGCATCATCGTAAGTAAAGTTTCCATCCATAATTCCTCCAACTGCATCTTGCATTTCTTCTGAAGTATTGAAAGTATTGCCATTAGAGGTATCATTCCAATAATTATCTGGATTGGTAGCTAAATAATATTGTGGATGGTTTAGATCATTCATTCTTCCACTAAGCCCATCATGTTCTGTTGTTGTAACTGTAGAGAATCCGTTGATTAAATTTACAAAGTCTATTATAAATTTGTCTGCTGCATTTCCGTTAGAAGGATGGATAAATCTTACTTGGACTAATTCTCCACTCACATGATTATCTCCATCTATAATAGCAATACTTGCCTTGACTAAACTTCCTTCAGGAGCAATTGTATCATATAATTCCCAACTCAGAATATTATAATCCCATATTTGTAATTCCATATAATGACTTCCCATATATTGTTGTCCAAGAATAATAAAATCAGGTATCTTTGTTACTCCAGTAAAATTTATATAAAATTCTAAAGCATTTGGACCATTTCCTTCTGTAATATTAAAAGTTTGGCCATCTATAAAAGATAAATTTCCAAGATTGTTTCCACCACTCTCTGTTCCATAAACTGTTAAATTAGAAGTTGGTAAGTAAGTTGTTGAAACAATTCTATTATCAATAGTTGTATTAATATCATAACAATTTGTATCTCCATCTAAGTATTCTCCATCATCACAATTGCTTGCATTAGTATCTATTGTGTGAGATCCTACCGAAAAGGTATTTGTGGCATTATCATAATATTTTGATTGGTTCCATGAAGAATTATCATATAAATTTGTTGAGCCTTCTGTTAAATCATCAGTTGTCTTACCACCAAAAAAAGAATTAAATACATCAGAAAGATAGGAAGGAATTATTGTTAGCACTCCTACAACTTTTTGAAATTGAGTTATATTTGCAGTATTATAATCATCCCAGTGATCAGATCTATTAACATCTAAATTTCCTTCATTTGCTTGAGTAATAAATGTTCCATCCACATATGATTTCATTGAAGTATTGGCGGTGATTATCTCTACTGCCCAGTTTTTTATGTATCCTGAAACATTCCAGTCAATTATTAATGAACTACTATTCCAGTCAATAATGTTTCCTGTGATGTTCCAATCTCTAATTAATCCAGTATCATTCCAGGAACTAATTGTTAAGAAATTAGAATAATTTGAGTTCCATAAAGGTTCTCCTCCAGATTCTATTATTTCACTCCAGTTTATTATTAATCCTGTGATATTCCAATCTCTAATTAGTCCACTATCATTCCAAGCACTTATTGTTAAGAAATTAGAATAATTTGCTCCCCATAAAGGATCTACTTCTGTTCCTGCTGGTGGAAGTGTTGTTGAATTGTAAAAACCGAAAGGATTTGTTTCTAAATAATAATCTGAAATATTAAAATCTGTTGAGTTATAATAATTGAAATTGTTTATTTGAGTTTTTGTATAATAGTCTGTAATATTGAAATCTGTTTCGTTGTAAAATCCAAATGGATTTGTGGAAAGGTACACTGTCCCATTAATAACATTGGCCCAAGAAATACTTCCTCCTGCCCCAATCAATGCAAAAGTAGAAGTTGCATTTAGATAGTATTCTGTTGAATTAAAATAATTTGATTGATTGCCTGTCCAATGTGGATCTGCTTCACTTCCTGCTGGTGGCAGTGTTGTTGAATTATAAAAGGAAAAAGGATTTGTTGCTAAGTAGTAAGAAGTATTAATTGCACTATCAACAGCACATAATGGAGTCCCATCACTTTGTACTCCAATCATTTTATTGGTGCCAGTACAATCTGTGGAAACTAATGTGTTAAATCTTGTTGTCTCATTTGTATCTGTTATAAAACTTGGGGTGTTTTGAATATAACTCCAATTAATATTTCCAAAGAAGTTGTCCGCAGTTACATTGTCAGTTGCCTCAATATTTCCCTGAGAAACTATGTCTGCAAAGTTTACACCATCGGTTGTATTTAAGTCTTGATCAAATAAATTTATTAGAGAAGGAAGTGATGTTGAATTATAAAAACCAAAAGGATTTGTTACCAAATAGTAGGAAGAATTTGTTGTTGAATCCACTGCACATAATACTGTTCCATCGCTTTGGACTCCAATCATTTTATTTGATCCAGCACAGTCGGTTGAAACTAAAGTATTGAATCTTGTTGTCTCATTCGTATCTCCTACTGCAGCAGCACTTTGTGCAATCCACTTAGAAGTTCCAGAATCATAAGTTAAAATATATTGATCTGTTGGGCCAGGAATATTTACATCTTCTAATTCAGAAAGATTTGTAAGATTTCCAGTAAAAGTAGTTGTTGAAACTGTGACTTCCCCACCACCTCCAACTGTTTCAAAATTCCAAGCAGAAATAGAACTTAACGAAAAAATAAAGAAGAGGAAGAGTGCCGACAAACTAAGTGCCCTAAAGGTCTCACCCTTTGTCCTGCCCTTCCTTTGTGTAAATTTGTAAACCATTATTTTTTATTGAATTTACATTAATCCACTATTTCTTAAACCTTGAGCTGCAATTCCGATTGCTGTTGAAGCAATTGAAAGGTTGTAGAACAAAGTTGTAAGCCCAAGAATAGTTGAACTTGCTCCTGTTATGTTTGTATTTGCTTGAGCACCTGCAACTTCGTCAGCTACAGTTGGAGCCAAAGTAACACCAACAAGGATAACAATAAATCCACCAATTATATTTCCTAACATTCTATATCACCACCTGAAACAGAGTAAAAATTAATATTCATAAAAACAATAGGATAACTCCATTTATAACTTTGTCCCTAAAGAGTAGATCTAATTCTACATGTAAAAAATAATGGAAACATATTTAAAAGATCTTTTGTTTTGCTATCTTAGGTTAAGGAGTGTGATTTATGGCTGAAGAACAAGAAGAACAAACATCAAAATATAGTTCTGGAGTGAATATTATTAAAAGATTAGATACACTCTGGATAGATACTCATACTCATTCTCGTGCTGGAAAATATATGCTTTGGAACTCTGATCTTGATAGGATTTGGTTAGAACTTGCTAGAGATTTGAAAGAAAAGAAATATGATTCTACTTTAAAAAATTTTAATGAAACCGACGAGGAATTAACCAAATTTGCTAATTTCAATGATCATCCACCTGAAGGTTTTGGAGAAGTTACTCCTGAAATGATTACACAAAGAAATAAAATTTATCAACTTCTTATGAAAAAACAACTCTTCCTTGCAAGGTTAGAAAATAAACTTGGAAAAGGAACAACCTTCGCAGATGATGACGAAGATGACTTTGATTAAAAATGCAACAATCTGATTCTCCTTCTTTTATTCCAAAAAAAAAGAAAAAAAGTAATACTGTAACTGTTACTAATGAAAAAACAGGAGAAAAGATTACTTATTATCTTGATCCTCGTCTTAAAAGAAATTTAGATGAAAAGGTTATTCCCTCTTTGAAAAATAAAGATAAAGATTGTGTTTTATGTTTTGATGGAGCTGAAGGAAGTGGAAAATCTACTATGGCTTTGCAAGTTGGAAGGTATGTTGATCATACTTTGGATCTAAGTAGAGTTGTTTTTGATGCTGAGAGTTTTAGACAAGCCATCTTCAAAGCAAAAAAGAGACAATGTGTTATTTTTGATGAAGCTTTCACTGGATTAAGTTCCAGATCAAGTCTATCTGCAATGAATCGTGTTTTAGTAAGTCTAATGATGCAGGTTAGACAAAAAAATCTCTTTATTATTTTTGTTTTGCCCACTTTTTTTCTTTTAGATAAGTATGTTGCAATCTTTAGATCAAGAGCATTGATTCATGTTTACGAAAGTAAAGGAATTAGAGGATATTACAAACTTTATAATAAAAAAGTTAAGAAATATCTTTACTTGGCTGGTGCAAAAACTTATTCTTACAATCATAAGAATGTTTGGACTAGAAATAAAGGAAGATTCTATGGAACTTTTGCTTTAGGTGGTCCAGAAGTTGAAAAAAAGTATCGTGACATCAAGATCAAGGCGTTAGAAAACACTGAAACCAATCCTATGAGTTCTGCACAAGTCAAATATCGTGATCAAAGGAACTTATCTATCTACTTATTGCGTAAAATCACTGGTGCACCATATGAACAGCTATCAAACTTGCTTAATGATTATGATATTGATATATCTGGCGAGCAAATACGCCTTATTTGTTCTAAGTATGGTGACAAAGGTACTGTTTCTAAGTTAGATCAAGAAAGATTCAAAGAAATGTTGATGGACAAGCGTAAAATCATTCAAGATGCTTCTAAAACTGATGAAAACGTAGTGAAACAAGGCCCAGAGACCAAATAGTACCCAAATAGACCTTTTTCTTGAAAATATGCCTTAAATGGCCATTTATCGTACTCTAAGGTGCTTTTAAGGCCTAAAAGCATTGAAAATGTGGTTAAATAAGGCCTATAGGCCCTTTTAGCCCAAATAACCCCTTAAAACAGCCATTTTTAGTGTTTTTAAGCATAAATCAATGACTTTCAATGGATTTTCGTAAGTTATTGGGGCAAATCAAGGCATTTACCCCCTATTTTAGCGGTTTTTGCGGTAAAATCCTAATTCCAAGTACCAATTAATGATATATATATAGTTTTTATTGTAAAATGATGGGCCAAAATGGAATAAAGGACGTTTATTTGGGCTATTTCTAGGCACTCAGCTCTGCAACGGCCCTCTTTCCTCTGAATCCACCCTCTTTTTGTGTTGTTCAGTGCCTATTTACTCTGAACTAGGCATCTGTTATACTATATTAGGTGAAAACTCCAGGCATCCACATGCTTTTTGCAGGCATTTAGTTGTTCGGTGAGCAGAACAAGTCTTAATCTAGGCATTGGGCTTCTCCAGAAAAAATATCTAGGCACTCATGCAAAAAAGTGTTCTAGGGGATAACACTTAGGGGTGTATTGTGTGTTCTGGAAAGCTGTTTTTAACTCTCACTTTTTGGGATAAAAGTGTATGGTTAGATATAACCACATAGCATATAATACCTATTGTATGCAGTATCTTAATTCATTGATCCCTTATAGTATAGCTATGTTACATATAACCATCTCCTTTAATATAGCCATGACATATAATAATATTATGTTGTGTTAAATTATGCCCTTAGGTATTTAGAAATTGTAAAATCACTTACGCTTATTCCTTCTGCTTTTAGTTGTCTGGATATTTCAGAATAGTTTATTTTAATCATTGCCTTAGCATGATGCTTTATTCTTTTAATAACTTCATCTCTTAACGTGTTTGCTGGTTTCCATCCTTTCGGTTTTTTATTATTCCTTCCTGCATAATGTTTGGAAACGTGATCCTCTTGGTTTAATATCTCTAAGTTTTCTATGCTATCGTTTTCTTTATTTTTATCCTTATGGTGAACTAATTCAGATATGTTTAACTTTCTATTAAGATGTAATTGCATTACTGCCCTACTTCTTTTTACTCTGTATCTTTTTCCATTAACATATTTTTGAAAGACTAAATAGCCATTTCTTTTTTGAGGTTTTAACTTAAATAGGTTTTCCAAAAATGCTTTTTCTCCTAATTTTAATGTTTCCATTGTTTAATAATATCCCCCCTCCTTATAAATTTTTCTATTTCATAGTGGTTTATTTCTATTGGAACTTTCCTTTTTAATTGTGTGTCATTACAGAAAGACTACAAGAAAGAGAGCAACCGAAACATATATAAAGACCATGTGCGTATAATAATTGTATATGTCTGTAAGGATTTATACACACAAGAAAAAAACCAACAACGCTTAAGGGTTTTTAATTTTTTTTTACCTAAGCAATCCAAACAAAATGAACATAGATAAGGAAATAACAAAGAGCAAATATAAGGGTTTGTTTCTCTCACTTTTTGAAGAGAGCCAAACAATCTTATTAATTAAATCTAATTATGTGAGTGGGTTTAACTTTAAGGCAACTGCTAAGAAGCGACCCACTTATTCTTATTTTTCAAAATGAATGAAGAATGGAAACAAATATTTAAAGCGAATAAATTAAAGCATGATAGTAAAAATAATTATTGTTTAGATTGTGGACATACTAAAATCGCAATAATTAATTTGTATCCCTTTAAAGAAATGGTTTGTTTAGAATGTGGGTTTAGAAGTGAAAGAATTATCAAAAAAGAATTGAAAGGAGGAATAAATAAATAATGAAACACTTGAAGAAAGCAATTATAAAAGAACATCAAGAGCGTTTAAAAGGATGGCTTGAAGATATGAAAACTGAAGAAGGTTTAAACAAAGTGTTGCAGAGATTCGGAAAGCAATATGTTAAAAATCCAAAGGAGAAATTAACCAACTATATAATTAACAAAATAGGTAGAGAGCAAGAAGTAGAATTAAATAAAATTGATTCGGCATATCTTGCAGAAGATTTTAACTCTTCTTTGGTTATAACTTTGGAGTGGAAAAAATCGGCAATGTGGGGAAGCAATCCTAAAGCACATACCAACTTTGGTTTTGAGGGTTCAAGCATTGGGGGATGTGGGTATTGTAAAACAAGCACGGCAACAGCTCAAGCACTTAATAGCCATCTGCCTTTATTGAAAATGCTTTACCTTAGAAAAAATAAAGAATTAGGCAACCTTAAAGAATTTTACACAGAGCAAAACGGATTTAAAGGAAATTCACAACAACACATAAACGCAGAGGTTTTAGGTTATGGTTCTGGCTATGGAGTTATTCCACATTTTGAAGGGGGCGTTGGTGTAAATTGTCATGAAAGAATAGTTGAAAAACTGGGCTTTAAAATGCAATGTGTTACAGACACCCCTAACACAAATGTTTATACAATAGATAAAATTTAATTTATTATTCATGGTTACAGAGTTCCTGAAAAACTCTATTTATACTTACCTGATAGAAAGCATGTGCCAAGAGGCATTCCTACCACTCAGGTTTAAAACGCTGGGGTGCTTGACTGGAGGGGAGAGCCCTCTGTTTATAATCAAAAAATGGAAACAAACAAAA
>SDBT01008996.1_pt1 | contig 16238 bp, 15 predicted proteins | sample 2277101 | NCBI WGS metagenome assembly SDBT01 (sample SAMN10404973, study PRJNA504765) | marine sediment metagenome | isolation source: marine sediment core GS10_PC15, 103 cmbsf | place: Arctic Ocean: Southern Knipovich Ridge | collected 2010 | reverse complement strand
AGATTTTTTAGAGTTCTCTGTTGTTACTATTGTGATATGTTCTGGTTTTAGTTTATATCTATCTCATAACAAATTATCTCTAAATTTTAAAGATCTATTTCATTTTTACAAAAAAAGATTTAAGAGAATATTAGTGCCCTGGTGGATATTTTTAATCATATTTTTTTCGATTCATTACATTATTAGGTTAGTATTTGATTCAGAACTGATTGATTTATCTAGAAATTATATATTGACTTCTTTTTTTATGATAGGGGGCATTGGTTTTGGCTGGTTAGTATTATTGATGCTGACTGTCTCAATATTATTTCCTTTCTTGAAATACCTATATACAAATATCAATAAAATCCTGCTATTTGGTATATTGACTATAGTTTATGTATTATCATTGATTTTATTCGAGATTGAACATATTGATGTTTTTCACCTTACTCTGGATTCAATCAACATAGTATTTTTAATCAGTTATGTGGTACCCTTTATTTTGGGATGGAGTATTGTCTACCTGGTAGGATTTCTATTAGGAGAATTTTATAATAATCCCGGATTTATAAAAAAAGGACTACGGTTAACTTTTATATTTACTGGTGCATTTATATTAGTCAATGTAGTCTATACCATTTTAAACTTTGATAAACATCTATATCTGAACAAATATCCCCCCACTCCCGAGTTTTTATCTTTTGGTTTAATGGCAACCTTTATACTATTAATATTATTTTTTAGCTACAAACATTTCATACCTGTGCATCTCAGGAAATTGCTATACTTTTTTAGTTCTAATTCATATTGGCTTTTTATGTGGAATGCATTAACATTGAGCCTCTTCATACCCCTTTTAACATTATTTAAATTTGAGCATATCTCATTAAGGTTAATAATAGCGATTATTCTGAATGTCGCAGGAGTGTCATTGTTAGTGTTAGTACAAAATAGACTAATTAAAAAAGTACATTTCAGTTCAAAAAAGAAAAAACGATTGAAAAATTAGATGGGGATATTCAGGCATTGGTAGAGAATGTCGGAATTTTTCAAATGTACCGGTTCTTTACTAATGCCGGAGCATTGTTTGTCCGACAAAAAGGATGACAAACTAAATTGGGGTGGTTTTTAGAGCTTTCATGGGGATCAAGAAGAAGCGGGAAGAATTGAGGGAATCCCGTGAACATCTTGAAGAAATCGTGCAAGAGCTAATAAAGCCGGAATAAGTGTAACAGTTTACAGACCTATTTTGCAGTTTTTAGAGGGTATTTATAATAGTAGCTAAGTCCTTGTAAAATAAGAAGATAGTAAGTTAGATAACTTATATGCCAATACCGCACGTAAGTAAAAAATAGGAGGTATTATTATGGAAAAAGAAAAACTCGATTATTTAGAACCTGTAGAAGTGGCAAAAGGAGTTTACTGGGTGGATCTGAGGCAAAAGATAATAGTTTGTTTGTGTACAGTAATTGTATCTTGCTTTTGTTTGACCGAAGCAGTCCAGGCCGATGAGCTTCCTGAGTTGAAGGAACAATGGAAAGTGATGCAGAAACAAATGCAAGAGCAAGCAAGGCAGATGGAGGCGATGCAGGAGAAGATCAAGCAATTGGAGGCTGAAAGCCAAGCGAGGATTGAAACGCCAAAGGAGATGAAGGAAAGGGTAATTGCGTTAGAGGAAAAAATTGCCAAGAAAGACAGTCTTAATGTTTTTTGGAAAGATGGTTTAAGTTTTGCCTCAGATGATGAACAATTCAGCATTAAAGTCGGCGGTAGATTACATATGGACGCTGGCTGGTTTAGAGAATCCTCGGGTGTAAAAGATGCAGTTGGTAATTCCGAAGATGATGGTGAGATCAGGCGCGCCCGCTTCTATATGAAAGGTACTATGTATGAGAATTTTTTATATTGCTTAGAGTATGATTGGGCCACAGAACCTGCCAGTTTGAAACACGCCTTTATTGGATTAAAAAATATACCTTATCTTGGAACAATTAGAGCAGGGCATCATTTTGAACCATTCGGCTTGGAGACTATGACTAGTAGCAACTACTTGACTTTTGTAGAATATGGATTATCAGCAGCTTTTTGGCCCAGTAGGAATATGGGCATAACAGCGAGCTCAAATCTTTTTGATGAAAGAATGACTTGGGCAACTGGAGTATTTCGTGATGCCGATAATCAGGGAAATCTCACTGGTAATGAATATAATTGGTCCAGCCGTCTTACATTTTTACCTTTATATGAAGAAAACGGTAGCAAACTTTTTCATCTAGGAGGTACCTATAGTTTAAGGCATCCTAAGGAAACTTTGCAATACCGTTCGCGGCCAGAAGCACATCAAGCCCAGTATTTTGTCGATACGGGCAGTTTCCCTGCTAAGCGCGCACATATTCTCGGAATTGAGGCAGCTTTTGTAAATGGTCCATTGTCTGTCCAGGCAGAATATATGGGTTCAATCGTTAACCAAACAAGCGGCCCATCTAATACTTATTTTCAAGGTGGTTACATTTATGGAAGTTACTTTTTAACAGGAGAACATAGGCCGTATAGCAAATCTTCAGGAGTATTTTCTCGACTAAGGCCGTTGAAGAATTTTTCACCTACAGCAGATGGTTTGGGGGCATGGGAAGTTCTTTTGCGATATTCTTACCTTGATCTTACTGATGATAATATTTCCGGAGGAAATATGTCAGATGTGACTTTAGGGCTTAATTGGTATTTAAATCCCAATATGAAAATAATGTGGAACTATACATATTCACACTTAAATCGCAAAGGGGATGCAAATATATTCCTCACAAGATTTCAGATTACTTTTTAATCAAGCACTGATAGAAAGGAGCTAGAGAGGAAGACAATAAAAATTTTCATATGAAATATGTATGAAGGAGTAAGAACATGAAAAAGCTTCTTATTGTAGATGACAAGAAGGAAAACCTCTACCTGCTTGAATCTCTTCTGAAAGGGAGCGGCTTCAAGAAATCGGCTAGGAGGGGGTATTGAGCGAAAGGACCCTGAAAGTAGCAACAAACAGTAACTTGTTTTGCAAGGTATCTCTTATAGTAGCGGCAATTCTTTTAGTAGTGATAGCTATCGGAGGCGTTGCAGGTACAAAATACTTGAGGGAACACGAAAAGAGCAATGTGCTTACAGAGGCGCAAACGGATGTGAGTACGCTGACCGTCACTATTTTGGAAGAACTCGAAACACCCGCGGATGTTATAAGAGTTTTGGCCGAGAACACCTGGGTACCAGCGGCGCTTGTCACAGGCAGTGAAGAGGACATAGAGCGCGTCAATTCTCTTCTGGACAGGTATAAGAAAGAATTCAGGGTTTCTGTATGTTATCTCATGGATATTACCGGCACTACCATAGCTTCCTCCAACCGCAATACAAAAACAAGCTTCGTAGGCAAGAACTATTCTTTCCGCCCGTATTTCAAACAGGCCATAGATGGGAAGCAAGGTGCGTATTTCGCCTTGGGTGTAACCTCGTTTAAAAGAGGGTATTATTCCAGTTTTCCCATACGGAACGGTACAGGGAGGATCGTCGGTGCCGCCGTGATCAAAAAAGAACTGGACGAGGCTGAAGAGGTCTTCAGGAATTACAAGAACTCTTTCTTTGTGAGCCCTGAAGGAGTCATTTTCCTGTCGGGGGACCCGGCTGTGCTTTTCAGGAGCCTATGGTTTTTGAGCGACAAGGACACGGGAGCAGCTTTTAAAGTCGAGGCAGTTCGGCGATGGACCGTTCAAAAGTATTTTCCCCAAGAAGATATCAACAGGGGAGGAGATAAACTTCGCAAAAAAACGCTATATGGTTGCCGCCAAGGAAGTCACTGGGGGCTGGAAAGTCGTGACCCTGAGACCGGCCGGGAGCATTTTCTTCTTCATGCTCTTCGGGGGCTTGTTGACCGCTTTTCTAGTTCTTCTGGTCTTCTTTTTTGCGACCTATATAAAGCTTACGGACCTGTCTCTCACCCAACTGCTGGAAAACGACAAAAAACTTTCACAGATAGTTGCTGGAAACGCAGTACCAGCGTTTGTGATTAACAAGAAACATATCATCACGCACTGGAATAAGGCTTGCGAGGAAATAACTGGCCTTCCTGCAAGTAAAATGGTCGGCACCAAAGACTCGTGGGTGCCCTTTTACGCTGAAAAAAGGCCGGTCATGGCTGATCTGATAGTAGATAATATACCAAAGGAAGAGATGCCCAGCTATTACCGTAATGTGTACTTTAAATTTTCTTCTCTTATTGAGGGGGCATGTGAGACTGAATCTTATTTTTCTCAGCTGGATAAATGGCTTTTTGGTACTGCAGCGCCACTCAGGGATATAAAAGGAGAGATCATTGGAGCCATAGAAACCTTACAGGATACCACCGAACGCAAGAAGACCGAGGAGGAATTAAAAAAATACCGCGATTACCTTGAAAAAAAGGGAGCAGAGCTTAAGCAGGCTAATATCCGTCTCCAAGAGTTCGACCGGCTCAAATCCATGTTTATCGCCTCGATGAGCCATGAGTTGAGGACACCGCTAAACTCCATAATCGGCTTTACAGGGATAATATTACAGGGTATGTCCGGCAAAGTTACAAACGAACAAAAAAAACAGCTTACAATGGTCGAGGCCAGCGCTGCTCATCTTTTAGACCTTATAAACGAAGTAATAGACGTCAGTAAGATAGAAACGGGCAAGATAGAGCTTACCATCGAGGAATTTGACCTCCCGGCTCTTACGCAGGATGTGAAAAAATCCTTTGAGATCGCCACAGACGAGCAGGGTCTGAGGATTACGCTTGAGGCGCCTGAGAAATTGATAGTCAAAAGCGATGAGCGAAGGGCAAAACAGGTCATTATAAATTTCGTGAGCAACGCCATAAAGTTTACAGATAAAGGCAGGATTAAGATAAAGCTGGCAAAAAAAGATGAGAGCGCTGAAGTTTCGGTTGCCGATACCGGCATCGGGATAAAAAAAGAGGATATAGGCAAGCTCTTTCGGGCCTTTGGTAGGGTCCCGACTGAGAACCGCCTGACCGAAGGCTCAGGACTCGGCCTTTACCTGTCAAAAAAGATAGCTGACCTTTTGGGCGGTGATATCAAAGCCGAGAGCAAGTTCGGCAAGGGAAGCACCTTTACATTCACAATGCCATTAAAATACAAGGAACCTGATAGAGAACAGGTACAACGATAACTATGCCGAGAGGTAAAGAAATGAAAAAGATCCTGATAGTGGAAGACAATGAGAAAAATATGTACCTCATCAGCTTTATTTTAAAAAAGCACGAGTACGAGGTGATAGAAGCCGTCACAGGCGAACAAGGTGTGGAGCTTGCAATAAAAGAAAAGCCCGACCTGGTAATTATGGACATCCAGCTGCCCGGTATTGACGGCATGGAGGCGACAAAGAGAATACGGGCATCGAAAGCGGATGGTGAAATTCTCATTATCGCCCTTACCTCGTATGTAATGACCGGCGACAAGGAAAAAGCACTCGAAGCAGGATGTACGGGATACATTGAAAAACCGATCAATCCGGATACGATTCTCAGCGAGATCGAGAAATACTTCAAAAAACAGGCGGTGCCAAAATAAATATTCTCATAGTAGAAGATACGGACGAAAGCCGCTACATGCTTGAGAGTCTGTTGAAAGGCAGCGGCTACGAGGTCGTTTCTGCCAAAAACGGCGTAGAAGCGCTCGAGAAGCTGAGAAAAGACTCTTTCGACATGATTATATCCGACATATTGATGCCGAAGATGGATGGTTTCCGATTGTGCAGGGAGTGTAAAAGCGACGATGTATTGCGAAAGATACCTTTCATATTCTACACCGCCGCATATACAGACACAAAGGACGAGGAGTTTGCCTTAGGGCTGGGCGCCGAGAGATACATAGTAAAGCCGACAAAGCCAAATAAATTCCTCGAAATTTTGGAAGGCATTATCAAAGAGACCGAGGAAGGGACCATCATTGCTGCGAAAAAGCCCGCCGAAGAAGATGTCTACCTTGCCCAATACAACAAGCGCCTGATAGCAAAACTCGAACACAAGACCTTGAACCTGGAAAAAGAACTCGCTGAGCGCAAAAAGGCAGAGAAGGCACTTCGGAGGACCTATAATGAACTTGGGAGAACCCACCGCCAGCTCGCAGAATCCCAGGCCCAGCTCATTCAAACAGAGAAAATGAGTGCTCTGGGCACATTGGTTGCGGGCACAGCCCACGAACTGAACAATCCAATAACGGGAATACTGAACTTTACCTCGCATTGCATAAAACACACTTCTGAACAGGACCAGCTATACACCGTTTTGCAGGATATCGAACGCGAGACAAAACGCTGTGCTGAGATTGTCCGGAATCTCTTAACGTTTTCACATACAGAGCAAGATGATGACAAAGCGTATGAGAAAGAGAGTTTGACTGAAATCCTCGACCGGGTTCTAAAATTATTGTCTTATCGCATTGAGAAACAAGGAATATCGATGACTCAGCATATTGCCGACGACACCCCCGCAATCTGGATGAAACCAAACAACATTCAGCAATTGATCCTGAATCTTGCCACCAATGCTTTCGACGCCTTGGAAGATAGCGAGAAAAAGGAATTTAATGTGGACATCCACCGCGAAGGTGAGTTTGTCCGGATAACAATTGCAGATACGGGTTGCGGCATTGCTGCCGAGTCTCTTACCTCGATCTTCGACCCGTTTTTCACAACCAAGCCGATTGGACAGGGAACAGGCCTGGGACTCTCTATATCTCAAGGCATAATCAAGGCACACGGAGGACAAATCTCCTGTGAGAGTGAACCCGGTGCAGGAACGAAGTTTATAATTCTATTACCAATAGAAAGGAGTAAGCAAAATGAGCAAGCGAATACTTGTAATCGATGATAATTTAGCGATAAGAAAATCGTTTGCGTTAGCACTTGGGGACGCAGACTATCAAGTCGATACGGCTAAATCAGGTAAGGCTGGCATCGATAAGGTGTCCAACACTGAATATGATCTGATATTCCTCGACCTAAGAATGCCAGAGATAAATGGTGTCGAAACGCTGATCAAGCTGCGAGACGACGGTCATAGGATGCCTGTCTATATCATAACTGCCTTTTATGAAGAGTTTATGGACCAGCTCAGAATCGCCGCTGACGAAGGGTACAACTTTGAAGTTATACACAAGCCGATCGAGAGTGAAAATCTTGTTCACATAACAAAGGTTATTCTTGAAGGAGCAGGGGCATATTGAGGAAATAACTATGTATGAATTTAAACTCTATCTTGTTGGTTGTATACCAAAGTCGGTAGAAGTCATCGAGGAATTGGTAAAGCTTTTGGAAGATGCGCTTGACGGCCACTATGATCTTGAGGTCATCGATATAATTGAAAGCCCTGAACTGGCCGAGAAAGATAGGATTTGGGCCACACCTACGTTAGTAAAAGCTGCACCTCCCCCAGAGATAAGAATTGTTGGTGGTTTGCCAAATAAAGACAGGGTGTTATCAGCTTTTGGATTGACTGCTGAAAAAGGAGCTGAGAAATAGGGAAGAAGATACTAATCGCTGATGACGAGCCGGGTGTGGTAAAAATCCTCGGGATGAGGCTAATGGCAAATGGTTATCAGATAATAGCCACTCACGATGGAGCTACGGCCATAGAAACCGCGCATCAGGAAAAACCTGATTTGATTATTCTCGATATTAAAATGCCCGGCACAGATGGCTACAGTGTTTTTGAAGACCTCAAGGTTTCTGCGGACACAATGTCAATTCCTGTAGTATTTTTCTCTACCCTTCTGCCTGAACAGGTTCAGGAGAAAGCGACTCAACTTGGCGCCAATGGTTTCGTTTCAAAGTCAGCCGACCCAGCAGGCGAAATACTCGTCAAGATCGCGGAAATATTCGACGGATTGAAAACTCAGCCGGCAAAACAAGAATGACAGCGAGCATCCACCGCGGCCACCCATAACACAGGCTCAAAAAATGGCTGCACGTTAGTAACTCGGAAACCCTGTTGAACATAAATTTCATCACCACTTTGCTTGACCAGCCCAGAACTCCCTATTCTCGTTGAGGCATATTTTCAGCATCCTATGACCAAGAAACCTCTTGGCCTCTGCTCCAAGTTAGCCTGTGGATGTCCTCTTCATTATTTCAAGATTGGCGGAGCGCTCAGGTTTGAGGAGACAGCGGTTAGACGTTGGCTGGTGAAAAGGAGTTGTGCAGGGAGCACAAGATTGAGTGCTGTCATAGATAATTCTCGCGGGAGTAATACGGGAGTATTCGGGGTGCCCAAACGCGGTGAAACGTGATACAATGTGATTAAACCTGAGAATAATTTAACTCTTTTCAGCAAAAGGGATTAAACCCTAAATTAAGCTCCTGAAAAGGCTTACGAAAACGCGGTGACGGGGGTTCGAATCCCCCCGCCTCCACTGTATCAGTTTATATATCAAGTATATATTAGACAAATTATTAGACATACCCTTATTTGTTGTTGTAACGTAAGGGAGCCGCTCCAAGTTTTAGCTATGGCGAATTAGTAAGGCGACTTTATGGTATAGGCGGTGCATCTGCTATGGCTGGTTTTTTGCCGATATAGCCGACCTGGTTGCAAAGTAAGATTATATCGCGAGCCAGAGGTGCTGCATCTTCGGCCCCGGTCTTGGGTGTCGTGGTGTTAATCCTGAGGCTGGTGGACATTCTGAAGGTGGCCAGAGCAATCAGCGAAGCTAATTGACGCGAAGAAAACCGGGGTGCAGTGGTTGCGAGGTTGACAAAACTGAGAATTTGAGGTAATATATGAGTGGAAGTTTTTAGATAGTCGTTCGATTGAAATACAGTGAAAGTCCAAAATTTCAGAAAAAATCTATACCATTTTACCAACTTTGTTACTCTATATAAGGTAGAGGTCTAATTTGACCCACCACCGAATATTTAGGTGTTTAAGAGATCAAGGAGTTTTCTAATGAAAAAATGTTGCAGGATATGGTTAATCATCGTTGTGGTAATTATTGCAGTTTTATGTGTCAGCTCCGTTTCGATGTACAATGGATTGGTGAAGGCGGACAAGGGGACAGAGGAAGCAAAGGCCCAGGTTGAGACGGTGTGTCAAAGAAGATTGGACTTGATCCCGAATCTTGTCGAAACGGTCAAGGGCTATGCCAAGCATGAACAAGAGACCCTTGTGGCCGTGACTGCAGCGCGGAGCAAGGCGCAAGGAGTGCTGGACGAAGTAAAAGGCCAAGAGTCGCTAAGCAAGGAGCAAATGTTAAAACTGGCGGCTTCTGAATCGGAGTTAGTGACCGTTATGAAAAGGCTTTTCGCGTTAGCGGAAAACTATCCCGATTTGCGGGCGAGTACGAACTTTTTGACTTTGCAGGACCAGTTAGAAGGTACAGAAAACCGAATCTCCGTAGCAAGGCAAAGATATAATTCGGCAGTAAGATTTTACAACACTAACGTCGCCACGTTTCCGAGAAACATCGTCGCTTCAATGTTCGGATTTGAAGAAAATGACAGCTACTTCGAAGCGGCGGAGGGAGCAAAGGACGTAGTAGAAGTCAAGTTTTAGCGCGGCCGCCCTGTTCCTGGAACAACAGACAGCCGGAAGGAGAAATTGCGCCGCCGAATCGGGGGCAGGGCAAAAAGAGGACTCAGGTAACGGCAATGCATAAGGTCATTTTGCCCATTTGTGTTTTGATCATCTTTTCCGGGTGTGAGGGTGACAAAGACGTATATCCCAAGCGGCCTAAGGACACGCCTTATTACCTGAATGAGACATCCGTTACGGAGATGAATCAAAATGCGAGGATGTCGCTGCGAGAGGCGAGGGAAAAGACGGGGATTGAATATGTTACCGTGATCTTAGAGACGTTACCGGAGAATGTGCGTGTCGAAGAATACGCGGCCGGTCTCTTCCACGAATGGAAGATTGGGGCGAGGACGGATGGCAAGGGGGTGCTGCTGCTTTTCATTGAGGATACGCATACGTTGAAGATAGAAGTAAGTTATGATTTGGAAGGGGTGTTTACAGATGCATTTTGCAGTTCTTTCCAGCCGACGGTGAAGAGCTATTATGCAGGCAGATATTTTGGTGATGTTTTTTGCGGTCTGGTAGAGTGCTTTGAGAGGAGGATACTCGTCGAAGAGGATATAGATGTTGAAGCAATGCTGAAGGGTATAGCTCAGGACCCGGAGCTTTTGAAATCGTCGGAGGTTTTTCTATCCGGCGGGGCAGGGATTATCGACGACGAATACTTTTACGAGAAGGATGCGAAGCTTTCTTTCATAAGGGAAATTGGGGTCGAGAAAATACGTGAATTTGACGGCGACCGTGACATTGACGTTGTTCTTAAGCGCTACTTCAAATCACTCGAGGAAGGAATCAACTATCCTTTTCTCGGCCTTTTAACCGAAGGCAGCCGGATGAAACGATTGGAATATCCCGAAAGCGCTCATTTTTACAAATCTCGATGGGAAGACTGTCGAAGGGCATTTCCCCATCGGATTCGATACAAGGGCGATTTAGCGGCGGTGATATTCAGTAAGCCTCAGTCATTTCCGATATTTTTGCGAAAAGACGGACAGGGGTATTGGAGAGTTGATGCAGCGAGGGCATGGGTGTCAAACTGGCAGAATTTTGCGAAGAATGAATCGGGGCCTCTGCACAAGGACCATCCGTGGATGTTTGCTTACGGTAAATTTAAAAAGAGCCGGTGTCATGTCCCGGATTTGCTGCCGGCGTCCCTGAGTCTGGCCGATGAGATCTCAAGGTTGGAAAGAGCAATAAAAGCCGAGCCGGAGAGAGCATCAAATTATTTCAAATTAGCGGATCTGTTCTATTGGGACTGCCTTTGGATCGGGGCGGCAATCGATCTTGTTGAAAAAGGGCTGGATCTGGAGCCGGACAACGTTCCATATCGATGGTTGATTGTTTTCATGCGGTATCGATTTCCCGACCCGGAGTCAAATGTGAAACACTTAGAGAAACTGTTGGAAATTGATCCTTACGATCTTGAGGCACTAAGGTATTACGGCCGACACCAGTGGTATTACACGATGCAGTACGGCGAGGCGATGCAAACACTGCGGAAGCTGGAAGCGGCTGAGTTGAAACAGACGGATGACACAAGGTTGTATAAATGGCATTTGAATGACTTTAAAGCAAACTACTGGAACCAGATCGCGGTGGATAGAAACATCGTTTGGAAGATATGGAATTATCTGTACATATTTTACCGGCCGTACGCATGGTATTTCGCGGCGGCGGTGCTGTTGCCGGTGGTATTAGTTGTAATCACGTGGGTAGTCGTGGTGATATTGATATTGAGACACATAAGAAAAGGTTCTGTTCAGAATTGAAGCGGTGAATTATAGAAGGTTGGGCTAAAGAAATGAAAAAAAACAGGAAAGCAATCGTTTCCGTAATTTCTTTAATAATTGCTTTGGGCTTTGGGGGTTGGGCGATCTCAGCGGATTCGCAAGGGCCAAGGACCATCGTGGTGCCCGACGAATATGAGACGATACATGCAGCTATGGAAGCAGCCGAGAGTGGAGATACGATATTTCTGAAGGCAGGAGTTTATGACCAAGATGAAATCAGTTTGAAGGGCGATGTGAAACTTGTCGGTGAGGGGATGGACAAGGTTACGCTTCGGTGTGATATTCGGCGCCGACGTAACGTATGCGTAATTGTTGCAGACCGTCGGCACGGACTGATAAAGGATATTACGGTAGAACACATCGGCTCAACCAACGCCGAGGCCAGGCCGGTGGGGATTTTTCTTGTGGATAGTTCGGTCGAAGTTGTGGGCTGTCGAATAAGGAATTGTGTTGGGTTCGGGATGGCAATCAAAAACAGCTCCGGAGTAGTCCGCGATTGTATTTTGGAAGGCAATAGTTACGGCGGTTTCGATGTTATTGGTGACAAAAGTTTTCCGACAATAGAGGACTGCAGGATCATAAACAATGACATGTATGGCATTTATTTCCGCAAAGAGGGAAGTGGGTTGATACGGAACAACACGATCGAAGAAAATGGAACTCATGGTATTTTCATAAAGGATTCGGCTAAAACAGTACAGCTGAAGGGTAACAATATTCGGGCAAACCGGGGTCATGGGATATATGTTTGGGATGGCGGAAAAGCAGATGCGCAGGACAACATCTGTGAGAACAACAGAAAATCGGGAATCCTTGTTTACAAGGGCGATGCCAAAGCCAGCTTGAAAAGTAATAAGTTTGTAAGGAACTGGGAAAGCGGAATTAAGTTTGCCAAAGGCTCAACCGGATCAGCAGAGTCTAATACTTGCGAAGAAAACGGCAAGGACGGGATAGAAGTTACAGGGAAAGCGTGGGTGACACTTAGTGATAACCGATGTGCGGAAAACGGCGAAAACGGGATCCACTTCACCGCGTATTCGGGGGGAGTAGCCCAGGCTAATATATGTGAGAAGAATAAATCCAACGGAATTTTTGTTTCGGGCTGGGGGGCCGGGCCCCAATTGATAAGGAACCAGTGCACCCAAAACGAGGAAAACGGGATACTTTTCGACCAGGATGCACAGGGAACCGCTGCGGAGAATGTGTGCAGCAAGAATCAATTGCACGGTATATCGATCGTAGATATTCATTGCATGCCTATTATGAACGACAATCGATGCCCGGATAATGAGGGCAAAGGCATTTCCTATGCAGACGATGATTTGGGGCCGGTTCGCGAATTATTGCAGGCGGAAAAGTTTGATGAGCTGGAGCTAATAGCATCACGGCTTCGGACGGAAAAGCTCAGGTCGCGGGGAGGCAACTGGAAGCTTGCTTATTTCTATGATTATCTTGGCAAAAACTGGGTGGGCTATGGTCGGCCGGGTAAAGACTGGCTGCTGGAAGTGTTCGATCGCTGGACAAAGGCAAGGCCTGAGTCGATAACACCTTATGTTGCCATGGCCAGGGCATATGTGACTTTTGCATGGGACGGGCGCGGTATAAACTTGGCATCTGATGTTACCGCCGAAGGCTGGAAAATGTATCATGAGATGTTGGAAAAAGCTAAAGCTGTCTTAGAACAGGCTGACAAACTTGAGATGGACGACCCCGAAGTGTATCACCTTCTTATGCAGGCCGAGGAGGGCAACTCCGAAAGGGTAATAAACAGGTTATTTAAGCAAGGCATTGCCGTTGAGCAGGCATATTTGCCTCTGTACTACATAAGAGCCCAATACCTGATGCCGAGATGGGGTGGCAGCAGAGGTAAATTGAAGGCATTTGTTGAGGAGGCGGTCGAGTTGACGAGAGAATTTGAAGGTGAGTCATTATATGCGAGGCTCATTTCTCAACTCTTCGGGTCTTATCGTTTTGAGGAATTTAAGAAATTGGGCTTTTCTTATGAGCGGATGAAGCAGGGATATGCTGATTTGCTTGAACGATATCCGGATACGAGATACTACCTCACCAGTTATTGCCACGTTGCGTCACTTTACGGGGATAAGGAAACGGCAAGAGAACTGTTTGATAAAATTGGCGACGACCGGGACAGTACGGCGTGGTGGTCGGAGAGCGACTTCAACAAGTATAAGCGTTGGGCTTACGAGCTCGAGCAAGAGAAGCAAGCATCGGAGGCAATTTTCACTGTTGCTTTGGGGGCTATTATTGGTGGGGCGGCAGTTGTTTTGATGCTGATTGTCTTGCCTATAATACTAATAGTGAGGAAAAAGGTAGCGATAAAACAGCGATAAGTTTCCGCAGGTTTGGAGATAGCTGTTTGAATATAGTTGCGAAGGAGATGCCCTTGATTTGTTTACCGTTGACCTTCAGTTCAATTTGGGCTGTTGCTTCCTGATTCGCTTCACACACCGCCACTTTTCCTCCTTAAACTGCTAAACTCCTTCAGTTACTATTTCTGCCTGCACGCACATATATGTGTTCGTTGTATTGGGACTTGTTACGATCAGCCGGTCTTGGCGCATCTGAAACCGCAAAGGTGCGTGCCGGCACGCCAGGCGGTACCTTTTCGGTACTCGGTTCTCAAATGTGCGGGGGTACCGAAACACCAAGGCCCTCCCCGCAATACCTTGTGTTCTCCCTGCTGCGGGGGCGTCATGTCTCCCTGTGAATAGCGTTCGTACGCACGCTCCTCATACGAGTCAGCGCACCACTCGTAAACATTTCCAGTCATTTCATAAAGCCCGTAAGGACTGCGAGCGGACGGGTATGCCCGTACGCTGGTAATTTCCTCTGGTTTCCGCTCATCCGTTGTAGGCTCCGGTCTTCCATCAGCCCATTCATCGCCCCAGGGGTACAATCGCCCATCAACACCTCTGGCGCCTTTTTCCCATTCCAGCTCGGTAGGTAGCCTTAGGCCGGCCCACTTGCAGTAAGCCGCAGCGCCCTCCCAGGTTACCCATATCACAGGGAGGTCAGCCTTTTCAGGATCGGTCTCATATACCTGCCCCACTTTATGGATCGCGGCGTACTGGTGGCTAAGATTAATCCACCGTCCCAACTTCCCAGGCTCCGGGCGGCGCTCACTTAAGAACCTAACATACTGTGCGTTAGTTACACATGCAAGTGCTATATAGTATGCAGGCAGGTGTACACGGAATCCATCCTCGCCGGCTAAGAAATCACCTTGGGGTACAAAAGCCAAAACTGTTCCATCGCGGTCGTTCTGGATTTGCCAGAACCTCCAACCCTGTTGGGTATCATCGGATGCCCCTTCGGACAGGCCTGACAGTTTGGAAGGTTCGGGCACATCGCATCCCAAAGCGGTGAGTATTCGGAATACAGACTCGTTGTGCGTTAGAAAATAGCCGACACGGAGTGCGTCAATAGCCTCAGGGTTGCTCAGAGATTTGAGACCGTCCTCAGCAATGCGTCTGATTTCTTCATCACTATTGGCAAGTGCCGAAACCAGAAACGGCACCCTCAGGGGACTCTTGTCAGCCGCGAGTTTTCGGCAGGCAGTAAGCCGGACGTGTGTACCCAATAACGGCGTTTTGGAGTTTAGATTTCTTGACCATTTTGTTAAGGCGTCGGTCTGTGTAGCCATTGTATTACTCCTTTCCGGCTTCGGGCTCATTCGTCCCGGAGCCAATGCCCAAAAGTCTGTCTGTTACCTTGCGGAGAAATATCGGGTCAACGGGCTTCTCAAGGTAAACATCCGGTTCTATCCCAAGGAAGTCATAGATGTCCTGAGTGGAAAAGGTGATACCGAGTCGCTTCCCGACGCCTGTGAGCATGACAACCGGAATGTTTTTGGTCTCGGGGTCGCTTTTGAGAGTACGCAATGTATAGAATCCCGGCTGCCGCGGCATATATACGTCAAGTATAATCAGGTCCGGGATATCATCATGAGCTTGCGATATCCCGGCCAAACCGTCGCTGACACCAATGACTTCATACTGTTCCGAATCGAGTGCGGCGCGTACGAATGCCACAGCCATTTGATCATCATCCACAACAAGCACTTTTTTTGTTTGAGTATTCATATATATACCTCCCAAACTAATCTGTCTGTCTTTTTATTGAGATTTCACCACAACCTGACGATCTATGCACAACCGATATATCAGCCGCACGAAAGGATTCTTTGAGCGACCGCTACTTCTTCGATATCGGAAGCGAGAATTGATTTCGTCAGATTTGCCATTTCCCTGTAGAAAAGGCTCGTACATTTCTCTGATATTCGCTCGCAGAATTGCGGGACCCATTTGCACATGTGTTCGCTGAGAAAACGCTGCTGGATTTCGAGACATTGGCACAATTGTTCATCAATGTCTTTCTTGTCGTGCAACGGCCCCGAGCACATAGAAGCCCACAACTGTGCCTCGTGCGCAGTGATACGCTGCATCAATTCAAGCTCGATTGTGATATGGTCTGGTATACTGCCTCGGTTATCCTTAAATGAAAGCCCTGTCGCTTCGATAAAACGTTTTACCCATACCGTCGAATCACCCCAAAGTTGACCTTCGTTTTCATGGTTCACCGAAGCATACAGTGAAACGATAGCTCCCGGGCCGACAAAAGTCTCCGTGAACTGCTCGGCGAGGCGCTCGGCCACTTCCTCGAGCTTGCCGGCGAGATCATCGGCGGGGTTATATCCCAACCGGCCCAGAGCTTGGGCTAAAACTGGAGACCTTAGCTGCTCAAGTACCTGCGGCGTAGGTGTGTCCCTGAAGACAAGTGCCAACAACCCGTAGCAATTGCTGCGGCTGAGGGCCCACCTGTGCTGCTGCTGTGCAAAAGCGGCTAAGGCC
>SDBT01008995.1_pt1 | contig 16240 bp, 44 predicted proteins | sample 2277101 | NCBI WGS metagenome assembly SDBT01 (sample SAMN10404973, study PRJNA504765) | marine sediment metagenome | isolation source: marine sediment core GS10_PC15, 103 cmbsf | place: Arctic Ocean: Southern Knipovich Ridge | collected 2010 | reverse complement strand
GAAAATATTCCAAAGGTCTTAACATATGTTCTTCCTTATCCCAGAAGCCCCAATTTCTTCTTTTGGGCCAAAAGAATAACAATGTCCAAGCTCCCTCTTTAGGGATATCTAAGTAATGTCTTTTTTCTGCTTTTGCTCTCCATATCTGCCCTGCTTTTACCTCTATTTCTTTTTTACCATCAGGGCTATCCTTATCAGGCACTACATTTTTATATCTGCCTTTTATTATCATAGAGATAAGGTCAGCAGGATGATCATGAAAGTATCTCCTATCATCTGATTTTATCCAGTGATGTAATCTTATAGAATATCCAAAGAATAAAAACGTCCATCTATAGAGGTAAGGGCATTCGGGTAATCCCATTGGCTCTTTCCATCTAATTTGAAAGTTTTTAAATTTTCTATAAGGTTTCATTCCCATTTTCTACTTCCTAAATAATTCTTTATCATCTATAGGAACAGTTGCTTTTTTTAATCTATCCTTTGCAAGTTTGGCAAGTCTTTTCTTTTCTTTTTTATACTCTTTCCATTCCTTTTTTTCTTTTAACTTTACAGTCTTATAAAACTCTTTATTTTCTACTCTCTCTTTTTTTAATTCTTTTTTTCTTTTCTTATATTGTATTTTATATTCTTTATATAGTTCTTTCTTTTTAGCATTTGCTAAGTTTTTAAGATACTTAACCCATTTTCCTTTACGATAGGTTAAGTCTTTTCTATACTTATCCTGATCTCTTGGGGTTCTCCACTGTCCATAATGGGTATTTTTAGAATGATAAACTAATGTTTTGGGATTAGTATTAATCCAAATATCAAGGACCATACCATCCTGAATAAATCGAGCATTTCTATTATAAGGACTAGTAACATCATCATCCCAGTATGGGAGAAACCTACGATTATTACTATCTGCTTTAATAGTTATTTTATCATCTTCGTAAGTATATAATGTTTTAATATAATAACCATCCTTATTTTTAGCTACTACACCTGTATCTTTTCCCAAGAATAATATAGCATCTAATTCAAGTTGAGTAGTTCGAGAAACATGCTCAGTCCAATAACAAAACGAGAACAGTGTACCGCTGCCGATAGATATAAGAAGCAAAATCATAATAATTGGATGATTGCTAAGAAAAACTATAAGTTTTTTACCCATCTTCGGCCTCCTGGTTAGCTTTATCTACTATCCTTTGTTTATATTTTTTCAACCATGTTTTATATACAACAGATTCTTCATCAACATGCACATCAGTATAAGCCCCATCACACACAAATAAGGCAATAAGACAATGCTCACAAAAAGGCATAGGTCCAATTTTAACCATTACCTCTTCACAGGAATTGCAACCTAAACATATTTCGTTATAAAATTCTCTTACATTGTTCATTTTATCCTCCCCACTTCATATCTCTTTTTGCTCTTAGAAAATCTTTTAAATACTTTTCGTATTCTTTAGCCCATTCAGGATCATCTTTTTTCGAAACCCAGTCTAACAAATCTTTACTTAAAGAAGCAAAGAAAAGAACGACAAAAGCCATAAGGTCAATCCCTATAATTATTTTACAAACAGTTTCGAACATTTTCTTTCCCTTTTTAAAAATTTCATACTCCATTTACAGAAATACCAGTGTTTGGTATATCCATTACGTTCTGAAAACAATATAGGATGAATGTTTGTATCTTTACAATGAAATCCATATCCAAAAATACGAAACCAAAACATCCCTTTCATATAATAATAACCTGTCATTTATCCCTTTTGATTAAAAGAAATTCTCAGTTTATCTCTGCCGATAGACGGTGTTTTTCCATAGTCGCAATTACCTGACCACTCTTGTCCATCTTTTTCTTTCCTATATCCTCCTAAAGGAGCACGATTATCTGCTCTCACTTCACTCAAAACTTTTACTTTTTTACACTCATCACAAACGGTAAAAGTTTGAAAAAAACACCAAGGAATATCCCAGTGAAATATTATTGTTTCTCCTGTTTCAGAGTATTTTATAGGCATACACTTGTGGATTTTTTTATTCCACCATGCTATCATTTTATCTATTATTGTTGAAACTTTCATTATTTCTCTTCCAAATTTTTTAATCTCTCTCCTATTCTATCTCCCAAAATTTCCATATAAATTAATAATGGAATAAGAGCAAAGAAACTTAGTAATGCTATCCATCCACATATTTTATATACTATATCAGGAAGTCCAAAAAGCATTTTAATATCCCTCTTCTTTCAAAACTTCTTCTATTTCAACTAACTTCTCCCAATCGGTTAAAACCGAATCTGACATTATATCAGCTATTCTTCTTAAAGCATTCATCATCTAACTCCTTGGATATTTTGTCAACCATCCTGTGCCAATAAACTTTACACAACCACAAGGCATTTCTACATATGCTACTGACGATTCTGTTTTCGGTTTCCAGTCCCATGGGTCTTTAAATCCTATTATTTTACCGCCATCAAAATTAGGAATCTCACCATCATACATTTTTATATATTCGCTTATAGCATAGACGATATTCCCTACTTTAAGGCAATTTCTTTTTTCATATGAAGTTCTATAATCGAATCTTGCTTCTTGTTCGGGTGTTCTATGTTCTGAGCATGTTATTGTTTTTGGTTCCATTATTTATCCTCTCAGTCCTAATACTTCTCTTATTTTTTTACGAGCAAATTCTTCACCCATTTCAAAATGCTTTTTATTACTTTTTTTTATCCTTTTTTTAATTTCTGAAGGACTTAATTTACATACTACTAATGAATCCAAAAAATTATTTATTTTCTTTATTTTTCCTGGCTTTTTACTTTTCAATAGATTAGTTAAGATGTCTCCCTCTTCTGTATTCTTAAATATTGTCATACCAACATCTAAAAAGCAATCATCTATCCAGTAGCTTACAGAATTTTCAGATATATTGTTAATTTCCTCAGGCATACCTGCTGATGATGCCATATTACCTTTATTTCCTGTTCCTATAACTATATCATCCCACAACATTATTTTCTCTTTCTTCTTCTTTTTTTACCCACTGTTTTAATCTTTTATAAACAGTCTTATTGAATTTTTTCGAAAAATCATTTATAGATTCTGAAAAATCATCGAAAATGTCATTACATTTATCAACTACTATTTCTTGAGCTTTATCTGCTATCATACCACCAACCTGTTCTTGCCATCTATCGCAAAATCTTTGAAGATCTACTTCTTCTCCATTAACAGTTAATATTAGCTCAACTTCTCCCTCGGGTTCATTTTTCTTTTTCCCCTTACGAAGCACTTCCATTAAGCTGTCCGTCATACCATACAAAACCATATAATGTATAGTAGAGCCTCTCATTTTTGCTAAATTAGCTTTCATTATCTTCTTTTCCAGAATGTAACTTATTAATATTTTTTATTCTTTCATCAACAAACTCATGCCAAGTAAACATTCCCAATTGAGGATCATCCAACAAAGCTTTTAATTTATTTACCTCATCCTGCATTTGTTCTAATTTTGTATCCACGATGTTCTCCAATTTTTATAATAAAATCATTATCTACTATCTTATTATTAAAAATCAGTTGTCTGGATTTTTATCTCTATCTTCGATTAATAGGCAATAAAGGACAAAATCATAGGGTACTATAGTTTCCATATCCATTAATACATGAATCCCTTCATTATATTCATAACCTATTTTATCCAGTTCTTCTATCTTTTCTTTTTTTTGCTCATCTGTCATTTTGCCTATTTGAATTTCGGCAAAGGACTTATTATGTTTATTTTGAGCATTATCTTTACTCATAGAAGCACATTTATTACTACGATTGAGAACACCGCGAGCAAGATGATAAGAATAATTTGTATGCCTAAATTATATCTTATGTAAGAAAATCTTTTACTCTTTTTTTGGTTGTGAGTCAATATCAAGTTCTTTTTTTGATGAGAATGATCCATCGCCATGTTCTTTCATAAACAATAATCCCTTTCGACCATCTTCCACAGACATTTCAAATCCATGTTCTCCACCTGTCCAAAATTCAAAATCATTAATTTTCATATTATGAATAATCATTCTCATAAGCGAGTCATTAGTAAACCAGCAGTAAGGACTTTTGTTAGATTTTCTTACAGAGAACTGATGATAAACAAGATCACAGCTAGAACAATAAAGAGTAACCTGTGTTTCAGAATCATCTCTCCAACAAATAGTCCCGTTTTCGCAATTATAACATCTGAATCTTTTATTCTTCATTGGGACCGTCTCTCCAATTATCTCCTTCATTCTGTTTATCTATCTGACCACCTATTTTACCAAATAGATCTTTAGCCATATTCGACATTTGTGCTCCCATTGCAATATTTTTTCCTTGCATTTCGGTTTGTCGATCTATAGCCAGAGTATATCGATCTATAGCATCAGCTATCAACTTAGCCGACATTACCTGTCCCTCTGCTGCTCCTAACATTTTTGCTCTTTCAAGAACTTCTTCCATTGTCATTTTAATTCCCTTTCTTTGATTGTTTTTTTTCTTCTGTCAAAATATCCACAAGCTTTTTGTGGACCACTTAGATCAATCATGCTTCTAATATATTAAATATATTGCCATTATGTAAAAGAAGAACAATATCATCATCTACAGAAAGATTTCCTATTAACTTTTTTTCTGTATCCGTCATATTGTCCAATCCTTTTTTCATTAACTCTATGTATAAATCCCTTTTTGCATGTCTTAATGAAATGATATTTTTCATCTCAACCTTCATTCTTTAATATTTAAACACCTTACCTTAACATGATTAACTAAATCTATATCTATAAACTTATACTCCCCTCTCTTTATTCGAGTTAAAACACCCTTATCTATTAATCTTGTAACAATAGCAGAAAAATGAGAATGTTGTTGAATCCTCACTTGATCATTTACATCTCTATTACGAAATGATAGTTGGTCATCTTTCAAACAATGCACCAGCCCAACAACTACTTTCCTTTCTTGTACAGATAGAACATTTTCTAGGAAAGATTTATATTCTGGAATTAATCTGGCTACTCTTTCTAAGTCCATCATGTTAATTGTTCCCGAATAAAAGAGGAAACCATATTTTTATTAGCTTCTACTATAACAAAAGAACCTTCATCTTCTTTAAACTGTTGTACACTTACGTTAAAAATACATGGTCTAATTGAAGTATGACATTTATCTTTTATTCTTTGTAGCTCATCCTGAATATCATCAATTTCTGGTGGATGTAAAAATCCTAATTCTAACATCATTTTGTTATCCTCGCTTTTAGTTTAGTTAATTTTTTTATTCTATTCTCAGCATCTAATCTTTGAAGCTGTTCATTCATCTCTCTAAGAATAACTCTTTTACTATTTTTAATATCTTTTATTGATGCGGTAATAGCTGTCAGTTCACTTACAAATAATTTAGTAGGATGTCTTTTTATATCTTCGTCTCCCTTACGAGACAAGGTAACTGTCCTTTTAGAGATAGCTATCTCTTTATCAATAGCAATGATTGTCCATGCCTTAGTAGGATCATCTAAAACAAATACTACCATATTTTTTTTAAGAGGTTTTCCATCTACAGTATGACTACACTGAAACTTTTGTTTTTTTGCTGATTTTTCGATAACGCCTAAAGCATTAGCTAGTCTTTTTTTCCATGCTTTATCGGTTGTTTTTTCACTCATCTTCCTCATCCTCCATATCAACCCATTGTTCTCCAAATGTTTCTCTCATTATCTTATTAAATTCTTCTATTGGAATACGTTTTGGTCTTTCTACCTTAACAAACTTTTCCTCATCTTTAACATAAAGATTATTTCTTTCGAACTCTTGTAAAAGATAGTAGATAAAACCATCATTGCACTTTTCTTCAATATACTTTGGATAAAGTTCTTTAACATCTTCACTACTTGCTATCATCAACATGTGATGTAAGCCACAGGTACATACTCCAAGATAAGCATTAAAGAGACCGCAATCTCCATCATGGACTACTTCCCCATCTGGATGAGCCGCAACTTTTCTTTTATATCTTTTTATAATTTGTTCTCTTTGCCATCCTATCATAATATTTACTCCACTAATTTCCATTCGTCTTTATCATGTTCAGCTTCACAATGATCACATGTCAATTCATCAGGACTACTTGGATGATCTTCTTGTTCATTATATTTACCACAACCTGGGCAACTCCAACATAACATATTTTTTTCTTTAACTTCAATCATTATTCTTCTCCTGGCCAATCGGCAACTATTATTTTTCCAATTGTATCAATATGACTGGCCGCTGTTTTCATTGAATCATCTCTCAACTCATCAGCAGTTAAAAGTCTATTTTCTTCTCCTGTTCTTACAACTCTTGTTGTGCAATGTCCATTTGATGCAGAGTGCATATGCCATTGTGCCCAAAGAGAATGTTGTAATATTTGTTGATCTTTAGTCATGATCAAACTCCTTCCACTCTGCTACTTTGAAACTTTGATACTTATTAAACTTATTTCTCTTTCTATCTATTTCTATTTTCCACTCATTTTCATCGGTAAATCTCCCTGTCGTAATAATACCATTATCTAATTTTATAAGAACCAATTGATAGACAGGAGGAGGGTTAAAAACATCTCTCCAGTTATATTTTTTAGGAGTTTTAAATATCCTAACTTCTTCTACAGAGGGAGCAGGAGCCATTTCAAATTCAAAACTTATTCCTCCTTCATCCTCTATTCGTTTCTTTATCAATTCAGCTAATTCTGTTCCATCTTTTATCCACAAATAATTACCATTTTGAATATAGCTACCATTCCAATCTTTATATCTGTTTTCTACATATAAGCTACCATGTTCTCCTATTTTTGGAAGATGGTCGGACTTTACTAAATCCATTCTAATAACTGACCCATCATCAAAATCATATTGGACATTAACAAACCAAGTTTGAGTCCCTTCTGTATAATAGCAAATATCTACAATGGTTCCTGTATGATAAAGAGTATGTTGTGAAACATCATTAAATGGTTTTGGAGGCCCATCAGGTTCTGTGCTTACTTCACAACCCATTAATAATATTGCCCAAATAATATAAAATGTTAGTATGGTAGCATTTTTCATAATTACTCCAATTTTAATTCTTCAACTATTTTTTTTGCGGGAGCAAGACAATTAGCTTCACTAATTTGCCCTTTTCCAAACCAATAAGCTAAAACTATATAGACATATTGAGATACCTCAAGAAAATTAGAAACATTGCAATCTTGTGTCATATGAAAAGCTATATCTCTTGATTCATTATCATAATGGTCCTTAGGAGCATCATCCATCACACCGATAGGATCAAACTCATCGATATGTTTTTTAACGATAGGATAATATTTGTCTATTTCCTTTCTCTGTCGTTCTGGCAAAACATCGTAATGTTCTTTTCTCATAATTACTCCTAACCTATAGGTATTTCATTATCGTATTCGGTATTAGCAAGATCGAGATCCCCATTAACGTATATGCCTTTTCCAACTTTTGTTAGCGGAAATTTTGGTTCAGGTTTTTTCATATCACAAGAACAAACTGCTTTCATTATAATATCAACCTCTTTAGCATAATAAATTTTTAGCAATGCTTTACGCATAACTTTAGGATGAACAATAACATTGTTCTTACTTATCCCTGCACTGGCTCTTGCCCTATCTTCTTCTAACTGACTAACATTAACCATGATTCTTCCTTTTAATATTCTCCTATTGAAAAATGTAAATCTATGGGGTCAGTTGCGTCTCCTCTACCACAACTATTACCATAATCTACAAAAATAAATGTTTCATTCCATGAAGTTATATGTCCTTCTTGCGTATCTCCTGTTCCATCAGTATAGATAACTAATTTCCCTACATCGCTTTTTGTTAAGTTATCAATAAAAATCATTCTTCACCATCTTTTTTCGTAATTTTTATTCTCTCAAACATTCCAGGATTTTTTTCATAAATTTCTTCTGCCGTTTTCCCATTTAACATACCCAGAATAAGAGTAAGTCGGCACTCGAGAACAGCATCAATTTTACCAAAAATATATTTTTCATCTTCCAATATCTCAGGGTCAAAAACCAAAGGATCATCATCTCTGTCAACACAAAAGATTTCTACAAAAGTATTATAAAAATACATTTCAGATATTATGTCTTCTCCATCCTTATCTTTTTTTGTAATTTTAATAGAGGCATCCCAAAGTGATTTAAAATCATTATCAGGAGCACTTATCTTACAACCATCTTTTTGCAATTGACTACAAACATAAAGAATTATTGTAAGCCCATGTTGGCTCATGTATTCTTCCATCAAGGATTTTGTTTCATCAGACATATTATTCATTTTTATTCTCGCCCCTTCTTATCACTTCATTTCTTACAGTATTAAATGCTGAACTGCTACAGTAGTTATCAAACATAGGAACGGTAGAATCTTTTTCCATTTCCTTTATTTCACCTATTTTTTCGCAAGCACAAATCAATAATTTTTCATCAACCAATTTTAAGAAACGACACACTCCATTCCCATCATCTTCTCCATAGCTGCAAATACTTTTACTACAACAATATCCACACCTAACACAAGGATCAGCATCGGGAACAGTTTTACTTTTGTTATTCATTTTTACTATCACACCAATTATGAAGAGTTTCTTTAAATTTCTCTTTTGTACAAATACCAAGTTCTGCATATTGTTTATCATAATGCCACCAACCATCGCACTTATGATGCCATATAAGTTGGAATACTTCCTTCTTATCGCATTCTTTAACACAAGGATAAACATTATTAAATTCAACATCTACACCATGACTTCTAAGAAAGTCGGCCTGGGCAGACATTTGACATAAATCACCTGACAAGTAAATAGAATAATTCTCATTACTCTCATCTTTTATGCCCTGCTGTATCATATCAAATACGTCCATAATAATTCTCCTTACTTTGGAATATAACTCCATTTATCAATAGTCTTTATATTTTTACCACCACGATAGACATCTCTACTTGTTTCTAACTTCCATTCTTCTCTATGATTAATGTAAGCAGTAGTAATAGTTTTACCATTTTTATATCTTACAAGAACTGTTCGATCTGGTGTAGGCAGTTTAATATGAGGATAAGTCCATGTCAATAAAGATGTCGGAACAAGTTTTTTCTCAACTACTTTTTTCTTAACTGCTTTTTTCTTTTTGGAGGTTTCGTCTAAAATCCACTTATAATGAGATTTATCTCCCTCTCTCCTTGTAAAAAGAGTGCCCTTTTCTCCCCTATTAGGCCATTTTCCTTTTCCTTCAAGATTTAAATAATTTCTACAAAAACCAGTCCAGTCATAATGATCTCCACAATCAAATTCTACTAATATCCCAAATTCTCCACTACCAGATACCATAGGATCTATATCTACCACTGTTCCTTTTATTTTTTCTTCCCACTTTGACGGTTTTGCAGCAAAGGCATCTTTCGGAGGGATTAAAATACATATTATCGCTACAACTATAAACAGTACAACCATTGACTCTATTGTTATTATAATATAATTCTTTATTGCATTCTTTATTGTATTTTTCATAACTACTTCCTTAATATTTTTTCATAAAATCTGTTAGACCTAAATCTCTTTTTAATTTTGTTAGAATTTTCTTTTTATTTTCATCTACTTTTCCACAAATAGAATTAAAAAAACTACAAGCATTTATTATTCTTAAATGACTATTTTCAAGACTATAAGTAGGCATTCGATAATTTTTAGAAATTGCCTCGTCTAACTCTAACCAATGCTGTAATTTTACATTAGCTTCATCAAGAGGAAACATAGAAATCTCTATCCATACAACAGGAAGGATCCCTAATAATATCTTACTGATGTCGATAGTTTCTTCATTAATATCTACTCTAATTTCATCTTCATCTATATTGCCTATTAAATCTCTTACAAGAATTTCTTGTGCAAGAGTAATCACCTTGGGATCAAGATTCGCGTATTTCTTATATTGCTTAAGTTTTCCAAGTCTTTTTATAGCTTTAGTTACATTCATTTTTTACTTTCAACGCATTTCTTCCAGAAAAACATACATAACCATAAAATAATCCTAACAGACCAAAAAAGGTATGTGTACAGAATGGAATTATTAATAATCTTTTCTTAGGTCTTGTGTTAGAGTTCATACAGTAAAGTATAAAACCTACAAAACCTAACAAATGCCATCCTATCCATGCCATATTATACCATTCCATATCATTCTTCCTCTTCCAAATCTTCTTCTTCAACAAATTGCACAAACGGACAAACACCATGATAAAGGGATACGATGGTTTCCCAAATTAATCCTAAAACACCTATAACCTTAACACTATTCCCTTTAACTTGTGCTGTTCTTTCATATGTTTGTTCAATAAACCATTTTGCAAAAGATTCGCAGCTATTGTGAAATCTTATGGCTAATTTTTCTAAGAATGTATATGGGATTTCTCCTAATTCTTTAGCTCTCAGTATTCTTTTTAATTCTTCTTCTCTTCTCGCTTTTTCTTCAAGCATTTTAAGATATGCTTCTCTTTTTACTCTTTTAATTTCTTCTCTACGAATGGCTGCATCGGCCCTAGCTTTTTGGAAACCGTTAATTTTAAAACCAAAAAAGTTTCCTATAGCCTCAATAGATAAGGCAACTTTAACTAATATATAAATAAACAACGCTGATAAAACAAACCCCCCCGCAATTAATGCCATTAGTCCTGCGATAGAAGCAATAAAAAGGACAATCCATTTTAATGCAAATCCTACGTAGTAAACAGCATTCCATATCACAAACCCAATAGCGCACAAAATATAAAATAATCCTAAAAGCAACCAGCAGAAAAACCCACCAATATATTCAGGGATATTCATAAAAATAGAAATAAACCATCCTGTTCCCAATATAGCTATTGCTAACACCAACAAAACAAGACAGCTTACTCCTAATGTTGCTGCGGCAGTAATAATAAGATGTTTAGCAGGAGCTTCTATCATTTTATCAGAAGCACTTGTTATGTTTTCTGCAAGTTCAAATGTTCTATCAAGAAAATCAATAAAAGCACGTCCTGGTTTTGTCCAACAACACGCTTTGTACAAGAACCTGCTTGTCTTTAGAATTAACCATCCTGCAATTATAAGAGGAGAAGCAATAACTGTGAGAATAGTCATCCAAAAAATAAATTGAGAATATATACATAGGCTCCCTGTGTCGGTATTATAAAAACCCCATATCCTATGGAGAGCCAAGTAATATTTAAAGTGAAAACTACTTTTACTAATAGCGAGCATCATGATAAAATTTCCTTAAATAAATCCACCAATAATATTGTCCAATACTTTCATCATAGTTGTGTCGTTATCTTTCTTAGCCACTGGTCCGGGTTCTTTTTTCTTAGCTTCCTTCTCTTGATATTTAAGAGCTATACGAAGATTTACATTTTCATTAAAACCAGGATATTTATTCCTTATGGATTTAAAGAAAACTTCATTCTTATCTTCATCTGGAAGTAAAGAAAGAGCATAAGTAAGAACGTTATGTTCATATTGATATGCTTTAATTATATCTTCCTGCTTATCAACATTAAATTTAGTTCTCACTCTATAAACATAGACACTAATAAGAATAAAACATACAATTGTGAATATAACTGCCATTCCACGTTTTCCCATTTTACTGCTCCTTACAATTAAAGTTTAAATTTCTATTTTCGTGATTATATCATATTCTACTTTTGTTTGCAACAACAAAATATAAAAAAAATAAAATTATTCTCTTTATTACAGACCCTTTTTTACCCTACCTCAAAACCGTTTGTATTTTCACAAAATTGGATAAAGGCCATTAATATTTCATGATTAGGTTTTCCTGGAGCTACTCTTATCTCATCAGCAGGATAACCTTTATCATTTTGTAAGAAATTCATAAAACCATGTGCCCATGTCGCTGATTTACTATTCGAACAAGGCAAGTTATTTAATTCTTCATCTTCTTTATAAGAAGACAAGAGCATATCTTTTAGTCTAGTTGCAAAAGCTCTGGCGAGTCCTGAAGAGACAAAAGCTAAGTCTCCACCACAAGATTGCATCTTATCTAACACATCAGAGGGAAAAACTCCCGACTGTTCAAACAGGCCAAGATAATAACTCCATGCCCATATCGAAATATTAAAACTGTTCCCTGATTTTTCTCTGAACTGAACTCCCATTATTTTTACCCATCTACAAAAATGTTATAATTCTTTATCCCTTCAAACCACTTTTCTTTTGAAACTCTTTTAATTTCATCCTTTGTCAAGAATCCACTACGACATAAATCTTTAAGATAATCCATTGTTGATGTTGCCAAAGGCCTATCTTCAAATTCTTTTCCACAAACATCACAAGTAATTTTTAAAACAGGATATTCATTATCTTTTCTTCTTACTGCTCGTCCCATTCTTTCGGCTATAGGGTGTTTGCATACTTTTTTATATTTAAGTTTAACTATAAGACAAATAGTGCTTATCACTAAAACTACCACTAAAGCTATTTCTAATAATACCATTATCATTTTATTTTTCTCCGTCTTTCTCTTTTAATATTTCAATACTATCTTTTACTAAATCAACGCCTTCTTTAATTCTAAGTTTCTCTTTTACTTTTATACCCTTCTCTTTTAATTTAAAGATATGGATATTTTTAACAAGCCACTCAAAACACCACTTGGCTCCCATACCTAACAAGAAAACAACAAATGTTATTAAGATAGGAAAGAAAGCAACCAATCCTATTGTTAAAAGAGCAAAGACTGCGATTGCGGCAAGTGTTACTATTATTAAAACTAGCAAAGCTTTTTTCTTTTTTTTATTCACTTGATTCTTTCTTAACTAAAGTTTTGGGTAAAGCTAAAGCATCTTCGGCATACTGTCTTGCTTTCTGAGCACCATTTGCCGTATTATGGTCGATGGTAGAAATTTTTAACAGAGCATCTCTATACTCTTGATTTATTATATCAATAGTATGATCATCACTTATTACTTTAACTTTTAGGACTTCAACTTCAACAGTTTTTTCTACTACATCTGGTCTTTTAAGTAGTGCATAGACACTCATACCATGCTCTGTGCCCATCCATTGAACAGATACAAGCATTCCTGATATAAAAGCTACTATTACTGCAATTAGAATTAATAATTTATTCATTACATTTTCTCCTGTTCTAAATTTCTATTTAACTTTTTGCGAATGTGGAGTAGGGAATTTATGCCATGTATTTATAGGAGTTTTATAATGCAATTTCCTATATTTTGTCGCAAGGCATCCCTTTCTTCCACAACATCGATATTCATATCTTTGTTCAGCGGAATATCTAAACCATCCTCTCCAATCATGTAATCCTATTCTGCACCAAAAACTCATTATTATATTCCTACATCTTTCCATTCTATAATATTAGTAATAGTTTTACCGCCCTTATACTTCCCTTTATTAATATCTAACTTCCACTCACTATACTTATTCAAGTATGCTGTAGAAGTTTTAGTATCATCGAATCTTACTACTACCACTTTATTTATTTCTGGAAGAGTTGAAAGATTAAGCCAATAGGTGTCCACTTTTTTCACTACTATTTTAGGAGTTGCTTTAATCTTAAGTTTGGGTTTAGATTTAGGTTTTGATTGTAATTTCCACTTATGGATTTTTCCATTTTTATTATATAAAGTCCCAGTCTCTCCGATAGCAGGCCAATTGCCTGTCCATTTATCCCTTGATATATTCTCCCACCACCCACTATTAAAATGAATCATTAAACCACTATCTCGAGCAGGATCTATATCTATTACTGTTACATCAGTAACTATTTTTTTTGCTTCCCATACTTCATCAGCCGCAGAATTATCAATCGCTGCATAAGATTTTTTAGCAGGAATAATTTGTGTTATTCCAAATATAACTACGAGAAACACAACCATCATTAAACCATGTCTTTTTGTATACTGCCCTGGTCCAGCATAGCCACATGATGATGATATAGCAATATAATTACAAATTTTCTCTAAAATCTTATTCATTTTACTTCCTTCCCATTTTTTTTGCTCTTCTCATTATTTTAAGAATTTTACTTCTATTAGGTTCAGCAGGAAATTTCTTACCATATCTCCAATTGCATAGATCGTCAGCACCATACATAAAACCTGCATTATGTAAACGTTTTAGAAGATCTTCATCAGAATAGCACTGCCTAAGATTTCTTTTAATAATAACATCTTCTCCTTCTTTTTCATCAGGAACAAAACAAGATATTGATTCCAATATTTTAAGATATTCCTTAGCTCGTGCTATTTGTGCTTTTACAGATACTATCGTATCTTCTGCTAGTTTAGCAGGGGGTCTTTTTACTTTCCAGAATCTTAATACAATATCATAATGATCAGAAAGCATACTAAAAAGATGTTCTTTAATATCCTCAGTTTCATAATCATCATGAAAATATTTAAATCCATAATCATTACTTTGATGGCCTGGCCCAAAACTAGCATAAAAATATATCCACATTAGTCTATCTCCTCTTTCTCTTCCATGCTAACATGTATTAAATGACTTATTAAATGACTTACATTAGCTAATTTTGTTGAGTCATCTGTATTACAAGATTTTTTATTATAGTGAATTTTCCACTCTTCTTCTTCAAGTTTTTCAGCTACTTTTTTTGCAATTAAATCTCTATCAAGTGAAAAATCATCAAGGTCATTAACCCTTATGCTTTTAAGTGCATCATTCATTTCTTCCATATTAAAAGTAAATTTTTGTCCTTGTTGTAGCAAAGGATATTTATCTACAAGATCTGTACAAATTCTTCTTACGAATTCGTCAACTACCGTTGTAATTTTTCCTTCATATTTTTCTTTTATTTGAGCTGGATTCATTATACTTTCCTCAACGTTATTTCCATTGTTTTAAATAAACCATGAATTATTACTTTATCCAATTCCCAGTTAGGTAAAGTTTCAAGAACTTCCAATAATTTGTGATATTTTTTCCAAACTCTGATTCTCTGCCCAGGAATTCTTTTTATCTTCTTTAATTTATATATTATAATATCTAACCAAGTTGGAGTGCATCTTATATCTTCGCATAATTGATTCATCCTCTTAATAAGATTAGTTGTTGCATCTGACTTCCAGAATTCTTTTTTATTCATATCTTTACTTCTTAAATTTATTTAAATCAATATTAGGACGAACTTTTTTAATATAACTCTTAGACAGATCACCTACAGGTTTAATTATTCTCTCAAGTTTCAAACCTTTAGAAGTTTTTATTTCACTTACCTCAATCTGAAATGGTTGGCCTTCATGTAAAACTCCTGCTTTTTTCAACTGTGATGTTGACATTACCCTTACTTCTCTATCGCCATTGACAACAATAATTACAGAAGCAGATTCATCTTCAATCTTATCAATAACACATTCTAAAATTTCTTTTCGAATAATCTCCTACCCCTCATTCCTTTATCAACATAGTTCTATGGTCACTAGGGCCACATCTATATTCTATATTTAATTTTTTAGGTTTAGGTAATGCAGGTAAATTAACAGGTATATATTCATCAATAGGACACCAGTATGATTCATTCCTGCCAACATACTCTGATATTTTTAATCCATGTCTTGGAATAAGCATAGCCGAAGAATAATGAGAGATTCTATCACCTTTTATCCATTTAGCTCTTTTGACTTTATCTCCTAAAAATTCACCATCCTCAACAAGATCATAAGCACGCACATCTTCATCTATAAAAAATCCATCAAGAGAATAAGATATATAGCCTTTAGTTATCACTGTATGATCAGGATACTTATACCCGCGATATCCCCAATAGCGTAACTGAGTATCAGCTTCATCATTCGACATTACTTTGCCGGTCGAGATATTGGGACGATTATTTGCAAAATAAGTAAACAGAGCAACTTTTTGTCCAACCTTTGGCATTTCTTCTGTAAAGTTAATCCATCGAGGTTTAGCTTTAGCTATAGAAAAAGGAGTAGTTATTACTACTACTGTTACTCCAACTGATTTTAAAAATGTTCTTCTATTCATGATTTCTTATCCTGGATAAATAATATCAACGATTTCTTGTGTTGTTTTATTAAGACGTTCGCACACCTTATCCAACACAGCAATATCTTGAGTACGATTATCATCAAAGCCATTCTTTAGC
>SDBT01008994.1_pt1 | contig 16240 bp, 16 predicted proteins | sample 2277101 | NCBI WGS metagenome assembly SDBT01 (sample SAMN10404973, study PRJNA504765) | marine sediment metagenome | isolation source: marine sediment core GS10_PC15, 103 cmbsf | place: Arctic Ocean: Southern Knipovich Ridge | collected 2010 | reverse complement strand
ACCTACTCCATAGGCGCCAATTCCTAATGCTACGGCAGTGAATACGCTGGAGATGGCGATGATCAGCCGGGTGGTTTGGAGATTATAGGTGCTTGGGAAGGTAGGCACCCGGGCAGCCTTATAATCATCCTGATACTGGATGCTGAAAGTGAGGATATGGGTGGGGATCCAGAATAAGATACCCATTGCAAGAGCTACTCCGACCCAATCGATCTGTCCGGTTCCGAGCACACGACCAGCGAGAATTGGCATTCCACCGGCTATACCGCCCCAAACGATCGACCAGGCTGTTTTCCTTTTCAGCCAGATGGTGTATATTACAACGTCGAAAAATAAACCTGCAAATACGATCAGCCCATAGAGGGTGTCCATACTGACAGCCCATGAAACACCAATAATTGAGAGGATCAAGCCAAAGATCAATGCCTCCCGGGGTTTGGTTTCACCGGTGCACAAGGGACGATTGCAGGTCCGGGGCATAATGGAATCAATATCCCTGTCATACCACATATTCAGGGCAGTGCTGCCGCTGATAGCTAAAAACAGACTGCCAGTCAATCCTATCAGGGTGTTTAGGTCCATCACCGGGCAGCGGGCGCTCATGTATCCAGCCAGACCGGTTATTAATAACAATCCGGTCTGAAGGGATTTGATCAGAGGAAAAAATTTCCTGTTGATTTTCTTTAATGTTGTTCTAAATCTATCCATCATTCATCAATTTTATTCGTTCTATTTAGGCAAGTTATGTCACATTGTACCATTTTCAATCCTGGGCTTAATTGGCTCAAGACCAGTTAATCCTGGGCACAGCGGAATCCGACATCTGGCGCGAAAAAGGTCGGTCCAGCGCTGTTCCGTTTCCAAACCCGCAGATCAACTTCATAGGAATAGAAACTGCCTCCCCGGAGATAGCGGTAATGCTGCTTGTGATAATCATCCCCGGTCCACTGCCAAACGTTACCCGCCATATCATAAAGCCCGTAGGGACTGGCCTGATCTCTTGTTTGAAAACCACTATAGCTGCTGCCGTTAAACAAACCCACTGGAGTGGTCCCGCCTAATTTACCGGCCAGCTTTTCAAATAGATCATGGGATGAATAGTAGTTGGCATGATTGGTATAAATATCATTTCCCCACGGGAAAGACAATCCATGCTCATTTACTATTTCTGTTCCCCTGGCGGCTTTTTCCCATTCCAGTTCAGTTGGCAGACGCCAGCCATTATAGCTACAGAAGGCTTCAGCTCCAAACCAGCTGACCATGGTTACAGGATGGTTTTGGTAGGCTGAGATAGAGCTAAAAACTCCATCTTCATAATTAATTCGTTCACCTGTGCCCTGGAGAGGAAGATAGAGTTTATCACCTGCATCAATTCGATCTTCGTGTTTATAGCCGTCAAAGGGATCCCCGGGATAATAACCTGCTACGCCGTACCAACCGGTGATGTTTTCGTTTTCGATCACATCCACATCAATGAGGCTGATAATACCATCTCCCAGGGCAGCATTTAAGTAATCAGCATACTGCTGATTGGTCACATCAGTTATCATGATCTGATAATCATGATCCAGGTCAATCATGTGATCGTGTTGCCCGCTGGGAAATTCTCCGGCGGGCACAATTGCCCAGGAACCAGGGTCAATGCCGGTATCAACATACTCTTCCGGTGTATATCCGGCCAGATCTGGAGTAGGACCGCAGGCTGTCAGAACAAATAAGACAAGGACGATTAATAAACGTTTCATTTTGACACCTCCTCAAGGGAAGAGGTAAGTTCATTCAGCTTTCGCTTCTGCTCTTCTATTTCTTCCTCAATGATTATTTTCTTTTCATGGGTCAATTCTTCAGCCCAGCGGCCATTTTTCAGGAACAGGTCATAAAGACGCCACAGCAGGAAAACCGCCACTATAACCAGCACTCCAGCAAGGCCGATATCCGCCAGCAGCATGGTCCAGTTTACAACTGCCTGTTGGGCGGTTTGTTGCACAAAAAGCCGTTTCATCGAGAAAACAGTCACAGCGCCAAAGGCCAAATCAGACCCCAGGATTATCACCCAGCCAAACCACTTCCTGGCTTTTCCCTTGATGCCTGATAAGTCAGCAAAATAAAACAAGATGATCGTGGCGATCAGGCCGGAAAGGATATGCCAGTGACCGGTCAGGATGATGCGTTCTTCCCTGTGAGGCCAAACGCGGATGATTTCATCCAGCTTCACTGCCATGAATATTCCAATTCCGCTGACTGTGAAATTCATAAATACCATCTGCCAACCGGTACCAAACTTCAGTGGATCATGAAATAGGGCTTTGAATTTCTGCCAGAAGGAAGGTTTTTCCAATCCCAACTCTGCTACCCGATCCTTGATTAATTTATCCCAGGAGTAGATTACGTACATCAGGGCAGCCAGCATGATAAAGGTCGATCCAAAATAAATTGTTGTGTGAGCCCATTCCAGCCAAACAACTGAAAGAGCTCCGGCAGTGGTAATGATTGTGCCGGCTATCATCAATGGCATGGCAATTTTATGAAATATCCCCTTAAATTTCAACCAGCGCCCTACGATTAATGTCAATGCCACGGCAATCAGAGTCAGCATGATATGCAGGTGGCCAATGATGGCTTTTTGTAGGAGACTCTTTTCCGGGGTTCGGAGTAAGTCTTCTGCCAGAAAGGTCTCCTGTCCATTTCCCCAATAGGAACCGGTCACAGCACCAAAAGTGGCGGAGACCAGCGTGGCGATAGCCATAACAAAAAAGGCAACTCGCTCAAGGTCCACACCTTTTTTGGTATGGGCGAAGGGAGAATCTGCTGCCAACCGGTATTCGTTTTTCCAGGGCCAGAGGGCAGCGGCCAGTAAAATCCCGGCAAAGAATACCAGGGATTGTCCAAATATAAACAATCCGTGAAAGACAAAATTATGTCCAAAATAACCAAATATTAGACCAAAGATTAAACTTAGTAAATACCCGATTGTGATGGTGGCATTTATTGTCACTTGTTGGTGTCTTTTAATGGGCACAATCTCGGTGATAAAGAATACCTCAATGGCAACAATCGTCATCGAGATTGTGTGGTAAAGCATGATAATTCGGCCTTCCCGTTCAGCCTGAATTAGATCCATACCCAATATCTTGACTGTGATATCCCTTACTCCCCATTCCACCATTGGTCCGGAAAGAGTACCCCAAATAGCAGTGACCATCGCAACCGCGGCAATCCCCACCAATGCCAACCCCCGGGTGGATGAAAAAAGGTAATTAAAGCGTCTTTTAATTTCTTGCATAAGAATTACTCCTGTGATGTATGTATAAAAGGACTGATAAACCAATCCTGCTTATAATATGACTGATGTAATAGCATATTTTTTTAGCGTATTCCGAAATTAACCCTTGGTCTTTGTTTAGATAATGAGGGCTATCGGGCATATGGTTGGATCTGCCAATCAACTTACAACTATTTTTAAATTGTCATTTATTTGTGTCATTACAATAACACAAGAGTTGCTAAAAGTCTTTGACAAACAGCAAATTAGAAGGAAGAATATTCTATATATATAAGGAAGGAAATATAAATTAGCTGGATTCCTGGAGAGCGATTTCTAATAAATCGGGGACATTAATTACAGTTATCAGATTGCGATCTGTAGAAATTATTCTGCGTTTACTCAACCAACTTAAGGATCTACTGACTGATTCAGGAGCGGTCGCGACTCGGGCAGAGAGATCGGTGAGAGGATAGTCTCTTCGATTTATGGGTATTGTGCCATTTTCGCTCAGGTCGTAAATCAATTTTGCACTTCGGGATAAAACAGACCTGAATGATAAATCACCGCAAAGGTCGATTAAATCACGGGTGCGGCCTGCCATTACCCGCATCATCGCTAACCCGATGTTCGGGTCCGGGTACTTTTTTACCAGGTTTTCAAATGCTTCATAATCAATATTCCAGGTGAGACAATCTTTGACGGCGATAGCGGTTACCGGGTTTGGTCCACCATCAATCGCAGTGATCTCATTAAACATGATCACAGGTTCAATCATCGAAAAGATTTGGATCTGACCCTCACAGCTGTAATTGCATAAATGAACTTTTCCTGTGAACAACACAAACATTCCTGCACTTCTATCACCTTCTGTGAATATGTGGCGGCCTTTCCGGTATTGTTTCAGATGACCAGAATTGACTATTCTTAACAGGTCAGATGGTTTTAAACCCTTAAAATGGGGGACACCTTTCAACAGCTTGACATACTTTTCCATTTCGAAATCCTGAATATACAATTTAATTATAATCTATGTTCATCCCTGACCCCGGTCTTAATTGGTTAATTTACTTATGATTATTCCAACGAAGATTATTAGGCATGTTTTTGATGTTTTACCTTGTCCGACATCCATCTTTAGGAAAAATAACTGGAAAGCTGAACTCAATTTTGCGAATCTGATTAGATCTCTCAATTTGACACAAATCAATTACAACCCGTCGCCTTTGTGATATAAAGTACATAAGGTTCACAAAGTCTAGACCCTTGATTCTGTTAAGCAGCCCTGTTTTATCATCGAGGAGGACAATATGAATTTTTCCCGCAAGAAGTTTTTTATACTAGGAGCTTTGATACTGTTGACGCTAGTGCTTGCTGGTTGTCAGCCCACCGAAATCGAAGTCATCAAAGAGGTAGAAGTGCAAGTCACCGTTGTTGTAGAACCAACAGCAGTACCGCCAGAACCATACGCTGACCAATCGGCCTATCATGCAGACTGGGAAGCTGGACCCCACAGTACATATGATATAACCCGAGGACCGAACGACTGGTGTGCTCGCTGTCACTCCCCCCAGAACTGGAACCCGGAAGCAACTGTTGGAGCGTCACCAAATTGTGTTTCCTGCAAGATGTTCGAAGAAATTACCGTGGGTGATGGCAATGACCTCGTCTTGGAAGAAGATTGGTTTGCTATTCCCTGTGAAACCTGCCATGTTATGGTCGACGGTTTCGCAACAGAACTTGCCTACCTCAATCCGATTACAATGGAATACAAAGCGGTCAGCAATTCAACTGAATTGTGCGAACAGTGTCATGTGACCACAACGGGTAATGCTTTTGGTTCAGCGGTTGATCACAAAATTACCCTTGGCGGCAGCGCCCACCTCAACTATGGTGGCTTCATAGGTGATGTAGCACCTCCAACCTTCTGTGCTGATTGCCACGATCCACATACCACAGAACCAGCTCAGTGCATTGATTGTCATGCTGAAGATGTTGATACGGCTGATCACGCGGGTGGCATGTACGGTGTAATGAAAGATACCGTGACCTGCATGGCTTGTCATGATGCCTCAGGCGCAGATGTTGGTCCCCATCCTGATGAGGACAACGATCTGTGGGTACCTCAGGTTACAACTGTAGGCAGGGGCGGCCCATCAACCGACGCAATTGTCTCACACAGCATTGTCTTTACGGTAGTTTGTGATCGCTGCCACTATGAGGATAATGCCTGGGAGCTCACAGTCTTAACGGCTGCTGGCGCAGTACCTGAACCTCCAGCTGAAGAATAATCTGGATGACCAGGGAGTAATTTGGTCCCATATAGCATAACCAGGTTATTTAGTGTGAATCAGGTGTTGGAAACTGCAGAATATTAGATCAACCACTTGTGGGGTGAGATCTTGATCTCACCCCACTTACATATAATGCGTGAACCGAAAATCCTATGAAGAAAAAAAACCTTGGTAAACTGATCTTCATTTTAGCCCTGACTCTGACGTTATTGTTAATGGTTGGATGCAAATCTTCAGATAACCAACCCGACACCATAGGGCTAGAACCCAGAGAATCAGAAAATAATAATGGATCCGAGAACGGGTCAGAAGATCCAGCTGGGTCGGATAATGGCTCCAGTTCTGGAGCAGACCCACTGGTTGCAGCCCAACAAGCCTGGGATATAAGCCCTCACGCTAGCACCTATGTCCTTGATGATCAAAACCAAAACAATACTTGTGCAAGATGTCATGCGCCAAAAGACTGGATGCCAACCCTGGATGATATACCTGAAAGTTGTCAAGCCTGTAAGTTTGAGCTAGAAACTCCACCTCCGTTTATTCCAGAAAATGAGTGGACAGGTATTACCTGTTTGTATTGTCATGAAGAGAATAAGCAGGGTGTTGTCCAGCCCGAGGTGATGTGGTTGGAAATCCCAGCCCTGGAAGAATATGCCAGTGTGGAAACCTACACTGAGTTATGTTTAAAATGCCACGACACAACCAATGTTCCAGATCATGGCCAAGTGAGCATTGCGGGTGATCATGCTGGTATGTTATGTAACGATTGCCATCCCCTCCACAACGTCACAGCAACATGCGATACAACAGATTGTCACCCCACTGACCTGGCTGATGACCCGATCCAGGGACACGACGAATTTCATCAGAATGTGTCCTGCGCAGCTTGCCACGATAGCGCCGGGTGGGATGTGGGTATTGATGAGGAATCGGGTATTTGGATCACATATAGTCCCTGGTCACAGGAAATCATAATCGCCGAAGGCGATTCAATTACTAATTCTGGTTTGGTCCCATTTGCGTCTCATGATATTTCAAAAGTGGTAAATTGTGAGCGCTGCCATTTCGCAGATAATGAATGGGGATTAACTACTGATGTGGAAACTCCCTAGTGTGATTTGAAATCAAATAGATAGATTGGAGAAAAAAATGAAAGGGTCAATGAAAGCACTAAAGGTTGCAGCAATAATATTATTGGGTATGACAGCCGCCATGAACTTACTGGGCGGCGCAGGAACATATTGTGCTGCATTTTCAAATAATGTTGGCTATAGAATGGCCTTTAAGGCAATCATGGATTACCGTTGGCTTTATCAGATAGTGATGGTTACTACTATCTTTACGGGCATCGCTGGTGTAATGGCCCTGATAAATCTGATCAAAGGAAAGCCCGGGGTTTACCGTTTCACAATGATCGTATTGATAATTGGAACACTTCTTGGAGGCACACAATTCTTTGCATCCATGATATTAAGAGGAAAAGCTACACCAGCCAATGTAAAATTCTTTACCAATTTGGCCACACTGGTCTTCTTCTTGATCATGGGCTTACCGGGGATTAAGGATAAAATTGATTTTTCCAAGCCTTTAGAAAAATCTGAAAAGAATTCTACCGGCGGATTGGTTGCATTTTTAGCAGGCATCACAACCCTGACAATATTTGCCTGGGCAGGACCTTCCCATACCTTCTTTGGTGAGAATTGGGTGTTTGTCTTTGAAACACCGCTCCTGATTATTGGAACAATCCTGACAGTAGGAGGATTCTTAATTGTGCTTCGCGAAATTCAGAATCATCTTTCACAAAAAGCCGCTATCCAGGAGCAAAAAATATAGATTATATTTTCAAGACCCAAATAATGTAAAGCAGACATATCCAGGATCGATCATTACAAACAGCAAAACCTGATCCTGGTGTGTTTGAAAATAATTAGTGAGTTATCACCGAATAAAAAAGATAGCTATGGAGTCACATAGCTATCTTTTTATTAGATGTTTTTTTTTATACTTACGCGCTGGTTTTTTCCAGCATGTTTTCAATTTTCCCCCAGACGCTTGGGATAATGAAAAGAACAACCAGAACTGTGGAACTGATCGGAGCCAGGGAAAATAACGAGAATCTCGCCAACTGCTGGGCGGTGATAACAGCCAATGGGAAACCCACTACCATTTCCAGTACACCGGCCGATATTCCCAGGACACGCATCCACTCTTTAGGTTTCATGAGCATGCCAACAGCGGTTACTCCCCATCCCAGCATGGCAAACCAATGTAAACGCTGCACAAAAGTAAAGAATGGAGTTCCTACGGTAATGATCCGACTCAGGCTGGCAATGCCGTTCATCAGGCAGAACACCCAGGCCATACCCAACAGCAGGCCAAACAAGGTGTAGAGTAGGGACCTTTTTCCAACCGCCATCATGATTAAGAAATACAAAACCAGGTAGGGCCAAAAAATAATAAAATATACCGGAGGTAATCCGGCAGCCATAAAGGGCACATTAATAAACCATGCTCCCTGCAGCGCCAGAACTATTCCGATCACAGAGAGTAAAAATGCCCAATTTTTCTTGGTGAAGAAACCGTAAGCGCTGACCAGGAAGATCACACCGGCGAGCATGCCCAGATCTGACATAGCAGGATGAATAAACTTGAGCAGAACCTCACATCCAGGTTCTGCAGCTTCAGCACTCATGCCACGCACATACCAGTTCAAAAAAATGACTGTATGGCCGATAATGCCCATTAATCCACTGATTAGGGCTAAGACCCCGCCTAATTTCTGATTCACTTTCATGAAGTCATCCTCCAGTGATTATATTATCTCTTATTGTGAAATATAATACATATTATAAAGGTTGTCTTTGCTTTAACGCAAATCCGGACTATAACTAACCCGGGTTCCATTTATTTGAAATAACATAAGAGGCGGATATCATGCTGAAGGATTTGCTTGAACATAACCCTGTATTTGCGTGCCTTGATCCTGTAACCAGAGACCAGGCTGCTAGATCAGCTATCCCAAAAAAATACCAGAAAGGCCAATGGATTACTCACCACGGCAATACCTGGTCGTTTTTATTTGTAGTTGCTGAAGGAATTATTCAGGCTCTCAAAGAATCATCCGAAGGCCGGAGCCTGATTGTAACTGAGATCAATCAAGGAGAGATATTTTGGGGGATTAGCTTTTTCATTCCAGAGGCGCCTATGCCGGTTGCCTTGATTGCCAAAGAAGATACGGAGCTGTATCTTTGGGCTCTGGATGATCTTAAACCTATATTTATTAAGAATGGTTGCATGTCCTGGGAGCTTACCCGGCTGATGATTCAAAAGATGCAGTTTGCCAGTCAAATGCTTAACGAATTTGCATTTCAGCCCACTACCGGACGCCTGGCGCGGGTGCTGTTGGAGCATTATGGGGACACAACGGAGGATTTTGTTGCCCGAGATATGACTCTGGATGAAATGGCAGCCAGGATTGGATCAACCCGGGAAATGGTCTGTCGTCATCTGTATCATTTTGCTGACCAGGGAGCAATTCATATCAACAGGACGGAGTATAAAATAACTGATCAGGAGTTATTAAAGAATCTGGCTGGTAAAGGCATATAAGATCTGGTTCATAAAAAATCCGCCTTTGAAAAGGGGCGGATTTTCTTTTAATATTTCCCTTTTTGTTCAGTCTTTGATTTCGCGCTCCGCAGGATCAAAGAGATTAAGTAATCCCAGAGTTCCCATATTCGCGAATAACAGGGGTGCCAGGAAGGGAGCTCCCCGGATGAATCTTTCAGCAACGAACTGACTTTTGGATGTCAGGTTATCCAGGATATGCAATCCTGCCCCGGTAACCCCGACAAGAATCAACAACCCCATAACCATAAAATAGATTAACAAATCACCCCGGTTTGGCTCATCAATCAAAGCCATGATCAAGGGAGCAATTACTCCTAATACTCCAGCCACAACAGGAACCCACAACCAGGGATTTTGGAAATTAGTTCTGGCATGATCGAGCACACTGCTGATTAATGTTGCCAGTGTTCCCAGGCTGACCATAATGAAGAAAGCTCTGGTTTTGCTGTAAGGTAGTTGAATGGCTTTGTCCCGAAAGAGGATCAATCGCCCGCTGTTAAGGGGTTCTTCTCTCCAGATTGCGGTAATTCCCAACAACCCAACCAAACTGAAAACCAGGGGTCCTATAACTGGAGGAGCCCAGATCAGCATCTGGAGGGTAATTTTTGAACCGGCTGGGCCGGTGGGCAGGATAGCCCTGACAAAATGAAAATAGGTTCCAAGAAACCCCACAATAATGCTGAGGATGAAAACAATGTTGGCTATCCAGACAGCTATCCTGCGATTTTTTCCAGCAAACCACCCTGCCAGAAGCAGCAGTAAACCAGCTGTTGGTCCGAATAGAATTGGAATCCATTCTCTAAGAACGATGGTCCCGCTCAGCAAGTGAGCCAGGTAAATATCGATACCCAGGAAAATCTCGTTTATGGCTGCCATTATTAACATCAGTTGGTCCCGGGTCAAGGAAATCTTGATTTTGACCAGCCGGGGGAAGAGGACTTCAAGATAAGCACCCATCTTTTATTGACCCTCCTCGGCCTGACGAAGTTTTTCGTCAACCATTTCCTGGAGCTCAGCCAGGTCATGCAAAACTTCATAAGCGCCATGCCATTGGGCATAATCAGGTCCCTGCATCCAGATTCCGAATTTGGTGGTTCTGCCCCAGTGATGCCAGAGGTTGAAGAATGTGAAATCAATGGGCTCATCAAAAGGTGTCTCAGTTAACAAACTAGCTTCTTGTAAAGGGGCGATGATTTCCCGGCTTTCCAGGACCCATTCATTGACCCGTTCAGTTGCTTTATCTGCCTCGTGATAAAAAGTGGTGATGAAATTTTCGTTGTGGCATTCGGTACAAACTCCCTGCATGGCTTCCATATTATTTTCCCAATCGGGCCGCCGGGAGCTAACAGGCGCAAAGAGGAACCAGGTTAAACGATCTCCCACATCGTGAGTGGTCGGCTGATTGCCAAATCCGCTCATATGGCAGATGGCACAGGTCGCGGCGGGGAAATCCTCTGTTGTTAATGTACCTGCTTCGGCATTCCAATGCCAGTTTTCACCCATGGTGGAATAAGCTATTCCATGGGGTGATTCCTGGTAGATTTCATATTGAGGATGGTCCGGCCCGATATGGCAGGCATTGCAGGTTTCTGGTTTGCGAACCTGTTCCAAGCTGTATTGATGTCTTAAATGGCATTTCTGGCATTGACCTACCGAGCCATCAGCAGCGGGTTTGCCGATATTATGGCAGTTCTCGCAGGTAAATTTGGTTAGGTCCGAACCTTCCATGGCGGCAATGGCATTACGGCTTTTATCGGGAGAAAATTGACCTTCGGGTATTAATTCATAGGCAGCCAGGAGCTCAGTTGAGAGATTTTGTGATCCAAAGACAGCAACATAGGCTGGTAATCCGTGCCGGCTCAGGCTAAATTCATCCACCTCTTGCTCATGGCATTCCTGGCACATAGCTGCGGTGGGTGCAGCCAATACAAAAGATCCCTCATGTTCAATCGCAGCTGGATAATCTTGAGATACTTCATGACAATCACGGCAGGAGACTTCAGCCGCGGCCATTGTGCTGAAGGAAAATTGTTGAACTATACCGGGCGTTTCATCCCGGTGACAGGTCACACAATCGTCCTGGCTGGTTGCCAGGGCGTCCAGGGGTTCTTCAATGACAGATCGTTCAAGCAGTGATTGATTTATTACGAACAAGACCAAACTCAATCCTGTCAGGACCACAATGGATACCAGCCCGATAATCCAGAACTTCGAAAATCTGATAGACGTGTTTTCAGATTTGCCCATTCCTTCCTCCCGTGAAGCGAATTAAAAGATCTTGAATTTCAGTATTGAAACTGGTAAAGGATAGTCTCGAGCATCGATCTCAAATTTATAAAAGGATCAGGACTTGTTTTTTAATTATACATTTACCCTGAATACTTGCCCGGTTTAAATGTGCGCACATTCTTAAATGGTTTCACCTGAGCGCCGACATTATTCTTGATGATCTGTCCGGATACATGCATGAGCGTATCATGATCAAAGTGAGCAAGCTTAGTCATACTGGCCAGACAGGGATAATGGTGGTGAAGTAACCCAACCTTCTCCTCGGCTTCATCAGCGGATAATCCAATTAACCCCTCTGCCGCAAATCGCGCACAACCGCACACCGCGTCCCGGATTACCCTGGCGGCAGAAATTGTTCTGGACTCTTCATCGATTTCCAATTCCAAATCGGGTTTACCAAAGAACCTGGCAAATTCGGACACCAGGGAATTCTCATAATCTGCTGTTTCAAAGCGGGTAACACCATAAGAGTTATCTGTTAGTGAGCAGAGTGGCTTGGGAGTAACACAGGCCACGTTCATATTCTCCAACCAACCGTGAAGCTGCCGGTCCAATCCCCGGGGAAGCCAGTTTTCATCATCCACCGCAACCAGGACAGCTTTTGCGCCAGTTTTTGAAGCAATTTCAGGCAATAGCTCTGCAGCGCCCTTATGCTCTGCAAAAGATAAAATCAAGTCAGCTGGAGCCATTTCGTCCGGTAAAAAATCATCTGGATCGTCAATAAAAGGCGGAAATACAGGAGGGGTCTGCCAGGTATTAATTTCCCAATTTCCGGGACCATGTTCCTTGATATTCCGGACGTGCCTTTTTCCATATTCCCCTGATATTATGGCGAGAATTTTCATTATTCAACTCCTGGTCCAACGATTAAAGAATCAGTGTAAGAAGCATCAGGGTTTCTTGTTTGGCGTGGATGCTGTGAGAGAGATTGGCCGGTAGGTGCACCCAGGTCCCTTCCCGGGCTATTTGATGTTCCTCGCCGAGCACAACCTGGGCTTCTCCTTTGATGAATTGCAATATGGCAGGAACCGAGGCCGTGTGTTCAGATAATTCCTGACCGGGCTGAAAACCAAACAGAATTGTTTTTATGGTTTCGTCCTGGTATATTGTCCGGCTGAGAATACTGTCAGGGGGAAACGAATCTATCATGTTTTCTAGTTGTTCAATAAAGACCAATTTATCAGTCATAGTTCACCTTCCAAGAGTTGGGTTTGAATGTGTGGTTGGGGGGCGTAAATTTCACCTACCCTGATGCGATTATTGTACACCAGACCGTAAATTGAGGATGTAACTGTAGTTACAGTTCGTATTTGCCCATTAAAATTCGGATTTATTCTGGTTCTTGATATTATAGTAAGCATTTTGTACAATGAAATAGGACAAGAATATACTCATTATAGATAATCTGGCTATTGTCTTACTCCAGGGAGCAAAACATGGATACCGACAAAGTTGATATCATCAAGGTTTCAGCGACGTCCCGGACCTCAGCTGTAGCGGGAGCTATAGCAGGAATATTTCGAGAGCAAGAATTTGTAAACGTGCAGGCCATTGGTGCCAGCGCAGTGAATCAGGCTGTTAAAGCCCTTGCCCTTGCTCGCAATTACCTGGCTGAGGATGGTTACGAAATTGTCAGCTTTCCCGAATTCGTTGACGTAGAGATTGACGGCAATATTCGAACAGCTATCAGATTGAGCGTAATGTCTCGATAACAATCTGCAGCAGGGTTGCTAATTTCTCAATTCCCGTTCTGAACATAACCCTCGGATAACGTGCCGATTTACGCGAATCAGGATTGTTCCGGTTGGTTTTCTCCCCTCTCGCCATAGTAATTTAGAAATTTGCCTCCGTTAATCCTGCGTGGTAGAATCAAAAGGAAAATAATTGTCCAGGATCCATCCTTAAGGAAAGCCTGCGGATTGGTTTTGGCGTCGATTTTGGGCTCAGCAAGACAAGTTTATGAAATACAATAGAGCCGAAGATTAGGAGAGTGGCAGATATGGATTCCCAGGTTAGTACCTTCACCACCAAAAAAGGTTTAGCCCAGATGCTCAAGGGCGGTGTGATCATGGATGTTGTTACCGCTGATCATGCCAAGATCTCAGAAGATGCTGGAGCAGTTGCCGTGATGGCCTTGGAAAGAGTACCGGCAGATATCAGGGCTGATGGGGGTGTGGCCCGGATGAGCGACCCCGAATTAATCATCCAGATTATGGAATGTGTGTCAATTCCTGTGATGGCCAAGGTGCGCATTGGACACTTCGTGGAAGCGCAGATCCTGGAATCGCTGGAAGTTGATTATATTGATGAGTCCGAAGTGTTAACACCAGCGGATGTAGCGCATCATATCTACAAACATGCATTTAAGACGCCCTTTGTTTGCGGATGCAGGAATTTGGGTGAAGCCCTGCGAAGGATCGGTGAAGGTGCTGCCATGATCCGCACCAAAGGAGAAGCGGGCACAGGCGATGTGGTTGAAGCGGTTCGTCATGCCAGAGCTGTGCTGGGCGAAGTTAAGAAGTTAGTCAATCTTCCTGAGGAAGAGCTGATGACATATGCCAAGAATATTGGCGCACCCTATGAATTAGTTATAGAAACCCGTGAACTTGGCAAATTGCCGGTTGTTAATTTTGCTGCAGGCGGAATCGCCACGCCAGCAGATGCTGCTTTGATGATGCAGCTGGGGGTTGATGGGGTATTTGTTGGATCGGGAATATTTAAATCTGGAAACCCGGCAAAAAGGGCAGCGGCCATTGTTAAAGCAGTGACTCATTTCGAAAATCCAGAAATACTTGCGGAGGTAAGCAGAAATCTGGGCGAGCCCATGGTAGGCCGTAATGTGTCAGACCTGGCAGATAATGAACACCTCGCCGACCGGGGATGGTAGCTACAGGCTCAATATTGTAATAGTGAAATGACAAAAAGATTACCTTTGGCAGCTCTCCACCCAGATCAGTTCATAATTGGTGTCCTGGCATTGCAAGGATCATTTCAGGAGCACCTGGCAGTTCTGGAAAAGATTGGAACAAAGGCTGTTGAAATTCGATTGCCAGAACAGCTCCAGGATATTGATGGCTTGATCATTCCAGGGGGGGAATCGACAACAATAGGTAAATTACTAGTTGATTTTAAACTCCTAGAACCACTTAGAAAATTTGGCAAGAAGAAAGCCATCTGGGGAACCTGCGCTGGGGCAATTCTGTTATCCAAAGATACCCAAAGGACGCAGCCGCTGTTGGAGTTAATGAATATCACAGTGGACCGGAATGCCTTTGGAAGACAAATTTCCAGTTTTGAAACCACCCTGGATATACCTGCTCTGGATCAAATCAGCCCTGGGTCAACCAAGTTCCCCGGTATTTTTATCCGGGCGCCATTGATTGATTCAATAAGTGGAGAAGTACAGTCTCTTTCAGCTCTGCCAGACGGGAGAATTGTGGCCGCTCAGGAAAATCAACTACTGGCCACTGCATTTCATCCAGAGCTGACAGACGATGATCGAATACACAGGTATTTTTTACACCTAGTTCAAAAGGACATCAAAAACTAAGATCAGGTCTATATGGCGCGAGCGCTTGCATGGAGAGATCTACCAGCCTTACCCCGTTTCCAGAAACAAAAGATGTTTTTGGATAATGCTCTTCGTTTGACTTACAACCCCGGTTTGTTTTCGAGTTCCTTGTTATCCATTCTGACTTCCTCAAGCGGATTCTGTACTGTTATTGAACCGATCGAATCTAGTCGATATCCATTCTTGATTGGTCAGGTTGTACATACGCCCGAGGATCAAACTGCCAGAATTGCCTTGCTTGCCCCTGGCGATCAGGATCATCAGGGATTTACAAATCTCCTGGCGAATTTGATATCCAGAGTTGGAGAACAAGGCGCCCTTCAGATTCTAGCTGAAGTTGATAGGAACTCCCTGGAAGAATCCATCCTCTCGCAAGCAGATTTCCGTCCCTACGCTGAACAACAAATCTGGAAGCTGCCTCGCAAATTTTTCTATGGGTCAGGGAAAAAAGCCTGGATTCCCATAACCAGATCTGATGCCGATCGGGTAATCTCAACCTACCAGAAATTTGTCCCGCCCCAGGTTCAATGGGTAGAGGCTCCCCCCGCATTAAACACTCTGCAAGGGCTGATATGCTGGAAGGCAGGCAAAATTGCTGGAATTGCATTAACAAGCTTTGGCCCCAGGGGCATCCTGGTAGATCTGGTCATTGAACCCAATCTGGATGAGCTGGATGATTACTTAGGCGCTTTATTCTTTCATCTTCCTTATCGAAATTCCAGGGATATCTTCTTGAGGATCAGATCCTATCAGCAGCGTATAGCTTCTGTTTTGGAAAGAGCTGGTGCGGTTGCCGGTCCGGAACAAAACGCAGTGGTGAAAAGACTGGCTGTCCACTATAATGCCAAACAAACCTTCAGAGTGCAAGGTTTTGAAAACCAGCCAGATATCACAACTCCGATATCAAACACTGAGGCTAAGTATTAGAGCTATGTCAAACCAAAGAATTACCGACAATTTGGATTCCCTGTTTGAGGTTTTACCTCAAGAAATTACCAAATCGATCACTGATGAAAAGAATAATGCTGACCTTATTGAGGTGATCCTTGACCTGGGCAGAATCCCAACGGCGAGATTCACGGAGGGGGAACTGGAATTGGCCAATGCCGAGGTCACCAGAGATGATCTGGATTATGTTGTCAATCGCATCGGTCTTTTTGATGGAGATAACAGAGCAGGCTTGGAACGCACATT
>SDBT01008993.1_pt1 | contig 16240 bp, 21 predicted proteins | sample 2277101 | NCBI WGS metagenome assembly SDBT01 (sample SAMN10404973, study PRJNA504765) | marine sediment metagenome | isolation source: marine sediment core GS10_PC15, 103 cmbsf | place: Arctic Ocean: Southern Knipovich Ridge | collected 2010 | reverse complement strand
CATGAGGCGCTCTCCTTTCTGTTGGGTGCTTGCTGGCACCCCGGGTTAAAAGCGACAGGAGTATGTTACCCCATACTCCAGGGGGGGCGCCTCTATTCATTATCAGACCGTGAGCGGCTCCGGCCCCGTGCGGGTCCTCCGCGCAACCCGCCTGCGGCGGGTTCGCACACGGCCGGAACGTTATCGGAAAGCTGAAACAGACAGCAACGCAAAAGAGAGTTAAAGACACAACATGGCCCTAGCGTCGGGGCGACACAGGGACAGCGGGAGCGTTGGGTGACTCAGCCAGCTGATAACAGACCGTGAGCGGCTCCGGGGCCTGTGGCCCCTGCGCGCAACCCGCCTGGCGGCGGGTTCGCACACGGCCGGACGTTTGCGGAAATTCCGAGAACGTTTTCTGAAGTAGCGTGCTTGGAGAATTCAAGATGAGACCAATACACTTCGTTCGCGCAGTAGTCTTAGTTGCAGCCGGAGTCTTGAGCGCTGTGGGAGATGTGGATTCGCGGCCTCCGCGGCTCCGCCACGATCTTCCGGGTGACTCTAGGGGAAAGTTGTGGGGCAGCTGGATTGCGCCGTATGTGAAGGACACGCATTGTCGCGTGGGAGACGAATGGAGGAACGAAGTCCAATGGTTCGACGAGGACGGCAGTATCGTCCGTGAGGTGTCCTCAAGTTCCGCGCAACCTGGATTCGTGTCTGCAACTGCAGACGGCCAGAGAAGAATCTACGGAACGTGTCAGAACTGGGAGTTTGTACTGCCCAAGAAGGGGGTCCGGGCCAGCTTCATGACAGCAACGTCTGACAGCCGTACGTTTCTTCACCAGTTTCACCCGGAAGACCGTAAGATAGCGGTAGACATGTATGTGCGCGGCCAACTTGTGGGGACCATTGGCCCCTTCATGCAGTACAAGGGGGTCGGAGTCAAGTTGAGCCCCGACGGCAGTGCTGGTCTCCTGGTCTGGAAAACCAAGGACAAGAAGGTTGTACAGGCAGTCTCTGCCGGGCGGGACGGCAAGGTTCGGTTACGGGCCGACTGTGGCGATGGTTCCGGTATGCCTTCCATCCCCTGGCACGGTGTAGCGCCCAACGGCCGTGGGGTGCTCATCGAGTTCACGGCAAGGCGCGAGGGCAACAGGTTCTCGTACTACACCCCATCGCGTCCACCGGTCTCTCTTGCCCTGGCGTCGAATCCGCTCATTGCGGGATGGCTGCCGAACTCCGATACGTGTGTGTGGAGGGTCGGGCCAGGTTATCAGTCGATAGACTGGAGGACGGGAGCTATCCGCTGGAGTGTTGTGGAGATGTCTCAGCGGCGGGTGACCCAGCATGGCGAGAATATGGCTATAGTGGGTAAGTATCTCTTGCTGGCGCGATCAGAACACATCCGCTGGGGACCCGACCTCACGGGACCCGCGCGCATTCTCTATGCGGTCGATGTAGACGACGGTCGGGTCGTTGCACACTGGTTAGCGTGGCCTTCTTCCCCAAGCTTGACTGTGAGGGGAGGGCGCTTTGCACTGGTGAGCGACCGGCTGTACTTCGTGACAGCCGATGAGTTCAGCGAGCTGAGGCTCGAGGACATAGAATCGTGGAAGAATGGCTGGAGACGCGGGTCTCTCGACGGAACATGGAGACACCGACCGAGCGGTGATTACTTGCCCGACAGACCAGCCACCGGACCGCCCGCACCATGAGTCGAACGGAACTCGGAACTTCCGCTAACAGCGCGTTCCCGGCTTCGGCCCGTTCGGGCCTTCGCGGAAGCCGCAGAGCGGCTTGGGGAACGCGCGGAACGTTAGCGGAAATTCCTCATGCTGGGGCTGAGCTTCGGTTTGTGGATGACGCGCTTGGAGGGAATGGGTATAGCAGAAGTTGAGGGTGCCGGAGGCTTGAGGAGAACTGATGATGAGGAGCAGGGTGTGTTACATCATTGCAACATTGACGTGCTGTTCGGGCTTGTTGATAGTCGCGCCCGCCAGAGGTGAGTTTCGCAGGCCCCACTACACTGAGGAGGACCTGCGGAGCGTAGCGGCCGAGGGCCTCTCGAAGTGCGCGACAGCTAACTCGTATGATATCTTGGCTCGTACCTTGCCGGTGAGCAGTCCGTACCAGCGGCAGCACATCATTCTGGCCATGGGTCGTGCGGGCGACAAGCGTGCGATTCCGCTCATAAGGGAGGTCCTTCTCGACTCTGGTTCAGTCAAGCTCCATGACCGGAAACCGGGCGGGTCTAGGGGGAAAGGTGACTGGGACAGAGTGGAGGTCCCGATGCACGAGACCTGCGTGGCGGCCCTGGAGAAGCTTGGCCATACAGAGTGGTTACCGGATCTGCTCGAACAGATTCGCAGAGAGAATCCGGACAAGACCAGGGAGGCGCGGTTGGCCGTCCTGGTTGACCGCTACTGGAGTGCTGGTGCATGGGGCATACGTCACCGTATCTGTGAGGATCCTGATGTGCTGCGCGTGCTCCGGAAAGGCATCCTGAACGAGGACCTGTCACCCTACGATCGGAATCGTGTGGCTGATGCTGGCCTCAAGTTCCGGATCAAGGAACTCGCATCCTGTGGTGCCGTGTATCTCAATGACCGGAAGCAGCGTGGCTTGCCGCTGGACCCGGACAAGCTCCCGGCCGAAGAACGTGCGACGGGACGGTTGATCAGGAATGCTCTGCGGCTAGTGCTGCTGCAGCCGACCCGCGCTGAGCTCGGCCTCCTACGTGATTGCGCGGAGATCGCATCGTTGCGCGCCTATCTGCCTGCCGAGAGCCTTGTTTCATCTGGTGACCTGGAACTGTTCAAGTTCGCGGTGGAGTGCGTTCCGCGGGGGCGATTTGATTATTCGTACGGATATTCGTGGATGGAGCACATGAGGCCCGAGTATGCTGATTTTCTACTGGAGCAAATCGGGCAGGAGCGTTGGTCTGAGGAAGAGCGCGACTCACTTGCCATGCTGCTTGCGAAGATAGGCGACAGGCGCGTGGTCCCTCTGGTGCAGGAGAGAATTGTCGATGGTAAGTTGTCTTCGTCAATATACCGTGCCATAACGTACTTGCCGGATGCGAGGCTCGTGGGGCCCTTGCTTGACGCTCGTGAGAAGGAGGATGCTAGGCCTGATCCGAAAGGCAATCTGCGTTGGCCCCTTCTGCCGGTCTTGGTGACCCTGAACGACAAACGGGCTATTCCTATCATCATGAGTCCTCTTCAGAACAGAAGTCGTAGTGGCCTGGGTGGCAAGATGGTTGTGTGTGAAAGAACGAACCAGGTACCAGCTACGTCCAGGAGTCCTCGAGACATGTATCGACCCAGCGCACCTCGTCGCCCCCAGGTCTATCGCTACACCTCTGCCAGGTACCTTCGCCAGCTAGGCGCGACTCAGGTGATTCCAGAGTTGCGTACCATGGTCGAGCAACTGTTCGGTGAGGGACGGTGTTCAGATCAGGGCTGCCGTGACGCAGGGAAGCAGGCACTCGCTGCACTCGGTGCTTTGGGTGCTCCGGACACAGTTGAGCTGGCCGAGCGAGCATATCCAGTGATACCACGAGGCGCACTCTGGGTGTTGGTCGAGATCGACAGTCCCGAGGCATGGCAAGCATTGAAGCGTGTGTGCAGCGGTGAGGACTGGCAGGCTGCAGTCTTGCTCCACGAGCGGGGTGACGACTCGGGGGTGCAGAGAGTGATTGCAGCGGCCAAGAAGCAGGCGAGGTCGGGCAAGCGCGGTGGTCACATCGATGCCCTGGAGGACCTCGTGAATGCCATTCATCATCAGGAAGCAACGCGCGCCCTGGTTGACATTGTGAGTCGACCAGGCTACTTCAAGAGCTGGAGCGACGCCTTCAGGCTTGGCGGGTATACACGCATGCCAGAGGTGGTGCCTGCTCTTATCACCGCTTACCAGAATGCAGACGATAACTGGGACAGGGCTGAGTTTTTGGGTGCAATGGGCCGCAACGGGGGCCCTGCAGCCGAGCAGTTTCTCTGCAAGGTGCTTGTTTCCCAATAGTGGATTCGAATCCCTAGTCCATGATCTGCCCGGTCTCGGGAGTGGTGGAAGAAGATTCACTTAGCAGTTGGCAGGGCATCTCCTGTCGGCGTTGGGTTGGGGTTGCAGGTCGGCACCCGGAGGAACATCCGCTAACAACGCGCCCCCGGCTTGGGCCGGGTCTGCCCGTCGCCCAAACCCACTGCGTGGGTTTCGGGGGCGCGCGAACGTTAGCGGAAATGCCCATGACGACTGAGTAGAGAGACGTCCTGGCAAGACACAGCAGAAGAGTGCCAAAAGCAACAGAGGGGGGTCTGGAAGACAGGGTGTGTTGGGATGTGCTGGGCACATCCGCTTACAGGCCGTGTGCGGCTCTGGGGCGTACGCCCCATCGCGAAACCCGCGTGGCGGCCGGTTCGGGCACAGACGAGACGTTTGCTGGATGTGAAACTCAATTACGGTCTGTTCCCGTAGAACAATGCGCATGTACGCTCGAAAAGGAGGCTTGCCATGACAACTCAACTAACCCCAAGGTTGCTTAGGATGCTTCTCGCGCTACTCGCATCATTTGCACTCACCCAAACCGCCTACGCACTGACTTCGCAAGACCTAATGCTGACGATTTCCCTTGATAGGCACAAATTCGAGATGGACGAGGACATCATGCTCATCGTTAGCCTCGAAAACCCGATGGACCTTCCACTTGTTACTTGCTGTATGCTCGAGCCCATTGGCGCTAGTGACGCTCTTTTCTCGTTTGATGTCAAAGGTCCAAGGGGAGACAGACTCAAGTATATGGGCATACGGCGGCACATCTCTGGAATACCGAAGATTCAGCTTGGCCCAAAGGAGGCAAAAACAGCCACGTTGAATTTGATAGAGTATTATTGGCTGCATGAACCGGGCAGTTATACAGTGCAGGCCCACTACCGCCACCCCCCTGGCCTCAAGGAGCCCGAGGGTGTCAGCCTAATTACCGATACTTTGGCCTCAAACACGCTGGAGTTTACACTCACCGACACCAACAGGATCTTCGAGAAGCAGCTCCAGTACACCCGCGCCACTGAACAGGGACCAACCACCGAGACACACAGGATTACCGTCTACAGGGCCGAGGACCACGACGCCGTCTACTACAAGAGGTTCTTGAACGATGACACGACAGCCCCGGCCCATGTGAAGAAACTGACGAAGACCTTGGTCCGCTCCCAACCGCAAATGCTCCTCGACAGTGAAGGCAGGGTGTTCATACTCACACAGGTGGCCGAGCAAACCTACGAACTATACCGGTCGCGAGGGATCGCCGGTGCTCTTGGATCGCCGAGGCGATACACGGCAAGGGACCGCTCCCCGCACCTTGTCAAAGAGGAGAATGGGGAAGTGCGCGTGGAGTTCGAGTGACAGTGTCTCGTTGCAGGTTGCTGAAGTCAAGCAATGAACAGGCCACATCCGCTAACAGACCGTGAGCGGCTCCGGGGCCTGCGGCCCCTGCGCGCAACCCGCCGAGGGCGGGTTCGCACACGGCCGGAACGTTAGCCGCAATTGCACGTGGGAGAACGGCGAGATGACATTCAATTGTCGTCCCCTCGAGCATTGCACCTGAAGCCTCGACATGCCGTGTGTGTTCAATGGCTCTTGTTCAGGAAAGGAGCGCATGCAGCCTTCGCGACCGCGGACAGGCAGGCAGGTTTCATCAGGTAAGACGAAATACTGAAACGTCTTGACAGGCAGAGTGCTAGATGGTAGGATTGGATCGGGAGGTGAGAACATATGACGGCGACAGTGTCGGTAAAGGGGCAGACCGTTATCCCGGCGGAACTGCGAAAGCGCTACGGGATACTGCCTAACTCCACGGTTGAATTCATTGATACGGGGAAGGAAATAGTTGTCGTGCCGCTGCCCGCGGGCGATCGTTTCAAGAACTCGTTTGGGGCACTGAGAGGAGCTGGCAGCCGCGATGTCATCAAGGCGCGGCGGAAGGAGCGGCTCCGTGAGCAGCAAGAGGGCAGTTGAGCTGAAGCGTCTTGTCCGAGAGGGGAACTCATTCGCTCTCGACACATCAGCCATTCTTGCCTACTTGCATGGTGAAAGAGGGGGGAAGCTAGTCGCCCTAGTGGCAGGAAGCTGCAGCATTCCTTTCATGGCCCTGACCGAGCTTTACTATATCACTTGGCAGAAAACAGGCAAGGCAACGGCAGATGCAATGTATGGCTTGGTGAAGAGCTGGGGCATGCCTGTGCTGATGCCTGAGGAACGGATCATTCTGACCGCGGGTAGGTTCAAGGTGCTCCATGGCCTTGGAATCGCTGACTCCTACATTGCAGCTGCTGCTTTCGTCACCGGCTCTATCCTGCTTGCCAGGGATCCGGACTACGATATACTCGAAGACGATGTCAGAGTGTTTCAGCTAACCAGTCGTTAGTCCAAAACTCAAGACAATTAGCATCCACAACTACTCTCTTACACGGACGAGCGTGCAACTGGGGCTAACAGACGCTTTGCGGCTCACCCGCCTGCGGCGGGTTCGGGTAAATGCCTGGCGGCACTTCGCCTAACATCAGGTTGGCGGCTCGGCCGGGAGACGGCCTCGACCCAACTTCGGGGCCACGGGAAAGCGAGCTTTCCCTCGCCACGAAGTTCGACAACCCGCGCGCCGTTAGCCGCAATTGCGCATCGGGAGCGTCCTAGACGGAATGCATCGCCATATTGCCATATGTATCATTATATGGTAGAGTGTTGGAAGAAGGTTGAGGAGCGTGTCTGTGGTACGCTTTGAATGGGATTCGAATAAGGACAGGATGAATCAGAAGAAGCATGGCGTTTCGTTCGACTTGGCTCAACAGGCGTTCTTGGATCCCAGTCGTGTAATTGCGAGAGATCTCAGACACAGCGGAAAAGAGCACCGGTACTTCTGCATGGGTAAAGTGGTCGGGGCAATCGTCACTGTCCGGTTCACATATAGGAGCGACGTTATCAGGATTATCGGTGCGGGGCACTGGAGAAAGGGGAAGACAACCTATGAAGAAGAGAATCAGATACACGAATGAGCCAGTTGAACTTGAGGTAATCGATGATTTCCTCCCACCGCCGAGCAAGCTCAGTCTGAGGGAGGAGAAGGTCAAGGTCACTATTACTCTCAGCAAGACAAGTGTAGACTTCTTCAAGAAACACGCAAAGAAGCATCGTACTCCTTACCAGAGAATGATCAGAAGATTGCTAGACCGCTATGTCAACCATTACAGGAGTATGTGACCCGTCATCGAATTCTAACAGTATCGTCTCAGGGCGCAACTGCGGCTAACAGACCGTATGCGGCTCCGGGGCGTGCGCCCCGTCGCGGAACCAGCAGAGCTGGTTCGCCAACCCACGCGCCGTTATACGCAATTACGTGATGTTTGCTAGGGTGTCATCCTTGTCTTGAATATGGTGGGCTTGAGCAAGAGCAGATCGCTTAGTTCTGGCTATGATGGGAAAGGAGCAGGGAATGAAGCTGCTAATAGTCTCCGGAAGTCGAAATCCAGAGGGGCAGACGGCCAGTGCATCCAAGGCGCTACTTGAAGGAGTGACGGGCGAAGGGAGCCAAGTCGAAGAGGTGTTCTTGCCGCAGATGAAGGTCGAACGATGCAGACAATGCAATGATGACGGATGGGGCATTTGTTTGACAGAGGGACGCTGTGTAATCGAGGACGACTTTGCCTCGCTTGTTGATAAGGTCAAGAACGCGGACACGACGGTGTTTGCAACGCCAGTCTATTTTAGCGATCTTAGTGAGAGCCTGGATGCTTTCCTGGCGCGCCTTCGCCGGGTCACTAGGCACGAAGCAGGGCAATGTGGCATCAGTGGGAAACCGGCCATCGGTATCTGCGTCGCTGGTGGCGGCGGAGGTGGCGCACCAGGCTGCGCGGTCATCTTGGAGAGAATGTTACAGGTCTGTGGATTTGATGTGCTAGACGTGATTCCGGTACGCCGGCAGAATCTAGATATGAAACGAGCTATCCTCAGAGCTACTGGAAGATGGCTAGGGACTAACGCGTAGTTCGAGGGCAGTTCCATTGCTTGGGATTTGTAGGGCTGGGGCACGTAACTGCGCATAACCGCGGCTTTGCGGCTCACCCGCCGGAGGCGGGCTCGTGTAAGTGCTGCGCACTTCGCAAGGCCGCGGAACGTTAGACGAAACCTCGGGAGTGGATTGGGCGTTGCGGAAAGAGGGAAGGAGGAGTGTTATGCCGAAGTACGTGATAGAGCGAGAGATGCCAGGTGCAGGGAAGATGTCGACAGAGGAGTTTCGGGGCGCGGCAAAGAAATCCTGTGACGTCTTGAGGCGGATGGGTCCGCAGATCCAGTGGGTTGAGAGTTACGTGACAGCGGACAAGATGTACTGCGTGTACATAGCGCCCAACGAAGACATGGTTCGGAAGCATGCCCAGGAGGGAGGATTTCCCGCGGATAGAGTTTCCGAGGTCAAAGCAGTGATTGACCCGACTACGTCCGAGGGGTGAGCATCGTCCCGATGGAGTGCTAGAACCCCAGGATCCGAGGCTTCGTCTAAGAGCCCGTGTGCGGCTCCGGGGCGCAATATCTTATAGTGCTTTATGATTGCGCAAATGTTGTACATATTCAGCTAGAAGGTGCAGAAGCCCTAACCCATCACACCTTGACAATTCAAAAACAGTGTTATATACAAGATACTTACAGGATACTGGCGAGCTGCTTGCATATTGAACAGTGAGACAGCTTCCTATTACATGTCCGCCATGAGAAAGGAGGAATACTGCAGTGGAACCAGTCGTTGAATACGAGAAGCTACTGCCTTCTCAATTTGAAAAGAGGATCAGTGAGTGTTCACTTGTATACGTTCCCGTAGGGTCACTGGAATGGCATGGTGAGCACCTGGCTCTTGGCAATGACGCGATCAAGATGCATGGGCTTTGTTGCGAAGCTGCGCGGAAAGGCGGCGGCATAGTCTTCCCGCCCGTCTTTTATGGTATACCGACGATGGAGGGCTATGGAAAAGCATATGAGCATGCAGCTAACTTACCGGTGACGGAAGCTTTCTTGCGAAGCGTTCTCTCTACAACGCTATCTGCTCTCGAGAGAGTCGGCTTTCGCGCGGCAATTCTCGTCACAGGCCACACCTGCGGACAGCAGGTTGACCTGATGTGCGCTCTTGCGAAAGAGCATGAAGGGACCATGAAGGTGCTTGGCACGAATGACGCGGAATTGGGTGGTTCCGTTGGCCACACTAGTGATCATGCGGCAAAGTGGGAAACGTCGATTCTGTGGTACTTAGCGCCTGAGCTTGTGGACATCTACCAACAACCACGGGACACCAGCGTGCCACTGGAAGGCGTCGGTGGCAAAGACCCCCGCATTCATGCGTCGCGAGACCTTGGCAGAAAAACCGTGGAAGCAATTGCGGGAGATCTGGCGACAAAAGGCCAGGAGCTTCTATCACAATCGGAAACTGCCGAACAATAAGCGTTCAAGCGGACGCGGACAAGCCGCGGCGGTGAGCAGTAATTGCCGAAATCACGTCAACATCCGTTTAAAGTACCATTGCCCGGGACCTCGAGGGTTGTGGCACGTAGCTGTGTCTAACATCGGCTTCACGGCCGCGGTCCTGGTGGACCTCGGCGCTGACCCCTGGCGGGGTTCGTGAAGCCGCGCTATGTTATATGCCATTGCGCGGCTCCAGGGCGTATGGCCCGTCGCGGGACCAGCCTGGGCCGGGTTCGTGCGCCTGCGAACGCCAGCTGAAACTGCACGTTGCGGAGAGGATAACAGAAGGAGTGGTGGTACTCATGGGGGGAGCAATGAAGAAGCTTGCCAGGAGCGTAATGGTCAATACCCGTACGTGGTTGCTGATCTGTCTGCCGCCCCTTATCGTTCTGATCATTCACAAAGTGCTGTTCTCAGTTATTGGACTCTACGAATCCTGTCCTGCGCAAAGTATCCCGACGCACTTCGTTGGTGGAGCCGCGATATCTTTCAGCCTGATCGTATTGCATAAGGCTCTGCGACAGAGCGGGCTTATCCCTGAAATGACAACGATGCTGAGTGTGTTCTTCATATTCACTACTATTTCAACTGTCGCAGTGTGGTGGGAATTCGCAGAATATGCTCTTGATGCGGTCGTTGGAACACAGTGTCAAGTCAGCCTGGAAGATACGATGCTTGATATGTTAGTTGGCAGCGGAGGTGGCCTGAGCGTTTTGTTGTTCTTCAAGCTCATTAATCGTAGGATCGCTCTGCGTATTTGAATCAGAGAGTCCTCTATAGGATGCAAGGACTCGTCGATAGTGGAGCGTGTGAAGTGATAGAAGTATCACCACTGGGGGCCGTCGGATTGTGACGATGCCCGATGGCTTGAGCGATACTGAACAGTACCCCAATCGGCTGCACCTGGGTTGTTGAAGACATGTGCAGCCAGCAGGCAGTGTGCGGCTCCGGGCTGTGCGACATCTTCACCTTCGCCATCGCCACGGTGGAAGCGTCCTATATCTGCGAGACGTTATGTGAAATAGCCCTCAAGAGGAGGCAAGATGCATGGATAAGCTGAAAGAGAAGATTGATTTCCAATTGATGGTCCTGACGTACAAGCTTCGTGATCTGTTTTCGCCTCGTGAAAAGGTCTTGAGCGAGGTGGCGATCGAGGCAGGCTTTCGTCTTCTTGATTACGGTTGTGGCCCTGGGGGTCATATCGTTCCTGCGGCTAGGCTGGTGGGCAAGTCCGGGCATGTCTATGCTGTGGATATCCAGCCAGATGCAGTTCAGAGGGTTCAACGCATCGCTTCACGGAGGCAGCTTGCCAATGTCGAGGCCATTTGCTCCAACTGCAACACGGGATTGCCAGGGAGAACTGCAGATGTGGTGTTGTTGTATGATACGTTTCACGATCTGAGTGATCCAGGCTCGGTCCTGCGAGAGTTGCACCGGGTGCTCAAACCAGATGGTATGCTGTCCTTCAGCGATCATCATATGAAGGAGGATGAGATACTGGCTAAGGTGACTGGAGATGGTTTATTCAGGTTTGTCAGCAAGGGCAAACAAACATATGCCTTCAGGAAACGTGGGGATTGAGGGCTACTTCACATAACAGGGCCTTCGCGACCTGGACCGCGAGGGCCTCGGCGGCGATCCCTTAGGGGGTTTGTGAAGCCGAGGAACGCTAGCCGCAATCGTGCTATTGTCGGCAGCATATCTTGCAGGGGTAAGCGAAAGGAAATTGCAGTTGCGTGTGGCCTGACTCGGCTGAAGGACTAGAGGCACAAGTGATGAAGCCTGGAAGGTCTTCACTCCGGATGATCGTCATCCTCCTGTGGATCCTTGGGATTCTTTGTCCCTTCTATTCCGGCAGGCGCTTCTCTGCGTTGTACCGGGAAGCGTTTGACTGGGTATTCCACACCCACGCTTCGCATGTGCTGATGCATACCTTCCTCTACGGAGTTCTTGGATGGCTGTTGGCCTCGTTCATCCGGGTGGCCATTTGGGAGGACTGTCGGAGAGCGCTGCTCTGCGTGATGGCGAGCATCCTTGGGATAGCCATTCTGCAAGAGACCATTCAAATGGTATCTGAGCAGATCCTTCTTGGACAGGATGAGGTGTTTGATGTGCTGGTCGATCTCAACGGTGGACTTCTCGGAGGGGCGCTGTATGTCTGCCTGGGGAGACGGTGCTTGTCTGATGGCACGAAGCCAGACACGTGACGGAGGTTTTACAGCAAGGAGGAACTGAAAGGCATAACTGCGGCTAAGAGAGCGCCCCCTGGCTCCGGGCCGCGAGGGGCCCGGAGCCCAAACCAGCTGCGTGGGTCCGGTGTGTGTGAGGACGTCAGAGGAAGACGGGCCTTTGTTCCATCATTGGAGCGAATGAATTGGGGGAGAGTGTGAAGAATCCTGGCATCCATATGGTGACTGGTGCTTTCGGATACTCGGGCAAGTATATTGCAGGACGCTTGCTCCAGGAGGGTCGTAGCGTCAGGACGTTGACTAACTCCCTGGGAAGGGCAAATCCATTTGGGAACAGGGTGAAGGCGTACCCGTTTAGCTTTGATGAACCAGATAGGCTGGTTGAATCCCTGTCTGGAGCATCTGTACTGTACAACACATACTGGGTGAGATTCAATTACACGAGCTTCAGCCATTCTACTGCAGTTGAGAATTCTATCAAGCTCTTCCATGCAGCCAAACGGGCTGGCGTCAAGAGGATAGTGCACATAAGCATCCTGAATCCATCTGAGGATTCTCCTCTAGAGTATTTCAGTGGCAAGGGGACGTTGGAACGTGTCATCAGGGAGTCAGGTCTCTCCTACGCAATCCTTCGCCCTGCAGTTCTATTTGGAAAGGAGGATATCCTTATCAACAACATTGCCTGGCTACTGCGCAGATTGCCGGTGTTTGGTGTCTTCGGACATGGTCTGTATAAGCTTCAGCCGATCTACGTAGATGATCTGGCGCGACTTGCTGTGGACCAAGGGAGCGAGGAGGGCAATAGTGTCATCGATGCTATCGGGCCTGAGACCTTTACGTTCGGTGGCCTGGTAGAGGAGATCGGTAAGATCATCGAAAGGAGAAGAGTCATCGTGTCAATTCCGCCCTCCCTTGGCTATCTGTGTGCTCGTCTGATAGGGAAGTGTGTTGGCGATGTGATCCTCACGAGGGACGAGATCGAAGGTCTCATGGAGAATCTGCTGTATACAGATGCTAAGCCAGTAGGAAGGACTAAGCTGACAGAGTGGGCCCGAGAGAATGCAGAAGGCCTGGGAGTAAAGTACGCAAGTGAGCTGGCACGACGCCGTGATCGAGTCACAGAGTACCATGAGATGTGATCGCTTGGAGCCTGTCTTTGTTTAACAGGCCGTGCGGGGCTGCGGGGCCTGCGGCCCCTGCGCGCAACCCGCCTGGCGGGGTTCGTGAAGCCGCGGAACGTCAGGTGAGATACTACCCAGGAAGGGATATTACAAGCAAGGAGGAGAGAAGTGGCGGAGAAGAGATCATTCTTTGTAATAGGTGATAGCATAGCAGTTCAGTATGGGTAAGCACGACCCCGGTTCCAGATGAGAGGCACAACGCGATGGTGCAGGAATTCAAGAGGTACAATAGGGACGTTATCGCATATAATCATGCAGCCGGGAGGGTAATGAGACAGGCCAATGTACCGATCATTGATCTTTATAAGTTCTCGATGAGTCTAGGTGAAGACATATACTGTGACCACGTTCATTTCAAGGAAGAGATCAGAAGATTGCAGGCTGCTTTCATTGCCGGACAACTGTATGTCCTGGGACAGCATTGTGGATAGTTTCGCGCCTGGCAGTCGCATCATGGCCCCGATCCTGGGAGGCCCTTGCGCTGACTCCTGGCGGGGTCGCACACGGACGGAACGTCAGCAGAAATCCTGATGGGTGGGCCCCTGGTGAAAGGAGGATGCATTGTTAGATGAGAATCTATTGTTCAACTTCAGGGCAATCCGCAGTTACAGGATCTATGAATGCATGGTTGATGACAATACTGTTGAGAAAGAGATCAGCTTTCATGTTGATCTCGGGCCATCGACCGAAAGGAGAGGAGATGCTGTCCCCGTATACGAGGTGCCGCAGGGCAAGATGGTGTGGCTCAGTGACTGGTCCTTCAATGGCGGGGGCGTACTAACGAGGCAAATCAGCCTGGGTGGTAGTCTTGGGCGCATCACAAGGGATTCCGGGTACGTGTATGTGCTCAACGCCGCTGTCTACTCGGGGGAGATGCAGATATACTCTCCCGCGAGGGCTATTAGATACCTTCCAGGAGAATGGATAGCAGTGTGTTTCCATCATATGGGAATAGCGCTCGATGTTAGACCCCGCGCGACTTTTCGCTTCACGGAGGTTACAGCGCCGGATGGGGAACTGAAAACGAGAACTGGAGGCTGGTCGGCGCAGAACTCCGAAGATCGGTTCGATCCAACACGCAACTTCGGGTAACATGGAACGTTATTCGAAATACGATTCTGGGGGGGGTATTAACAATGAAAGAGTTGAAGATCATGATCTATGAGGGGAAGAAATCAACACCAGAGACAACGGTCAAGGTCCCGCTCAAGGCCATCGGGATTCTAACTGCTCTAACACCCAAGAAGGTGAAGCAGGAGATGGCTGAAGGGGGGATCGATCTCCGAGAGCTACTGAAGGCGGCAGCGAGCGCGAAGGCGTCAGGAACACTGGCGGAGATCGAACAGAAAGGAAAGCGGATCATCATCTCTGTCGAATGACTCAAGCTGATGGCGTACTTCGCATAACAGCGGTGTCCACGGCTCCGGGCCGGGGCAGGCCGTGCTCTCCAATAGAGTTTGTGAGCCGAGCGCCTCCGGAACCTTTGGCGGAAACGACCCTCGGTTGCTTCAGACACTCGAGAGACCTTGTGCGATATATTGCGATCGGAAGACCAGTATGACGGCCAGGCTGAGATGGTATTCATTTAGATGGAAGACTGGGATCGTACTGGTTGTGGCCGGTGCGTTGTGTTGGTACTGGCTTGCCGGAAGGTACTGGCATCCCGTTGGCGCAGGTCCTGCAGGTCCCAGAGTCGACAGCGGCTGCTTCCGGAATCCCTGGCGTGAGGGGAAGACCTTGCTGGTGGGGCTCGGAGACAGCATGACGGCGGGCTTCGGGGCATCGGACGGACATAGCTATCTTGAGCTCCTGGTGGAGAATGATGATTCAGATTACCCGGACATGGAGGGACGGGACCTGAAGCGGGTCTTCCCGGACCTGGATGTCCTGGATTATTCACGCAGCTATACTGTGTCTCAGGAGTGCCTGGACCAGCAGGTACCGATGCTCAGCGCCATGCCGGCTGAGATACGGGGCCTGGTCGTCATCACTACTGGGGGCAACGATATCATCCACGATTATGGAAGGTCTGCCCCCAGGGATGGCGCCATGTATGGTTGCACCTACGAGCAGGCAATGGAGTGGAAAGAGAACTACAGAGACAGGCTCAGCCGCATCATCGCGGAGGTCACGGACAGATTCCCCGGAGGCTGTGAGATCTTCGTGGCGAACGTGTATGATCCCACAGATGGCGTTGGCGACATCGAGAATGCAAGTCTTATGCTCCCTGCGTGGCCGGACGCCTTGAAAGTGCTCTCCCTGGTCAACGCGGTGATCTCCGAAGTCTGTTCTGCCCATGACAATGCTCATCTGGTTGACATACACTCGACTTTCCTTGGCCATGGTATCCATTGCAGAAACAGGCGAAACCGGCATTATCGAAGCGACGATCCGTACTACTGGTATTTCGATAATCTGGAAGACCCTAATGATCGTGGGTATGATGCTATCAGGCGATTGTTCCTGATAGAGATGGCCAAAGTGTTCTGTGGCACTACGTCGTATAACGGCGGCCTTGCTGCCCCGGCCAGACCTCTCCTGATGAGTCTATTCGGTTTCTCAGGGGCTTGAAAGGTTTCCAATGACAAGGAGAAATTGCCACGGTATGATCTCGAAAACACATCGGGAGCAGGCGTCCGTAAGGCTGCTTGCTGGAAATCGTGTCATGGCGCAAGCATTGCTGTTTCGTTTGGGGCGCTGAATACATAGTCCGGCACCTGCCTTCAGCGGGGAGGCCTCTGAATGAACTCACAGATCAGGATCACAAGGGATCCTGTCTTTGATGGGACTATCAGTCCCTTCATCTATGGTGAATTCGTGGAGTTCCTGAACGACCTGATCCCGGGAATGTGGGCAGAGAGGATCCGTGATCGTTCATTCGAAGGGCTCTCGCAGCCAACGATGTTCTACCGCAAGGAGAAGGACTTCCCAGGGCCTGCATGGCGTGAGATGCGGCTGCTCAACACCGCGTACGGTCTGGGCTCGCCTTTTGATGTGCTCTTCGATCGTGTTTTTGGTCAGGAGGCCTCCCTCTTCGTGGAGGCGTGCTTGCGCGTGCTCCTCCGCTTCAGGCCCTTCTGCCACCGCCTTAGTTTCTTCGCCATCGGTCCGGTCTATTTCGCGGGCCTCTCGGACGGTCAGCAAAGCGGAACAGTTGCAGGCGAGGCAGTGCGCCGACTACCGCCGGTTGTGCGATCCGGTCCGATCCCGGCCGGCTCATGGTCGAATAGCGGCCCAATCCCGGTATATCCGTCGACTGGGATCGAGTGAGGCGACCGTAGAAAACCAGACGGGACAATTCCAGTTCCGGGCGCTTGACGGAACTCCGACGATCGCCTCGATGCTTGCCCGGGGTGAGGTCTCGACAATCCCCATCGGCTTGCGGGGCGTCGA
>SDBT01008992.1_pt1 | contig 16241 bp, 12 predicted proteins | sample 2277101 | NCBI WGS metagenome assembly SDBT01 (sample SAMN10404973, study PRJNA504765) | marine sediment metagenome | isolation source: marine sediment core GS10_PC15, 103 cmbsf | place: Arctic Ocean: Southern Knipovich Ridge | collected 2010 | reverse complement strand
ATGGGGGTGAGATTACATATTACGGGGGTGTTTTTCCGGAGAGGGAGAGGTAGTCTTTCATCACAATGTGTTCCGCAGTCACAGTGGATATAGAGTGGCGGAGTATGATTAAGCACTCCGTCCGGAGGAAAAAGGAAAACGGTTATACGAAACGGTGACATGACCATTTCCTCGGGTTATGAGCCCGACGGTCGGTTAATAATAACAGCAGCTTACGATGCCAACGTGACTATTTCGTGACTGCACTGCCTTGAAAATAAGGAAGCCCCATTGGCCTTGCGATCTTTGGGGCTTCTGATTCCCGGAAGTGGCTAGAATCGCTTATCATATGTCTTCCATACTAATTGAATTGCAGCCCGTCAGTTCGTAGCTTATAGACTGAGACTCGGCTGACGTACTGTTTTATCCTATCTGAGGAGAGTACCCAGTGTTCTGGATTTCAAATCCTCGATGGAGCGTATCTTTTTGCCACAATCTCGGCCTGCCAGGTCGCCATGGACCTCTATACATCCGCCGTACCTGGGCTATCTTACCCCTTTCCAGTCACCTCCGATATAGCTCAAGGGATAACCGCCGCCGATGTGACGCAGCGCATCGGCTTCCGCTGTGACTTTTAGATAGAAATCATTTACCTGGTACGCCAAGGGGTAAAACAGAGACCTTTTTTAGTCTGACAGGGATAGTGACCAATGAATTTGCCCCGTACCAGTCTTGATTTGAGTAATTCCTTATGCTCGCCCGATATCCTAGTCGGAATTTGATCACCCTAATACTCCCATATTTCCATTGGTGGAGAACATGATCAGATCCATCGTCATCTTCCTTTTCTTTGTCTCAGGCATGACCGGTCTGGTTTACGAGGTGATCTGGACGCGCCTGTTTACCAACGTATTTGGAAACACAACCTATGCGGTAAGTGTGGTTCTGGCTGCTTTTATGGGCGGACTTGCTATGGGCAGTTTTGTGCTGGGGCGATTCATTGATCGTAGAGGCAGGCACCTTGAGGTATATGCACTTCTGGAGCTGGGTATTGGACTATCTGCCCTGGCTTTGCCGCCACTCCTCGATGTTTTTACCAAATTGTATGCGTTCCTGTTTCAGCATCTAGGTCCTTCAACCTGGCTCCTTACCCTCGTGAAAACAGTAGTTTCGTTCATGGGATTACTCATCCCTACGTTCTTAATGGGGGGGACGTTGCCGGTCTTGTGCAAATTCTTCATCAAGCACACCGAGCGAAGTGGATCTGCGGTTGGGCTGTTGTACGGTATGAATACTTTCGGGGCTACAATCGGATGTTTTCTTACAGGTTTTATTTTTATTGAGGCTTTTGGTCTTTCAACAACGATTGTCTTCACTGCGATAACGAACCTAGCACTGGCACTTTTATTCTTCCTATTAGGTACCATCACTCCTTCCGGCGAAGGTACAGTAGTCGCGTCCCTAGTGACCCGAGTTACGATTCCATTTTCGATCACCCAGAAGCATGCCACCCTACTCCTAATAGTATCTGCCCTGGCTGGATTTATTGCGCTCTCGTTTGAAGTTCTATGGACACGGCTGCTGGTTTTCAAACTCCATACCACCGTCTATGCCTTTACTATTATGCTGACAACTTTTCTGGCCGGGATTGGGCTGGGGAGCCTGCTTTTTTCAATATTGAATAGGTATGGGGTTATTAAGAATCATTTCAGTGCCTTTGGAGTAATCGAAGCCTTAATAGGCCTGTTAGGGTTGGGCTCCATTGCCCTTTTTGGTATTGTTGAATCTCTGGCAGATTTGTGGGAGGCTATTTCCTGGAAGGAGCAGATTCTCAACCAGCAATTTCTGGCTGCGCTCATCATGCTCGTTCCAACTATTCTGATGGGGATGGCCCTGCCCCTTATTGTTCAAGTTTATATCCTGCACATCAAGCGGGTAGGGACTGGTGTTGGAACAGTCTATGCGGCTAATACGCTCGGAGCTATTCTGGGATCTCTTCTTACTGGTTTCGCGCTGGTGCTTGCATTGGGTACACAGAAATGCATTGTTCTGATCTCACTGATCGCCTTAGTCATGGGTTCTGTGATGGTACTGTATCGACCTGATGGCAGCAGTGAGTTGCGGGTACCTCCTTGGTTGAAAGCTCTGGCGGTGTCATCTTTTTGGGTGATTGCTGTTACCCTCATAGTGCTGATACCCAGTGATCATCTCTTTCGCTACTATAATATTGGAGAGAAAAAGGTGGACAGTCTAGTGGAGATTTTATATGCCCATGAAGGAGTAGAGTGCATAACGACTGTTCATAGGTATCCTGACGGAAATCGTGTCATCTCTACGGGCTCCATCAACGTTGCGGGGACGGATTACACGCTTCGCACCACCCAGAAACTGCAGGCTCACATTCCTATGCTGCTCCATCCAAATCCCCGAGATGTTTTACAGGTTGGGTTCGGAAGTGGGGAAACCAGCCACATTCTCACTACCTATGAAACGGAACATGTTGATGTAGTCGAGATAAGTAAGGGAGTACACCGCACCGCAGCACGTTATTTCGAGGACCTGAATCAAGGTGTTGTTGATCATCCCAAATTCAGGTCTATCATCATGGACGGGGCCAACTATGTGGCATTAACCGATCGAAGATATGATCTTATTCTGAACGATTCCATCTGGCCCTTTTATTCCGGCAATTCCGGGTTGTATACGAAGGAGTATTTTGATGCTTGCAGGCACCATCTGAAGACGGGCGGTATTATGACCAGTTGGTTGCCGCTGGAAATGCCTGAAGCGAGTTTTAAATCTGTGCTTAAAACTTTTCATTCCGTATTTCCCCATGTTACACTTTGGCTGGCCGTCACCCATTTCAATAAACACGCTCTACTAGTGGGCTCGACGGAACCACTAAAGATTGATATTGGTACGTTTTTCCAACGCTTTGACCGCTTTGCGATGCAGAACCTGCGCATTGTCAACCTTGATGATCCGGTCCTTTTCTTGGATGCCTATAAGATGAATGAATCTGATATTGCCCCTTGGGTTGAGGATGCCAGCATCCATACGCTGGATCATCCCGTCCTTGAATTTGCTCCTCGGAAAAAGAATCCCGGCAAGGATCAACTGCGCTCCTATGAGCTGATTGCCCGAAGCCGTTCTTCGGTAACATCCCTTTTCTCCCGCCTTGACTCGATTAGGGTGAATCATCCCGAGTTCATTTCGGATTTGGTGAATGCACGTGGAGCTACCCGGCGAGTAATGACAGGCTTAGTTATGCGTGAGAAAGGAGAGGGCAACTTTGTTACACAATTCGAGCAGGCCTTACGCCAAAAACACAATCATCCTGGAGCCCGATATCTACTGGACGAGTTGGAGCGTATCCGAAAGATAGATCTTTCACATCTTGATCGGAGAAATTTCAACGATCTCATTAATCTCGGCAAAACACTCATGAATGGTCAGGTATATGATAAGGCTCTTGTGGTATTCACCCGAGCGCGTATGATCAGACCGGGATCTGTGGTCGTGGCTTATAATCTGGGAAACATCTACCATCGCCAAGGTCGGCTTGACCTGGCGTTGGAAGAACTGAACTCAGCAATAGCGATAAGGCCTGGCTATGTACCCTCTTTTAACAGCCGAGGGCTCATCAACTTTTCACTGGGGAGACACGTCCGAGCGATTGATGACTTTACCCAAGCAATTAGGCTAGATCCTGGTTACGATTTTGCCTATAGCAATAGGGGCATTGTTTATGCTACCACCGGCGAGTTCAGCAAGGCATTAGAAGACTTTCATCGAGCCATTGATATAACACCCGATCGTGCTCAGGCCTATTTCAACCGAGGCCTGGTCTATCAGTCCGGATTCTCGCAGCTAGGCATTGCGGAGAATCTAGGCTATGAGAAGGCAATCAGGGAATACTCGATTGCTCTGCAGTATGACCCACGCTATGCAAAAGCGTATAATAACCGTGGCATGCTCTATGCTATGCAAGAGCAGTATCAACGTGCGATATCCGATTTTGATAGGGCTATTGAATTGAGTCCGGACCAGGCTGATCTTTACTTCAATCGTGGTTTGGCATACCGCCTTTGGGGGAGAGAGGAACAGGCTAGAAAGGATATTGAAAAGGCTATTCGACTTGATCCTACTTACCAAGGACGCGGCTGAGCGCTGAAAGTGGTCGTTACAAAGATACAATTATTGTACCATACACTATGACGTAGCTTGCTCTTGTTTGATGAGTCTCCCTACCGCCCCTCTTGACTTGAATCAATAGTCGATAGCTCGTTATGCCCCCCTAAGTCAGCATTATGGTGATTAGCGACGAGAGCTCTGATTCCGTATACGATTTTGTTGGTTATTTGCGGTTCTTTGCAGTTGTCTGCGGATTCAGGGGGCCCGAATACGGGCATGAGAAAAGCCCAATTTGGGCTTGTTTCTCGTCGGGAATTAGCAGTGTGCCCTTTGCGGGATTCGAACCCACGACCCTCTACTTAGGGGACAAATGCTCTATCCCTAATCAAAGGGGGAGTTAAGGTGCCATTGTCAGTGTTTCTTGTCACTTTTTTTCGTTTTCTCGAGAGTATAGCAGCGTACTCATAATACGCCGTGGCTCAAAGGGGGCTAAGCCACATAAAAACCCATAAAAAACTCCCACGACTCAAAAGAATACCTGCGATTTTCGTATGAAACTCAGGAGAGAACTATAGTTTTATGCCGAATTCCTTTTCTCCCAATATCCCGATCGGGATATGACCCGTTGCCTCATATTAAAAGGTAACCCAAGTCAGGCTGTTTTCCTAAGTTGGATTTCCCATTGAATTGGAGTGGTATGGTTTAAGAGAGCCATGATTTTTCTTTGAACGGTTTGCTGGATGTCAAAGGGATTGAGGGTCTTAAGAATATGGTCCAGCTCCTGCTTGGTTTTCCGGGGAATGGTTTTTGACTCCAGGATCCGCTGATAGGGGGTTTTGGGCTGATCATAGCGTTTGATGGTCCTGGACCGATCCCGGTATTTCTCCACCAATTTGGTGGACGGCATGAAGAAGTTCATCAGCAGCCTCCATTCTGTGGTGTAAAGGGTGTTAAGTTGTTCGGTGAGCTCTTGCCTGTCAAAGCGGTTATATCCCAGGTATTGGCGCACGACCGACCAGTTCTTTTCTTCAATATGGGCATTATCGTTTTTCTGATAAGGTCTTGACCGGGTGTATTGAACCGGATGTTGGCGTTTACACAGGTATCGGTGCAGATGCCAATTGAGGAATTCGGAGCCGTTATCACAATCAAAGCCGCGGATGGGAAAGGGTAGTGTTTGTTCAATACCCTGGATGGCCTCGCCCGTAGGGCTACGGCCCGAGGGCATTTTTAACCCCCTGGTAGCCTTTACCCCATACAGCTCTTTGTTCGATCCAACCGGTGGCAAGGTCGACGACATTGACGGTGTAGACGAACATTCCTCCGACGGATGTGCCACAATGGGCTACGGTATCGGCTTCCAGGAAACCAGGCCGGTTCTCATCCCATTGATTGGTCCTGATGGGGATATGCTTCTTAAGGATGGATCCTGGCTTGGTGGTGGCCAATCCCAGTTTATGGAACTTGCTTCTCATGGGAGCCATCAACCGGTCGATGGTGGCGGGAGAGATGGTTAAGAGCCGCTGCTTAATACTATCAGGGAGGGTTCGCTGGAAGTGCTGTTCGTAATAGGGCAACCACAGCGGTATGGCCGCTTTCAACCGCCTGGAACAGGGCAGGTTTAAGACTCTCCACAACCGCTGTAGCACTTCAAGGATGAGGGGATGGTGGTAGCGTTTCTTTGGTCCGGGTTTTTTGCGTTGAACCTGTAGTGAGCCACGGTCCGGAACTTGATTCAGTAATCGGATAGCATATCCCGAAGGAATCCATTCGGATTTACGGTGATAGCCACAGACCCGGCAGAACTCATCCAGGATGGCTTTCTTGGCTGCTTTATCCGCCTTTTTATACCGGGGACGGATGGCGTTGAGATACTCCCGTCTGGTCGTTCGACCCGGCTCACGACGGGCATTTTTCCCCATAACCATGTATCCTCCATTTTTCGGTTATCCCGACGGGTCGGGAAGGCAACGACCGCTTTTGAAAAACCCTACGGTTACATTTATTATGAGTCAACGCGCGAATCAGAGTTCCTTAAGTTTCCCTTGACATGCTGCACTATGGAGCCGATATTGAAAACACACACTGATACGCACCTATAAGCAAACATGGGAATGTCATGGCAGCCCCATTTCCGACGATGTAGGTTACGTTGTGGAAGAAACAGATTAACAGTACCCAATTGGCATATCATAGGAGAGAGGCCACATGAGTAAATCAAACATCGTGATAGCGTTCCTCATAGTGATATCTTCGCATTCATGCCAGAACCAGAGATTTCAAGAAATCACCGTCGATGACCTCCGGGATAAGATCCGCGGCGGCTGGGTCGGCAAGGCCTATGGCGTGACTTTCGGCGGGCCAACCGAATTCGACTATCAAGGCGCGATCATCGACGGTCCACTCGAACTCGCACCGGATGCTCTAGAGTGGCTACCGGGACAGGACGATATGTATGTTAATATGGCCCTGCTTAAAGCCCTCGTCGATAATGGATTGGATGCATCGGCAGCTGCCTTTGCCAAGGAGTTTGCATACGGGGGATTCCTCCTCTGGCATGCCAACGGTCAAGGCAGGCAGAATTTACTGGCGGGGATACCACCGGGAAATTCTGGCCATCCGAAATATAATCCGCACGCCAACGATATCGATTTTCAAATTGAGTGCGATTTCATTGGGCTGATCAGTCCGGGCTTGCCTGAATCGGCACAAAGGATATGTGATCGGGCCGGGCATTTAATGAACTATGGCGACGGTTACTACGGCGGTGTATTCGTTACTGCTATGTATGCCGCTACCTTTATTGAAAATGATGTTGAGCAAATTGTTGAGTTAGGACTGAAAGCGTTGCCAAAAGAGAGCGGATATGCACGAATCATCAGAGATCTATTGAAATGGCATCGACAATACCCTGCAGACTGGCAGGCAACTTGGCGCGAAATCGAGGATAAATATAACAACGACCGCTGCCCTTGGGGCGTTAAGAGCAAGTTTAATATTTCTGCATCAATAAACGGGGCCTATATCGCCCTTGGATTACTTTATGGTAGTGGTGACTTCAATAAAACTATCGAGATCACCACACGTTGCGGGCAGGATTCGGATTGTAATCCGGCAAATGCCGGTGGTATCCTTGGTACCCTATTAGGTTTCAGTAATCTTCCCGAAAAAGTTAAGGCGGATATGGCTCCCTATATAGAGACTAAGTTTGACTTTACGCCATACTCTATCGAATCGGCATCCCAGGAGTGTCTCCGACTAGCTCTTGCTAATGTACAAGATGCGGGTGGAGATGTTTCTGGCGATAAGGTTAAAATCAAGGTGCAGCGATTTAGTCCCATCGGACCAGTTGAAATTTCCTTCCCAACCTTGGAGCCAGTCGATCGGTTCAATGTCATGGATGAACGTGTGGTCTGGCATGGCGAATGGACACTGTTTCCAAAAGGTGATGAAAGCATGCGCCGTTCAGCCAACCCAGGGGACATGATGGAGGTAATGTTTGCCGGAAATGTAGTTTATATGCAAGGAGATCTACGGTACAATCAGGGCATTCTGGAAATTGTAGTGGATGGGAATAGTGTTGAGAAAAGGGACATGTATCTACCCAAGCGGTGGAAACGCGCAGATCAATCCACCGCTGTTTGGCTGACGGGCCTAGCTGATGGAGAACATACACTCCAGGTCCTCGTCACCGGAGAGAAGAACCCTGAGAGTGCGGGGATTGAAGTCAGCCTGGGGAAAATGGTCACTTACCGTGGCGAGGTAGCAAAAATAGGGGAGAGCAACTAGTACTTGTGGCAATAGCAGTAATCGAGAGTGGGAGAATATAAATCTACGGTATTATGAAGCGACGCTTCTGACTAACTGTGAGCAGCTCTGAAATCCTGATAAGCAAATTATGGGGTTTTAGCTTATCCGTTGTCTGCAATCTGACCATGATGACGCATGACACCTAAACGACTGATCGGCATAATAAGAAGCCTTTTCCCCTTAAAAACCAATCCTCATCGTTGACAGGCCAGACGCGGATAGACTACGATTTTATTACCGTTTGAAAGCAGGCATAATTAAGTGAGGGAGTATCAGTCAATGCACAGGAACTTTCAGTACATGTGGTATATCTCCTTGGCGGCCATCGGTTTACTGGCTCTTACCGCCTGTAAAAGACAAGCGGGAACAGGAGCTTTATCCAAAGGGGAGACAGTAAGGGGGCAGATCGCCGTTGTGATCTCTACCATGAATAATCCGTGGTTTGTGGTTTTGGGCGAAGCGGCGAAACAGAGGTCTGAAGAGCTCGGTTATCGTGCGACGATTTTTGACACACAAAATGATGCCGCCAAGGAAACGGCACATTTCGAAAATATCGTAGCCGGTGGGTTCCATGCAATTTTATTCAACCCTACAGATGCAGATGGTTCTATCGCTAATGTGAGGAAAGCCAGGGATGCTGGCGTTCCAGTGTTTTGTATAGACCGTGAGATCAACGCCTCAGACCTGGCCGTAGCGCAGATTTTGTCTGATAACTTCACCGGTGCCATGATGCTTGGACAATACTTCGTCAAACGGCTCGACAGGAAGGGCAAATATGTGGAGCTGCTGGGGCTGGTGGGAGATAACAACACCTGGAACCGGACAAACGGTTTTCATAGTGTGGTGGACCGCTATCCCGACCTGAAAATGGTTGCCCAACAAAGTGCCGATTTTGATCGGAGCAAGGCCCTGGAAGCCATGGAGGCACTCCTACAAGCCCAGCCAGATATTGATGCGGTATTCTGCGGCAATGATGCTATGGCCATGGGAGCCTATCAAGCCTTGCTGGTAGCTGGCAAAGCAGATCGGGTTAAGGTTTTTGGGTACGATGGTTCCACTGATGTCATTCAAGCCATCGCTGAGGGCAAAATTGAGGCCACCGTCATGCAATTCCCTAAACTGATGGCCAGGACTGCCGCCGAGTGGGCGGATCAGTATCTCCGTGGCGAGCGCGACCTCCCGCAGAAGATGCCCGTTGCGGTGGAACTGGTAACAAGAGACAATATCCAGAAATATGTCCCCCACGGGAAAAAGGATTAATTCCACACTGTTAAGAGGCCTTCGATGGGCCGCTATTTTACTGGCTGCCATGGTCACTATTTCCCTGATCCCTCTTGTCCATATCATTCCATTGGATGAGGCCAGACGGAAGGCCGCAAGCGCAACTTTCGATGCTAAGGCTTTTGCCGAAGACTTCTGGAATAACCGATTGCTCACATCCATGCATAAGGCTGCTGATATCTCACACCTATTCACTATATATAAAGAAGATAACCTGAAGGCCCAAAAGCGGTACGGCCATACCGTTGGGATAGGGGCTACTCACTATTACTTCGTGACGGGGACGGGCTGGGCGGTATCCGTTAATCCCGATTTCGTTTCCCTCTCTCTGAGTCCAGGCGACTCTGTAGTCGACGTGGTGATCGAAACGGCCATAATTGTTGGAAACACCATCCGCAATGGTACTGGTCTGCTCGATGTTAACGATTTTCCAAACTCCCAGGATTTTAACCACCTCTCGATTGAATTAAACCGCATCGTTGAAGCACGGGTCTTACCGCCATTCCTGGAAAAAGTGCATGTAGGAGCGGAGGTTTTGTTTGCAGGCTGTGCTGAAATCACGGATGAACGTACCCAACTGCATCCAATGCACATCATTCCTATCATACTGGAAATCCAATAAGCGAATGAGTTCGACTTGATGGATGCCCAAATCAATGACCCCTTGGTTGTGGCTGAGGGCATCAAAAAATATTTCTCCGGCGTTAAGGCACTCGATGGTGTTGATTTTTCCGTTTATAGAGGACAGTTGAATGCCATCATCGGGGAAAACGGTGCTGGAAAGTCCACCCTGACGGGTGTTCTTGCTGGGGTGCATAGGCCAGATTCCGGGCAAATTTTCCTTGATGGTCAGGAAGTGACTTTCTCCAGTCCACGTGAAGCGCAGACCAGCGGTATTGTAATAATCTATCAGGAATTGAATTTGATCCCAGACTTGAGCGTAACTGAAAACATTTTTTTGGGACGAGAATATCGAACACCGCTTGGATTCGCGGACTACCGACGTATGTCCAATCATGCTGCCAAACTCCTGTCGCAGCTCCAATTGCCCATTGATCCCCGTGTTCCCGTTGGGAGTCTCCGAGTGGGTCAGCAACAGCTAGTTGAAATAGCCAAGGCCTTGTCTTTTGACGCCCGTATCATCATTATGGACGAGCCCACATCTGCTCTCAGTGAGCATGAAATCGAAGTTTTGTTCGGCCTCATCGAGACCTTAAAAGCCCGGGGGATAGCCATCGTCTATGTGACCCATAAACTTGAAGAACTTTTCCGAATTGGTGATCGTGTGACCGTCTTGCGTGACGGCAAACTTGTAGGAAGCGGGCTAATCGGCGAGCTAGATCATGCTAATATCGTCCAAATGATGGTGGGACGAGACTTGAAGTTGTTTTATAAGAGAACCCATCATGAGACAAAAGGGGAGGTGCTCCGGGTGGAAAAGGCCTCCCTCCAGCATTCTGAGGGCAAGGACGATGACCTGATCCAGAACATCCATTTGAGTGTGAAGCGTGGGGAAGTACTGGGGATTTTCGGCTTGATGGGTGCCGGTCGCACCACCCTTCTGGAAGCCATCTTTGGCCTTCATCCACGTACGTTTTCAGGAACAACAATTATTGATGGAAAATCTGTTACAATCCGATCGCCACACGATGCCATAGCGGCAGGTATCGGCATGGCCCCCGAAGATCGTAATCTACAGGGATTGATCCCATGGATGTCTGTGGCAGCCAACATTAGCCTGTCGATCCTTCATCGAATCCAGCGATTTTCGATATTATCGACCACCAAGGAAAAGGATCTGGTTGAGGTGTATGTTCATAGTCTGAATATTAAGATGGCATCTCTAAACCAGGCTGTGCAGAATCTGAGTGGTGGAAATCAGCAGAAGGTAATTCTAGCTAGGTGGCTACTTACTCAACCCAAGGTCCTCCTGCTGGATGAACCGACCCGTGGCATTGACGTGGGAGCCAAGAGTGAGATATATGGTCTGATTGACAACCTGACCCATCACGGTTTAGCCATTGTTCTAGTATCGTCCGAGCTCCCTGAAATCATGGCCCTCGCGGATCGGATTATGGTGATGTCAGAGGGCCGCAAGACCGCCGAGTTCGTCCGGGGAGAGGCTTCAGACGAAGACATCCTGAAGGCTGCCCTACCGCGATCGGTATAGATATCCCATTTTTACGCAGTGATAGCATATGCGGCATAACAAATCAACCCCCAGAGAACTCCTTACCCGGTTCCAATCGCTAATCGCGCTCGGGCTTATGATCATCGTACTGAGCCTGATATCTGATAAGTTCCTCACCGGGGCTAATTTTTGGAATATCCTGCGTCAAATCTCGGTGAATATGAGCATTTCGGTGGGAATGACGCTGGTCATTCTTACAGGAGGCATTGACTTATCAGTTGGATCAGTCCTTGCTTTGGCGGGAGCCGTGTCGGCGAGCCTGTTGAAAAATGGCATTGAAATAACTGGGCTTAATATTCTCATTCAGTTTACCCTCTTGGGCGCCCTGGTTGGAGGCATCGTCACAGGATTCTCTCTTGGACTGTTCAATGGTTTGATGATCACCCGCTTCAGGATTCCCCCCTTTGTGGCCACCCTGGGCATGTTGAGTGTTGCCCGAGGGCTGACCATGCTTCTTACAGGCGGTTTTCCCATCACTGGGTTGGGGAACGCTTTTGCCCAAATCGGGACAGGCAAAGCATTAGGTATGCCATTACCAGTCTGGATATCTGCTTCCTTGGTGGGGCTTTTTGTATTGATTCTTCGCAAGACCCCCTTTGGCCGGCACATATATGCGGTAGGGGGCAACGAGCGAGCGGCGGAGCTCTCCGGCCTAAGGGTTCAGCGAATCAAGTTAGGCGTATATGCTCTGGGTGGGGTGCTGGCGGCAGTGGCAGGATTGATTGCTACCTCGCGCTTAGATTCTGCCCAGCCCAACGCTGGCCTTGGATATGAGCTGGATTCCATTGCCGCCGTTGTCATCGGAGGGACCTCCCTGTCAGGCGGACGAGGAACCATCCTTGGGACAGTTCTCGGATGCCTGATCATCGGTGTCCTGAATAACGGGCTGTTCCTGATGAACGTCTCTCCCTTTTGGCAACAGGTTGTGAAGGGAATGGTCATTCTAGTGGCAGTCGCTGTCGATAAAATGAGCTCCCGCAAAAACTAAGAGACACATTTTGCCCTTTCCAGCTTTTGCTCATGCTTTAGTGATCAGATGCATTAGGACATACCCCTCTTTTCAAGCCTTGCTGGTTTATAACATTCTCTAGGGATTATCGAATGTCACACCCGAAATGAGAATGACATTTGCATAGGGCGTCATCTCACCAGTGCGGACAAAGACAATGTTGCCGTTACTCCGCGTGATCCGCTTGAATTTCTTATGTGGGATTTGTTCGATCGCAATATCTTCCAGCAAATCACGCATCTGCTGGAAAACACTATTATTTGCCGAGGGCATCTCTTCCGCGATGATCGCCTGTTCAACCCGTAATTCGGAAAGGACAACCTCCAGCGCTTCGATAAATCGAGGGATGTTCCTGGTCAACGCCAGGTCGATCACGTCCGCGTCCCTGGGGATGGGAAATCCCGAATCGCAGATGACGAGCCTATCCGTATGACCCATTGACGCAATGATGCGCGCTAATTGAGCATTCAATACACCGGATTTCTTCATCGCGCTACTCCTATATAATCCTTACACTATTCTTTAAGTATTACCTGAATGACCTCACTACACGGCGTGGAGCTCAAGGCTGATCCCGGCTTGGGGGTGCACTCAGAACTGACGAAACTACAGTCAGAGCGAACCTCCATGATGAATCACTGAATAATAAGGGAAGACTTCCGACGTTTTTAGTACCGGCTATGGCCTCCCTGCGTTTTCAGGTCGATACTCATATGCACCTATATCCGGAGTGTTGCCATATGGCACCGGATTACCATTAAAATCCTCCGTGTAGCCCAGATCTAATCCGGCATCAATAGCCGGGCTGCCGGCTCTCAACCGGAGATCCCGGTTTTCAAAATCGACAAACATCGGGTTAGCAATCTGCTCCTGCTCTCCCAGCGGTGTTCCAAGAACACTGAAGGTCTGACCGTCTTCAAACGTCCGCCTGTCGAGACAGTAGTAGAGATTGTGATCGTGGTGTTGGCTTTTACCATCTCCATGGTAGTATATAGGAGGAATGCCATCCCCAATTACAAAGATGTTATTGCGAAGGAATACGACATTATCTCCAAGGTGCTCATTGAACCAGAAGAAATCGTTGTAACCCTCATGCTTGCGAACCCGCAGCACGGTATTATGCTCCACTCTGATATTCTGGACATTTGTAAGACCTAACCAGGACTGATAATCGTCGCATACGTTGTAGGCAATGATCCAATCCCTGGATATACACCTGCTCTGAATATTCTCGAAAAAGCCCTGGTTATCCTTAGAATAGTTATGGTGAATTCTCAGGTTGACCTTGTCATAATCCCCGTCATTCACTTCAATAGCGCCGCCATCATGCCCGTATTCATTACTGGGAGCACAATAATTTTCAAAACGGTTATAAGCGATCTCGTTATTGGAAGTAGCTACCACCACACACATAGGGCCCCAATGCGGTCGGATCGGTATATTATTATCATGAATATAGTTATGGGTGATCAGATTATGCTGCCCGTAAACCTGAATCCCAATCGGCGTTTTGGTGATCTCGCAATTCTTAACTGTATTATGATCGGCCCCAGTAGCGATGAAGATAGCACCCAGCGTCTTTACATCCTCACAGACAGGGCTTTTAGGGCAATTATGGAAATACAAGCCATTGATGACAATATAGCTGCCGGTAATCTGAATCGCGTTCCCGTTGAGCTGGCTGTATCGTGGATTGGTGAAGATGGGTGTTGGACCATTGCCATAGGCCGTAAATACAATCGGCTTCCCGGCCTTCCCTGAAGCACTCACTGAAAATCCATCCTTGAAAGTGGAGCCCCTGGCGAAGTATACCGTATCACTAGGGGAGAAGCTGTACTTGTTTATCTTGGTAAGCGTTTGCCACGGCTTTTGCCTGGTACCGTCGTTGTCGTCCGAACCGTTCTGGTTGTCAATGAAGTAGGCCTTGCCATCCTTCGCTGCACAGAGTAGAGAGCTAAAGATTATTGTGAAGGTGAGAATGAGCAGATTCGTTTTTTGTCTAGGTTGCTTGGTGCAAAACATCTTCAGATTCTCCATTGAGTTAGCATAATCATCTGGCGAAGGTCCAGATCGCCCTTTAACCGAGCACAGAGGAGATGATCTCAGTCTTGCATATTCTCATAGGCGCCAAGGTCAGGAGCAGTCCCTGACGGTACCGGATTACCTTCAAAATCCAGGGTATAGCCTAAGGCTATACCGGCGTCGATTGCCGGGCTGTCATCACGCAGGTGCAGGTTCAGTTTCTCCAAATCAACAAAACGCGGATCAGCAATCAGATCACCTTCGCCAAGCGGCAGCCCGCAAGGGTCCTCCTGGCTTCCGTCAGCACTCCAGTACAAGTTGTGATCGAAGATCTGCTCATCATAGCGTTCCGCACCGTACACATTCGTTCCGGTAAACACCTGGATGCCGTTAGCGACGACAAAGATATTGTTGCGGATTATATTATTCCCTTCGTTGAAACTGAATACTACCCTAACACGGCTGTTCTGAGGACGAGTACAGAGAACGGTATTGTTCTCTACGAAACAATCTTTGCCCGACCAGAAGAAGATGAATTCCTGATAGTCATCGCTCACATTATAGGCCACTCGGATGTTTTGCGTCATCGCGGAGTTCCCGATAATCTCCAGAAAGCCTTCGTTCCCCACCGACCAGTTATGGTGGATGTAAATACTGTCATTGGCATAGTCTTCATTATCGATTTCAATCGCTCCACCATCAGCACCGAATGTTCCCCCCGACTTGGTATAGTTAATAATACGATTGTAGGATATTTCGTGATTCGAGGTGGCCACCATGATTCCGATAGGCCCCCAATATGGCTCAGACAGGAAGCGGTTGCAGTCGTGAATATAATTTCGGGTAATTAAATTGTATTGACCATAGCTCTGCACCCCGATGGGGCAATCCTCCATTTCACAGTTCCTCACGGAGTTGTAGTCGGCTCCAAGGGTTATATATATGGCGCCGATCTGCCTGGCATTTACACCTTGCTTTGGATCTGCTGCGATCCCATTATGAAAGTATAAACCATCAACTACGATGTGACTGCCACCAATCTGGATCATGTTGCCATTCAGAACACCCAAATCAGGATTGGCAAAGCTTGGCGCAAGTCCCTTTCCATAGGTCGTCAGGACGATAGGATTCGCTTCATTGCCTGAATCGGTGATGAGTAATCCTCCTGAGAAGCTCGATCCACGCGCAAAGAAAATACTGTCGCCTGGAACAAACTGATGTTGATTCACTCGGCTAAGCGTTCTCCAAGGTCGCTCATAAGTACCGGGACTCATATCATCACCACCGGACGCCACATAAAATTTGGATTGACGAGCAGAATCGCCCTCTGGTGTCGGACCACTGCATAATAGCAGCGTCCACGCCAGAAGTATCAGGAATGTTGGCAAAGTAATCCGCATTGAGGCCCCTCAAAGTTGTCGGCCAATAAACGACGGTTATTTGGATCTATTTGTTGCGAGGGTATAGAACTCCATAGTATTGTAAAAATCATCCATGATACTATCTTTATCAAAGTTCTCCCACAGGAGTACCTTGCGGGGATTCCCCCTCTGCTCTTTCCAGCCGTTCCCGATCAATTTCGGTGCATCTATACTTTTGCGCTCGGCCCACGATGGATTTTTTAAGATGGCCACAGCAGCCATATCATATAATGGCCGGGATTGGGGATTGCCCTCAAACTTCTCAAATAACTCGATGGAATAGTCACCAAAATTGGTGAACTGTCCACCGTGTCTGCCTGTAACCGACTCGGCAATGTGCGGTCCCTTGCCCGGCATAATTCTTTTAATATCCTCAAGATAGGCGACAACAGCC
>SDBT01008991.1_pt1 | contig 16242 bp, 20 predicted proteins | sample 2277101 | NCBI WGS metagenome assembly SDBT01 (sample SAMN10404973, study PRJNA504765) | marine sediment metagenome | isolation source: marine sediment core GS10_PC15, 103 cmbsf | place: Arctic Ocean: Southern Knipovich Ridge | collected 2010 | reverse complement strand
GCCACTTTGCCGATGGATTTGTTAGACATTGTATGGTCTCCTTACCAATAAAAGTTAGCAACAAATCTTTTATCGGCAATGGGAGACCTTTTTTGTTAAAACGCTTAAGCAACCGCCATTCGTTTGCGTCACCTTAAAATAATTTTCCGAATATACACTTTTCTGACTTATACTTACTGAAACACCGTCCCGTATTTCTTCTTCATCGAATGTAAACCGATGATACCCAACATCTCTAATCCCCCACAACTCTTTGGCAGCTAAGAACTGCAACGGCTCATGGCCGGCCATATAATCGGTCCCGCTTTCCTTATCGATAATACCTGCGAGCTTAACGCTGGTTTTATCAACTTCAAGTATGTACCGAACCGCTTCGTTCTCCAGCACTATCTGCTTTACTAATTCTCTGCTGGGAACATAGCTAAGAGTTGTCCTCGCTGTTACAGTCTTCGCAAAAAAACAAAACACAATCGCTAAAGCTATCCCGCATACCAATCTTGCCCGCACAGTTTTATTCGCAAACATTTCCATCTCCGTTATTCCACTGCAAAATTATCCGTACCGTCAGTGTCACCTTATTTGTCTTTGACACAGCGAAAACCAACTGTAGCGCACCTGTTGAGTCCCGGTGACATATGCCAGAACTTTGTCCGCTGATAAACCGCAATCGGGCCGCCCTGCATATACCAGAGGCTGTCTTTGGCGTGATAGTAGCTTCCACCGCGCAGCCATGAAAAATCATGATACCCGTCCGTGCCCAAAGAATCGGTCCACTCCCAGACGTTGCCTGCCATATCCATCGCTCCATAGGGACTTGCGCCTGCGGGAAACCTGCCGGCCGGCATTGTACCGGCAGAATCCATGTTGGCCTTATTAGGGTCATAGATATTGCCCCAGGGCCAGTTTCTGCCGTCGATGCCCTGTGCTGACTTTTGCCATTCGGCTTCGGTAGGCAGGCGCTTCCCCGCCCATTTTGCATAAGCCTTGGCGTCGGCCAGACTGACCCATACTACAGGATGATTGGCCTTGCCTTTCGGGTAGTTACCATTTTTCCAGTGCTTGAGGAAATTTTTCGGCCATTCGGGTTTGTAGCCGGTCTTATCAAGAAACCGCTTGAATTGCTTGTTAGTCACCTCAGTTTTATCAATATAAAACGCGGGCAAATCAAATTCGGCCACCGAACGGTATCGCCTGCCCGCATCGTCATCGACAAATTCATCAAGCGTCAGTCCCTCGCGCCAGCGATATTCCACATGCATCACAAATTTGCCAGCCGGCACTAAAACCATATCCGAGTTATTTTTGCTTCGTGAAAAGAGGTCTTGCGCAAAACAAAAGAAAGAAAAAATCACAATACAATAAATGAGCCTGCGATATCGCTTCATTTTTTTCCCTCCGGCTTTGAAGTTATAATATCGGTGTCCTTAGCAAATAACTATCTACTCCATTCCTTAGACACCGACCTTTCCTATTCAATTGTTTTTCCGGGCATTGGCAGTTTAGCGAACGCTAACTTTCTGCAGATACGTCACTTCAGCACCGGTTAGCGGCCGGAATTTGCCGATACCTATTCCTCTGGTGTTGAGTTTGCCGATTTTAGTTCTTTTCAGCGATTTTACTGACAGACCGACTTTGGCCAGCATTCTGCGAATCTGTCGGTTACGGCCCTGTCGAATCGTTAGTTCCAAAGACGATACCGTATGACCTCGCTTCAATATCTTGACCGATGACCGACCGGTTTTGCCCCCCGCCATCCAGACACCTTTTTTTAGCTTTTCGACAACCTGCCCTTCAATCGCACCCTTAACTTCGACAACATAGGTCTTGGCCAGTTCATACCTCGGATGCGTCAGCTTGTTTGTCAGTTCACTGTCGTTAGTAAGTACAATCAAACCCGATGTATCAATATCAAGTCTGCCCACACAAAAGATTCGCTCCCTGGCTCTGACAATATCTATCGCTTTTTTTCTGCCCTGCGGGTCCGAATTTGTGCATATCACACCCTTGGGTTTATTAAATAGAAAATATACCTTCCTGACAGCGCGAATCCTTTTCCCATTTACGGTTATGGTGTCTTTTTCGGCATCGACAAAAACAGGCAGCCTGTCTACCACTTTGCCGTTTACCCGCACAGCCCCTTCCAGTATCAATTCTTCGCATTTTCTGCGCGAATCAACGCCAGCCGAAGCCAAAACCTTCTGTAATCTCTGCTCAGCCATAATAAGTTCACGAATTCGAACGCCTCATCTTAATTCCATATGTCAATTTGACCGATAATGTAATACTATACTGCAATATCGCTGGTTTACAGAGCAAAAAAGCAGCCGATTAAGGCTCTTTAGCAAAAATACCAGGTTTTAATTTGCGCCCAGGCCCTGTGAAGCAGACAAAAAAAAACACTCTAAACAAACACGCCTCTGTTAAAATAGGGCAAATATTCGCTTTTTTTGTTGACTTAGACGCCTTTTCAGGCGATAATAATAAGGTCTATACCTCTAAATAGTTGATTTTTCAGTATTCTAAGGAGTTTTACTATGCCATTGGGCAAAAGACAGCAAACTAACGCGATGCTCTACACGGTAGTAACTTTTGTTGGGCTTTTTATTATTGCAGCCAGTGTTGCGGTAATCTTCTACCTGAAGTTCGAGGACCAGCGAAAAATCGCAGAGACCGCCCAAGCCGATTATGAAAAGATGGTCAGTTCTGCCGAACAGCGCGAAGGGCTGGGAAAGATAATCGGAACAATCCCCCGCCGTAAGAGCGGCCTTGGCCTGATGGTCGAGTATCTTGACAAAATGACGCAAACGATTATCGGTGGTATAGCCGAAGACACCTCCGCGGAGGTCAAAATCGATACCGTAAACACAAAAGTAAACCAGACCCTGGAACTGTTAGCTCAGGGCAACTCCGGTGTTACACCTGACGACCCCAACACAGGCGGACTTACGCGTGTAATAGAAAAAATGAAATCCAAAAACGACGAACTTACCGCTGCCATGCTCGCTGCCAACGACCAACTCGACCAACTGCGAACCAGGTTTGACGATGCTATGGCAACCAGTTTTGAGAAAGAAAAGGTGCTGTTGAATGAGAAAGAAAAATACCAGCAGCAGGTCAATGAGATTCGAACAAATTACAATGAGCTTAAAGTCCTGATGGAACAAACCACCGAACAGCAGGTCCAGATTATTTTGACTCAGCTTGAACGGAACAGGGTCAATTCCAAAAAGCTGAACCAGCAGTTGCTCAAAACTCAGGCCGAACTGAAAGTGACCCAGGACAGAGTCGCCTATATCCAGGAAAAACTCCAGGCAATTGTTCCACCGCCTGATAGTGAGATTACGGCATTTCGACCTGACGGCAAAATTATATTGCTTGACGAACGTGAGCGGATTGTGAGCCTGAATATCGGTTCCAACGACCGTGTTTATCGAGGTTTGACCTTTTCAGTCTATGACAAAAACGTCCCCATCCCGAGGGACGGCAAGGGAAAAGCCGAAATCGAAGTATTCAATGTCACCGAAAATATTTCAACAGCGAAAATCGTACGGTCAGAGAAAAGAAAACCCATACTCCTCAATGACATTATAGCAAACTTAATCTGGGACAGCGAAAAAATAAACGTGTTTGTGGTGGCAGGCGATTTTGACCTTGACGGTGACGGCAGAGTTGATTCTGAGGCCGCCTATAAAATAAAAATTCTCATTGAAAAATGGGGCGCAAAGGTCTCCGATAACGTATCCATAGATACCGACTTTGTGGTACTCGGAAAGGCCCCGAGGGCTCTTAGAAAACCGACTTTCGAACAACTGGAAATATATCCTGGGGCGATGGAAAAATACGATGCCTCACTGCAGAAGCTAAATCATTATAAGGGAGTTCAAAGCCTTTCGCAGACCCTTTCAGTTCCCATATTTAACACTGAAAGATTTCTTGACTTTATAGGCTATAGCAAAAGGTCAGGCCAGGCCGGCGCTTTTTAGAATGATCTCAATTGAATTTTTCCGTTTACCCGCGGGTAAGCAACTTAAAAATAACCAGTTATGGCTTTATTCGCGGACATTTACCACCCTTAAGGGTGTAGAATGATGCTCTGACCTCAGCGTACCGGCACGCCAATTGAGGCAACAAAAACCTCGCCGGTATACTCACTTGCGCTATCGGTAGTAAAACCCTTTTTTACCGCGACAAAAGTCACTGTGTAAGCTGCCCTGACAGCCGCACCAAGAGGCAGGCCGCTGTCACAATCCAGTCCCGAGGGGATATCCACCGCCATAACAGGGCGATTCCGGGCGTTTATACTTTCTATCAGTTGTACAAACTCATCGCTGAGTTGTCCCCTCAGCCCCGTGCCAAAAAGAGCATCGACAAGCATATCGGTGTCACCTGCAAAAGCTTTAATCCGCCCCGGTATATCCCGGTCGCTTAGTTCTAACTGTTCGATCGGCTGGCCAAGTCGCTCCAGAATCTCCAGGTTAATCTTCGCGTCACCTTTGATTTTATTACGGTCGCCGCAAATAACCACAACCACGCCAAAACCGCTATTCAACAGGCCCCTGGCGATAACATAACCGTCACCGCCGTTGTTGCCGGTCCCGCAGAATACACAAACCTTCGGGCGCTCAATGTTGGCGAGCTTCTCTTTAATCAACTCGACACAACTGCGCCCGGCGTTCTCCATCAAGACCACACCCGGCACGGCGAGCGTATTTATCGCGTGCGCATCGAATGCGCGAACCTGCTGGCTTGTCATTACAACACATGTTTTACCCGGCACGTATTTCTCCATAACAAGCGTATTATACAATAGACGGCAAAGCTGTCAATTGACACCAGCTTAGTAAGTCATTACAATCAGGTGGCAGAGACTAATTTATGAAAATATTACTTACAAATGACGATGGGATTTTTGCCCCGGGGCTGGCGGCCATTTACAAAGAGCTGGTCCGGGTCGGAGACGTGATGGTCGTCGCACCTGCCAGCAGTCAATCCGGCGCCAGTCACAGCATTACGTACAAAGAGCCTTTAGTATGCAACAAGGTTGACATTAACGGCCTGTTTACAGGTTTCAGCGTACAGGGCTCGCCGGCAGACTGCGTTAAGCTGGCCTGTATGCAGTTGTGCGAGGGCCCGATAGACCTGCTCGTTGCCGGTATAAACAATGGGGCAAACGCCGGAATTAACATTTATTATTCCGGAACTGTGGCCGCGGCGATGGAAGGGGCATTCTTAAAAATTCCCGCTGTCGCGATGAGCCTCGCCTCCGAGGAAAAAATGGATTTCGAAAGTGCGGCCGAATATTGTACCAAAATTCTCGAAGAACTTATGCCCCTTAACAGCGGCGAAGTAATAAACGTTAACATACCGCAATTATCTAAAGGCCGGCCAAAAGGTATAAGAGTTGTGCCTCAGTCAAGCAAAGGTTTTGATGAGTATTACATCCGCCTGAAAAACGAACAAGGCCAAATTGTATTTCAATTGGCAGGCGAGCCGCACACCGACGACCAAACCGCTGTTGATACGACATCGCTTATAGAAGGATTTATAACTGTCACTGCCCTTGTACCCGACCTGACCGACCATAAAAGAACCGGCCAACTCAAATCCCAATTGACCGGGATGACAATATAGACTGGATTTTCGGACGGGAATTTTCGGTACGCACTAAGGACAAAGAAATGTCGGATATCTTCGAGCAGCCCTGGCCGTTGTTAATCACAGCTGTCGTTATATTAATCATTCTGTTTTTGTTCCGCAGCATCTTCCCAGACAGGAGGCGCTGGTGGCAATTTCTGATACCAGTCCTCATCGGCGCAGCAGCCCTGGGCCTGGATTGGCTCGTTCAAACCGATTTGGAAAAAATCGAAGCTGTAATCGCCGCCGTCTCAAAGGCCGCTGAAGCCGAAGACTGTCAGAGAATTGAACTGTTGTTAGCCGACGATTACCGCGATTCATACCACCGTAACAAACAGCAATTAATGTCCCACTGCAGGGACAGACTGTCATCGCCCTTGATTGACAAAAACATAACAACGGTTTTTTCGACCGATATATCATCGCCGGCGGCAACAGCGGTTTTTACGGTGAGAATAGTGTTCGATCCCCAAAGCCGGGTCCATCAAAACTACATGCGAATAATGCTGATGAAAATAAAAATAAACCTGCAAAAAACTCCGGATGAAAAATGGCTTATCGACCGGGCTGAAATAGTCGAAATCAACAGACAGCCGGCCAACTGGCAGGATATCCGATAAATCACCGACACTCGCAAACAGGGACACGATTATCTCACCTCCTGCCCTGAATTTGCCTGCAAAATCACCTTCCCATAATTAGCAAAAGTCACCGTCCGGATTGGTCGATATTTGTCAGGATAAGAAGAATTAGTATTTGGATTGCGCACAGGAAGAAATGGTGATGTTCAGCAAACTGGAAAAAAAGTTACTGCCCCTGAAAATCAAGATATTTAGCATCAGGTGGTATCCGAGCAGCAAAAGCTGTGTAAATGCCGGCAGGCGAAAGGTCAAGCCCGGCCAGATGCCGCCGCTGATGGTCCGAAAAGCCGAATGGCGCCGATGAATCTTGCCCTGATATCGTACACCATCGATGTTTTACCTGATAAGCGCATTAAAACAACGGATTCGGGTAACTTACAGCAGCATTTTACCCGACAATAACGATGGGCCAAATGCTTATTATTATAGAAAGGGCAAGACTGTGTGGACTTCAACAGTAAAGAATATCGAGCGGTTTGCAAAACACGAAAATAATCTCCTGACAATCGAAGAAGATGCCAACATTACAGAAGCAGCTACAAAGATGACCGAAAATCAAATCGGCTGCCTGGTGGTGCTCGATAGTCAGGGCAAACTCAGCGGCGTGGTGACCGAACGGGATATGCTTGCCAAAGTCTTGGCAGCGTCTTCGTCCCCGGACACCGTACTTGTCAAAGACATAATGACAGCCAAGACAATATTCTGTGATAAGAACAGTACCATCGAAAAACTTGAACAAACTATGTCCGGAAACAACATACGCCATCTGCCTATCGCTGAGAACGGCGTTCCAACCGGCATGATTTCCGCCCGAGACATCATAGCTTATCGGCTGTATTGTAATGAGGAAATGAAAAGCGCCGCCGAGCAGCTCGCAATGCTCTCGGCCGGCTTAAAAACACTCGATTTGGATGATGTCATCGAATTGGCTATAAACGAAGTACCAAAAGGCTTTGGAGCAAATATGGCTGTATTGTGTCTTAGCCAAACAGACTTGTCAGAGCCGACCATTTATCGAAACGATTGTTACCTTTCCAAAGAAAAACTACTCGAACAATGCGCTGTCGAAACATCTCAAAACCATCAGGTCACCTGCGATAAAGTCTGTAACCAGTGCCGCAAGTCCGGAGGCCAGAACCCAAAGCTGGTCATACCACTTACTGTCAACAATCATTACGACAAAAATGACAGCAGCGATTTAGATTCGGAAGGTTTCCTTTGTATGTGCGGGTTTAATTCAGAGGCCATTGAATCGGAGGAACTGCTGTTATACAGGGCCTCTCTCCTGCAGGAAATCCTCAACGCCAACCTCACCAGTGCCAAGTTATTTCAGGGTTACCAGGAAGCCCTTCGCAACAGCCAGATTGACCCCCTGACGGGCGTCGGCACAAGGCGGGTGTTTGAGCAAACGTTAAATACCGAACACGCCAGGGCGATTCGATACAACAGCGGTTTTTCCTTGGCTGTTATAGACGTCGATAGATTGAAGGAAATAAACGACACCGCGGGCCACCCAACCGGCGACAGGGTACTGCGGCAAATAGCAAAAAGATTGCGCCGCAATGTGCGAACAATGGATATAGTCGCACGTTATGGCGGAGATGAATTCGTCCTTCTAATGCCCGAAACTAAACTCAAGGATGCAAAAATATTGTTAGACAGACTGAAGCTTCAAATCACAAAGATTTCAATACCCGGCGTCAATTCGATTACGATAAGCGGCGGAATAGCCGAATGGGACCGAGACGATACTCCGGAAACCCTGTTTAAGCGGGCTGATGCCTGCCTGTACGACGCGAAAAACAAGGGACGCAACCGAATAGTCATCACAGCCGCAGCTGCTAACTAATGGAAAATCCTTATCGCCTCGATATTGCTGAGCTAACTGCCGTAGTAATCTCCAATAGATTCACTTCAACTTTATTCAATTGCAGCAGCAGGCTTAAACCACCTCTGTGTCCGCAGACACACCTTCACTAACATCAGCATAACCGGGACCTCTATCAGCACACCAACGACCGTCGCCAGGGCCGCGCCGGAAGATAAACCAAAAAGCATTGTCGATGTGGCAATAGCTACTTCAAAATGATTAGACGCTCCTATCATCGCCGAAGGCGCAGCATCTTGATATTCGAGTTTCAAAAGCTTACTTAACCCATATCCCAAAGCGAAAATCAATACCGTTTGAATAAACAGTGGTACAGCTATCCACAGAATCGTCAGCGGATTTGAAAGAATCGTTTCGCCCTTAAAGGAAAACAGCAGAACTAAAGTTACCAATAGAGCGATAATAGTAATAGGTGTCAGAACATGCAGAAATTTCTCCTTAAACCATTGTTCTCCCTTATGGACAATGATCCACTTGCGGGAGATAAAACCGGCCAATAATGGAAGTGCCACATATATAGCAATAGACAGCAACAGCGCCTGCCAAGGCACGGGCAGCCGGCCAATACCAAGCAGAAAGCCCCCTAAAGGCCCATATAGAAACAGCATTGCCAAAGAGTTAATCGCGACCATCACCAGCGTGTGGCCGTCATTGCCCTTCGCAAGATACCCCCACACCAAGACCATCGCGGTACATGGTGCGATACCTAAAAGAATACAGCCTGCAAGGTAGCTGCGCCACAACGGAACCTGAAGCATCTTTACCCCTTCGGCTTCGATTACAGTACCAACTCCATAAGTAGCCCCAACCGGCAAATCAAGACCAAAGGGCATCTTGACAAGGTCAACCGCATCCGGACCGATGAAGCCGTGAAAAAGCACACCCAGAAAGAACACAGAGATAGCATACATGGTAAACGGCTTGATAGCCCAGTTAATAAAAAGGGTCAGCCCAACCGGCTTTATGCTCTTGCCTGCTTTTAGGACCTCGGCAAAATCAATCTTGACCATAATCGGGTACATCATAAAGAAAAGACAAACGGCAATGGGTACCGAAACAACGGGAGCCTTATTAACATAAATAGCCATACCATCAAGATACCTGGCAAACCCGGGAGCGACCTTGCCAATAACAATGCCGCCTGCAATGCAAAGCAGCACCCATAAAGTCAGATACTTTTCAAAAACACTCAATCCTTTGGTTTCTTTGTCAGCAATAGTCTCTGCTTCCATAATCATTTCCTTTTTATCTAATCTATATTTATCACCGAGCAGTGTAGATAAGATAAACACCTCCCAGCAGCACCAGTACACCGCAGATTTTCTTCAATATTATAGACCCCTTCGACTTTTCATTCCAGTTCATATAACGCTGCACCACTTCAGTAAATGTACCGGCGAAAACAATTACCGAACAATGCCCGATTCCATAAACCAGCAGTAGTAATACACCATAGGCAAGATTAGTGGATGCCAGTTTGAAAGTCACGCCAAGCATCGGTGCCATATACGCAAAAGTACAGGGACCAAGGGCAATTCCAAAAACCAATCCCAGGATAAATGCCGCCAGTGCCCCTTTCTTTTTCATCCCCACCTGCCCAGGCCCCGACCAGGGCATAGGTATCACTTCCAGAAGATGCAAACCTACAACGAAAAATATCAGTGCCACAAAGTAGTTGCCGAACCTGCCAACGTCCCCTATCATATGGCCGGCAGCAGCAGTGACAGCGCCAATTACGCCGATTGTAATCAGAATCCCCACAGCGAACAACGTAGAAATCCAGAATGCCCGCCTGGTCGACATCCTGCCCTGTTCATCGACGAATCCAACAATCAAAGGAATACTTGCAAGATGACAGGGACTAAGCAGGATACTCAGAACTCCCCACACAAACGAGGCTCCAACGGCAATTAAAGGCGTGCTTTCAACCGCATGAGTCAGATTGGTAAAAAGTTGTTCCATGTTTTCTTAATTTATTTTTTCTTTTTCTCAATGTCCACGCCAAGCTCTTTCCACTTTGCCAGGATGCCCTTCCTGGAAAAGAATCCTTCATGCCGGAAGAGTTCTTTTCCAGAGGTATCAAAAAATATCTGCGTTGGAATCATTCTAATACCGTACTTCTTTTGTTCATCCGGATTTTTCCAGACATCGATAAATATTACTTTAAACTGCTCTTTGTATTCCTGTTTCAACTCATCAAGGATAGGCTTCATCATCTTACAGGGAATACACTTATCGGCGCCAAGGTCAACCAGCCGAGGCAAAGCTTTAGCCTCTTCAGCCTTGTCAGTTTCAACAGCCCTGGTTTCTTCGGCAATAGCATTTTCAGCAGGATTCTCAAGAGCCCTGGATTCCGAATCAGCACTATTGTTTTCTTTAATGCTGATTACCGCACCAACTGCAAGTATCAAAACTACAACTATACCTGTTTTTGTGATTTTATTCATAACTTGTTTACCTTTTTTTCAGAATGGGCCGGATTTAATCAATTATTTTTTCAATATCTTTGGATGATGGGACTTTACCCACTAATTTGACCTGGCCGTCAACAGCTAATGCCGGCGTCACCATCACACCAAATTTCATAATGTCATTGATATCAGTAACCTTCTCAATTTCATATTCAATACCCAAAGCCTTAGCCGCCGCTTCGGCGTTGTCGGCCAGCTTCCTGCACTTGGAACAACCTGTCCCTAAAACCTGAATTTTTTTCATTGTTAACCCTCTTAAAAAATCGCTCCAAAAATAACCCCCGAAATCGTCGCCATCACAATCACAAGCATAACAAAAACAATCGTCTTCTGTGTCCCCATAACAGAGCGGATAACAAGCATATTCGGCAGCGATAGCGCAGGCCCTGCCAAAAGCAATGCCAAAGCAGGCCCTTTGCCCATCCCCGCTCCAATCAGACCCTGCAATATAGGCACCTCGGTAAGTGTTGCAAAATACATAAAAGCACCCGCCACAGCCGCAAACAGATTGGCCCGCATCGAATTGCCCCCGACAGCCTTTGTCACCCAGCCGGATGGTATGATACCTTCATTATCAGGTCGCCCAAGCAGAAAGCCCGCAACAAGTACGCCCAGAAACAGTAATGGCAGTATCTGTTTTGCAAAGGCCCAACTCTCGCCAACCCACCGGCCAAGTTCATCTTTTTTGAACCATATCGCTAACATAAAAATCAATGCTGCCGCCAAAATCCCGGTAACAATCCATTTGACAGAATAAATCCGCAGCCATAAGCCCGCTTCATCAACAGGCCGGGCCCAGTTCGCAAATACTAAGATTCCAACCATACTCGCGAAATAAAATCCATTCTGCATAAGCGACCTGCTGCTGTCAGACTCCGGCATCGCCACCTGGCTGTTGGCCTTTTCAATCTCTTCCTTGCGATAAATCAGATGCATCAATAAACCGATTACAATACTGAAAACAATCGCTCCTATCGCACGTGCTATTCCAATTTCTAACCCAAGCACCCGCGCCGTCAGAATTATCGCCAACACGTTAATAGCAGGCCCGGAATAAAGAAACGCAGCCGCAGGCCCTAATCCCGCCCCCATCTTATATATACCCGCGAATAACGGCAGGACCGTACACGAACAAACCGCCAGAATCGTCCCCGCCACGCTCGCCACCCCATAAGCCAAAACCTTATTGGCCCTGGCACCGAGGTATTTCATCACCGAAGCCTGGCTCACGAAAACCGAAATCGCGCCAGCTATAAAAAAGGCCGGCACAAGACACAACAGTACATGCTCACGAGCGTACCACTTCACAAGCCCCAGAGACTCGCCGACTGCGTTATCAAATCGCCCCACCCCGACAGGCAGATAGAAACACGCTAAAAACACAACGGCAATACCCGCCAGCTTTTTCCACTCAGTTTTCCAATCCATCAAAAACCCCTGAAACTATAAGCTCTTGAGCAGTTTTTCATTCTCCTTTGCCTGCTGCTTCAAAACCCTTGTAACGCACGAAAAGAATTCAAGAATGCAGGGCGTCTTTAATTCATAAATAACTTTCAGCCCCTCTTTATGGTATTCGAGCACGCCGGCCGCCACCATTACCGAAAGATGACGCGAAACATTCGACCTTTCCGAACCAACGTGCTCTGCGATATCACAGACGCATCGGGGCCGGCTCTCTAAAAAATCAACTATCGCTATCCGAACAGGATGCGCAACCGCCTTTACAACCTCCGCTTGCCTCTCAAACAACAACCGCTTTTTCTTATTCATCGTCTGCTACCTCCAATCAAAATACTATGTGATTATATGCTCATATAGTAATATATGTTCGGGTAATGTCAAATTTTTTTATAAAAAATGAAAATTATACTTGACTTTAGTTCTATATAGTACTATCTGATATAAAACTAATCTTGCGAACAGGAGATGCAAATGAACACAAGAGAAATGTCAGGTTTTCAAATTGTCCTCGTGGCCTTGGGTTTTGTAATATTAGCCCCAGCCCTGATTGCTGAAACACTGTATGTAGACTCTCGCAACGGCAATGACAAAAATCCCGGTACAAAAGAAAAACCACTATGCACGATAACTCAAGCAGCGGCAACGGTTAATGACAGCAATGCTCCTGGTCCGACTACAATCAAGATTGCCCCAGGTATTTATAATCTTACCAAAGCTGTACTTTTTGATAACAAGCGGCCGTACACGAAAGAAAAACGGCTAACAATAGAGGCAACTATCCTGCCCGACGACCCAAACTGGAAACCGGCATCGATGCCTATCATCTTGTCAACTGAGAACCCTCCAAAGGGCGATAATGAGAAACATATGTTAGGCCTTAAGATCGAAAAGAGTCATGTTACGGTTCGCGGATTGAAATTTCTGGGTAATCCAGCGCCACGTACTTGGCACTATCCCATCTTTCGTGAAGGCAAAAATCTTGAGGATTTACTTGTGACACAATGTTTGTTTATTGGAGACAGACACACCATACCTTATAATTGTTCAATCTGTGCTAACGGTCACGGGTTGGTGGTCGATCATTGCATTTTCTACAATTGCGAGATCCCCGTAATTTTCTGGAATGTGGAAGAAGGCCTAAGCAAGGGTAACGTGATGAGGCACTGTATTATAGATGGTGCGCGTATAGCAGGTGTTTGGATTTGCCAAACCGGAGAAGATTTTGAGTTTCATCACAATGTCATTACTCGCAGTGAGTATTTTTGGATGCGGAGCCCAAATAATAAGATAAAGTATCGAATACATGATTGTATTGTGACTGATAACAAGTATTACTCCGGATACGGCACTGCTGCATCTCTATCTGGCCAAACCGGCCTGGAAGTTACTTACCAGGAAAAAAATATCATTAAACAAGGACAGGTGATTTTGGAGAAAGGTGAAGTTGGCCCAAGTGAGCTTAGTAAAGGTATGCCGCGGAACTACCTGCATGTTGTCCCCGGCACGCTTGGCAGCGACCTTGGTGCGGGACTGTTCAAGAAAAAATAAAAAGAAGAATAATTTTTCTAAGAAGGAAAAAAGGAATGAATGAAAAAGAAGCTATCACATCAAAATGTGGGAACCGATGTGATTTATGCCCAGCCAATTATAAAAATATTGATAAATTTGATAAGCAAAAAATAAGCGATGGGTGGTTTAAATATCATGGATTTAGAAAACCAGCTGATGACATAGGATGTGTAGGTTGTTTAAATAAGGGCAAACATGATAGAGAGGATTGTCCAATGAAAGAATGTGCTGAAAAGAGGAATCTTAAAAGTTGTGGTTGTTGCAATGATTTGTTTTGTGATTTCTTGAAAAGCGATATGCGTGTGGTCGAGGGAGCACTAAAAAAGCACAGCGATCTTTCACAAGAGGATTATGATATGTTTTTCAAGCCATATCTAATCAGACCCATTCTTACGGAAATTCATAAAAATCTCAAAAAGAAATAGAAATCAAGAAAGGAAAAAACAAAATGGAAGAAAAAGAAGCAAAGCAAGAATGTATAAAACTAATGGAAACAGCCGATGCGGCATATCTAGCTACTATTGACAGCGACGGTTTTCCGCAGATAAGGGCTATGGTAAACCTTAGAAATAAAGAACAATTTTCCGAATTGACGACTGTATTTGAAGGACACGAAGAGGACTTTTTAATCTATATGACAACTGATACAGCATCAGAAAAATTTAAGCAGATCAAGGCGAATCCGAAAGTGTCAGTTTACTTCTGTAATCCTCAACAGATACAGGGATTACTGTTGACCGGCGAGATAGAGGTAGTTACTGATTTGGATATCAAAAAACAATTATGGCAGGATGATTGGAAAATACACTATCCCGGCGGATTTGACAGTCCGGAATATAATATACTATGTTTAAAGCCAAGGATCATGAAGTTCTGGTCGGTACCTATGCCGAAACCTGTTGAATTCAAATTGAGCTGATGAAAAATATGAAATCACAACGACAGGCCGGCTTCCTGATGGCCAAAATCCGCCAGGTCGGCGGCAGGATATTTGAGCGGATACTAAAAGAATACAATATAGAAATCAACTCCGCTCAGGGAAGGATTATGTTCGCCCTTTGGCAGGCCGACGGCATCTCAATCAACGAGCTTGCAAAAAAAACGCAACTGAAAAAATCGACACTGACAAGCATGCTCGACAGGCTCGAAACAGCCGGCTACGTCAAGCGACAACGTTCTAAAACAGACCGGCGAAAAATCCTTGTAAAACGCACAGCAAAAGACAAAAACCTCGAAACCAGATATGTCGAACTGTCGCAGGAATTAACCAGGATATATTATAAAGGCTTCTCAAAAGCCGAAATCGACCGCTTTGAAAACGATTTAGCGAGAATACTCGATAACTTAACTGATTTTGAAGCTGAGACGTAGGTTTTCAGAAAGGCAAAGTGAAGGAAGGGGAAGACAATGGAGAAAATGATTGCTTATTGCGGATTGAGGTGTGATACGTGCCCTATTTTGGTGGCAACGAGAGAAAAGAATGATGAAAAAAAACATAATATGAGAATTGAGATAGCGCAGCAAATTAAAAAACACTATGGCCAGGATTGTAAGGCCGAAGATGTCACTGACTGTGATGGATGTAAAACAGAAGGCGGGAGATTGTTTTCAGGATGCAGCAAGTGTCAAATAAGAAAATGCGCAAGGCAAAAAAGCGTTGAGAGTTGTGCATATTGCAGTGAATATGCCTGTGAGAAGCTTGAAAAACTTTTTTCTACGGAGACCGGCGCGAAAGCAAATCTTGATGAAATAAGAAAAAATCTTTAGACAGGACAATTAGAGATGACAACAAACGAAGAAAGACAATTTACGGGTTTTTCGCGTAAGACGTTGAAATTTCTGCATGGGCTTAAGGCGAATAATGACAAGGCCTGGTTCAAGGCACACAAGTCAGATTATGAAGAATTTGTACTACAGCCATTTAGCGACTTGGTTACTGATTTGGGTGATTTTATGCTGGATATCGACCTGTGCTTTGAGATAACGCCCGCCATCAATAAGACAATTTCGAGGATTTATCGCGACACCAGATTTTCCAAAGATAAATCGCCTTACAGAAGCACCATGTGGTTTACGTTTAAGAATCAAAACAAAGACTGGACAACGCTTGTTTGCGGCTATTTCTTTGAGCTTTCGCCGGCTTCATATCGATACGGGATGGGTTTTTACAATGCGGCACCGGCCATAATGAGTAAATTTCGCCAGATGATTGACGAGAATCCTAAAGAATTTGCCAGGGCGATTTCTTTTTTAGACAAACAAAAGACTTTTGTTTTAGAGGGCGACAAATACAAGAGGATAATCGATAAGACCAAGCCCGAAAAAATCCAGAATTGGTACCAGAGAAAGAATGTATACCTGGTTTGCAATAGAAAGATAGATGAAGTGCTGTTTAGCAGCAACCTGGTTGATGATTTGACACACGGCTTCGGCCTGATCGCCCCGTTTTATCACTACTTAGAGAAAGTACGAATCAAAGCTCAGGAGCCCTGAAAACGAAAAATCAGTAAAAAGTCTGCGTTCATCTGCGGTTGCCTTTTGCTTTCCGTCGCGAGTCACGAGCATCAAGCATCGAGCA
>SDBT01008990.1_pt1 | contig 16242 bp, 13 predicted proteins | sample 2277101 | NCBI WGS metagenome assembly SDBT01 (sample SAMN10404973, study PRJNA504765) | marine sediment metagenome | isolation source: marine sediment core GS10_PC15, 103 cmbsf | place: Arctic Ocean: Southern Knipovich Ridge | collected 2010 | reverse complement strand
CGGATGGGTTCCCCCCTCTGCGCCGAACCGGGGCCGGAGCGCGACTTTCTGGATCCGCAGATCCCATTCCATGAGTCCGACCCAGAGGCAATCCTGAACTCTCAGATCGCTCAGCAGTTCACAAAGCAGGCGTGGAACGGATGATCCCGCCGTCTGTGCAGGTCCGGACAACATCACTTCTTCACCTCTTCCAGTTCTTCCTCCTCATCCACAGCATCATCGGAGGCTTCGGGCAGATCGGAGACCGTCCGATCGAGAAAACTGACTCGGTCGGCTCGTATCTCCAGCTGGAAGCGTTTCTCACCCTCTGATGTCTCCCATTCACTCGAATTGAGCCTGCCGTGTACGAGTACCGCGCTTCCTTTTTTCAAGTTCTCGTAGCACCGTTCAGCCAGTGCCTGCCAGGCGACGAACCCGGTGTAGGTAGTATCCTTCTTCCACTCACCATCCGCGGCCCGATAGAAGCTGTTGCTTGCCAGCCGGCCATTGAACACTGCGACACCGTTCTGGGTATATCGCATCTCCGGATCCCTGGTGAGGCGCCCCGTTATGTACACCACATTCAAATTCGGCATTCTGATTCCATTCATGCGTCCATTCCTCCTCTTTGCTGCTTCCTGTGCGCGTATTCTGTGCCCTGTATGAACAAGAATTATGCCAACCGGACCCGGAAGAATGTCTACCCGGTAACCTATAGACTGATATGTTGTTACCAGATTCCCGCAGGGGGCGTCTCTACAGGATGCAGAGAACAGATAGTGTGAAGTCCGCTTGACATGATTGCAGAGAGATGGGAACAGACCTGTGGAGCCACGCCAGAACGCTGTCAAGGCATCTTGACGTTACCACCCCCGGGAGTCATGGGTGTGAGCGGGATTCCATGGTGATCCATCCGTTGATAGAGATTCTGGCGTGACATCCCGAGGATCCTTGCCGCCTCGGTTTTGTTCCACTCAGTTCGCTGGAGGCATGACACGATGATCTGTCGTTCCTTGTTCTCAAGGGCCGCTTTGAGACTTCCCGATCCACGAAGCTGGGATGGGGTGCGAATCTCCTCTGACAGATCTCCAAGTTCGATCCTCTCACTTTCGGACAACGTGACAAAACGCGCGATTTCGTTCTCCAGCTCTCGAACATTGCCCGGCCAGGGGTAGGCGGAGAGCGCCTTCAGAACCCGCTTCGAGAGAACCACCCCTTCCCCTCCCGCGTAGTTCGTGATGAAACGGTCGATCAGGTGCGGGATATCCTCCCTCCGCTCCCGGAGCGAGGGAACCCGCAAACGCAGCACGCTCAGACGGTAAAAAAGATCCTTCCGGAAGGTGCCGGCCGAGACCTCTGCTTCGAGGTCCCGATTCGTGGCGGCGATGATCCGCACATCCACCTTCCGATCGGACCGCGCACCCAGCCGCCTGATCATTCCATCCTGAAATACCCTGAGGAGCTTCACCTGACTGGCTAGAGGGAGATCTCCGATCTCATCGAGAAAGAGTGTTGAACCGTCAGCCTCCTCAATAAGACCCGGGCGATCATGGATAGCGCCGGTAAAGGTCCCGCGGATATGACCGAAAAGTTCCGATTCGATGAGTGGCTCGGGAATCGCTCCACAGTTGAGGGGGACCATCGCCCGCCTGCTCCGGGGCCCTGATTCATGGATCGCCCTGGCAACAACTTCCTTGCCGGTGCCTGTTTCTCCAGTGATGAGGACCGGCACATCCACCGGACCGGCTTTGCGGACGAAGGTCTCGATATTCCTCACCGCTTCACTGGTGCCCATCACCCGCTGGAGATCGGTCGTCCCCGCCACGAATTCAGCCACGGCCTCCGAGACGCGATCACTCGAACGGCGCTTCCTGAGCGACTGCTCCACGGTATCCGCCACTTCAGCAGCGGTTACAGGCTTCATGAGATATTCAACCGCTCCCTGGCGCAGGGAATCGAGCATCGATTCAATGGAGGTGAAGGCGGTCATCATGACGACCCGGCACGCCGGCACATCTTCGCGAAGCAGTTTCAGGAGCGTGACGCCGTCCGCACCGGGCAGGACGACATCGAGGACAGCCACGTCGGGCGTTTCGCCGGCCTCGAGCGCATTCAGGAACGATTCTCCATCCCTGAACGTTGCAACGTCAAAACCACGATCAGTCAGCGTCCTTGAGAGGATATCCAGAAGCACCCGGTCGTCTTCAACCACAGCGATTCGCGGAATATGAGTCATGGCAATTCCTTCCAGGGAGGCGCGGAGACTCTACCGTGTCATGCCGGATCCGTCAACCCGCCTCAGCCGGTTGCTGATGGTTGCTGACGGTTGCTGACGGTTGCCGATCTGAACCGGTGGTCCTATCATTGCCCACTTCATGATGATGAGCGACCAGAAAACCACAGAAGGCGCCGGAAGGCGCGCACGAATCTACATCGCCTACGCGACCGTCTCGATCGTCTGGGGCTCGACCTATCTGGCGATCCGGATCGGCGTGACGGAGGCACCCCCTTTCTGGATGGCGGGTGTGAGACTCATCACCGCCGGCGTCATCCTCTGGGGTATCGCCCTCTATCGCGGGCACCGTTTCCCGCGGACACTCCGGACATGGGGCTGGCTCGCCCTGACGGGAACGCTCATCCTCGGTGTGGCGATCGGCGGGATGTTCTGGGCCATTCAGTACATCGACTCGGGACTGGCAGCCCTGCTGGCATGCTTCAGCCCCCTGCTGATGGCGCTCTACGGCAGCATGGGTTCGGAAGGAGACCGCCTCGACCCCTCCATCCTGTTCGGACTACTGGCGGGTCTGGCGGGAATCGCCGTACTGGTTGACCCCCGGTGGTCGATCGAATCAGGGAACATGCCCTTCATCGCTGTCGCGGTCATCCTCGTCGGCGCGAACGCGTGGTCGGGTGGAAGTGTTCTTTCAAAGCGTTACCTCAAGGAGGTCCCTCCGCTGGTGAGCGCCTCGGTCCACTCCCTCACCGGTGGTCTCTTCCTGCTCGGTATTGATCTCCTGGTTCGCCATGATCCCCTTCCCCGGATATCGGGACTGACCTGGGGCACTATCCTCTACCTCGTCATCTTCGGCAGTGTGATCGCTTATTCCGCGTACATCTATCTGGTAACCCACCTGCCACCTGCGAAGGCGGGCACCTTCACCTTCATCAATCCGGTCGTGGCCGTTTTCCTCGGATGGCTCGTCCTGGGTGAACCGATCACCGGGCGGCTCCTGCTCGGTGGTCTTATCATCTTTGCCGGACTCATGCTCGTCCGCCGCTCCAGGACGGGTCAGAAGACTCCCGTCCCGATGAGCGGCTCGGGACGCGTGGAAAAGCATGCTCTCTGATAGGGCCCCCGGTTGCCTGCAGCCGACACACTGAGTATGTTCTGCCAGAGACGCCCTTTTACTCTATGACGATAAATCCCGGAACGACCCTGATGCGATCAACCTCCACCGCATTGCTCATCTTCCTGCTGCCGGTTCTGCTGCTGTCGGGATGCCTTGAGGTAAAGCAGGAACTCTGGATCGAATCCGATGGAAGTGGAAGGATCAGGTTCGACATCAGCGCTGCATCACCGGAGGACACCTCAGTACAGGCCAGCAGTGTTCCCGCTGAGGAATTCATCCAGATCGCGCGTCAATTGCGCCGGGATCCCCGGCTCAAGTCCTCGCCGAGGGTCGAACAGTACGTCCTCGGTGGAGATGACCATGTCGCGCTGGAGATCGCTCTCCACCGGTGGAACGATCTTCCCGCGATCAACCGTCAAATCCTGGATATGGGCACCGCGGGCCATGAGGTTCGCACTGCGCTTTCACGCGTGTTCGACTTTTCACTCGTGGAGGACGAAGAGGGAAACATCCTCTACCGGCAGATCTTCTCCCGTGAAGATATGCGTGCCTCCCGTGAATCCCTGTCGAACGATCAGTCGTTCCTGGACGCGTCCCGGGCAGGTGGTGCTCTGAGGATAATCCTGCACAGTCCAACGATCAGTCGTACCAATGGATCGTGGCAGCTCGACAAGACGAGCGTACGCTGGTCGATCAATCTGAAAGAACTGGCAGACGGCAGGAGAGCTGTCAAGGCGTTTGAGACTGAAATCGGGGCGTCTGCCCGCAGTCCTTATTTCTGGCGTGTCATCGGTATCGTTCTGGTTATATCGATGCTCGTCGGGATACTCACCCTGTTCCGGCATGTTCGCAGAAGAGCAAGAAAGACGAACGAGAAGGTCAGATAATACTATTTGCGGAACGGTGTACTCAGTCGTTCAATCCGGCCAGAAGATCTTCCAGCTTCGCGTACCGCTCCCCCATGTCCGCCAGCTTCTCCCGCTCCCGCTCAACCACCTCGGCGGGCGCTTTGCTCAGGAAGGTCTCGTTCTCGAGCTTTGATCGTGATGCCGCCAGTGAGGATGCGAGGCGATCCCGCTCACCGGTCAGTCGCTGTCGTTCCACATCGAGATCGATGAGGTCCTCGAGCGGCAGGAAGAGTTCCACATCCCCGACAACCGCCGCGGCCGAACCAGCCGGTTTCGTGAGGTCGGGTCCGATCTCCACCCTCTCCAGACGAGCGAGAGAGATGAGCATGCCCTTCTCGCGATCGAGGATCCTGCCCGCCTCCCCACTCCCGGTCCGGATGATCAGGTGGCCGCGGACACCGGGGGGAATATGCATCTCGCCCCTGATCGCGCGGACCGACGAGACCACCGCCTTCAGGAGATCGATCTCTGTTTCAGCGCGCTCATCGATCAGTTCGGCCTGATAATCGGGCCAGGTGGAAGTCATCAGGAACTCCCGGCTGACGTCTCTGCCGAGCACCTCCTGCATACGCTCCCATATCTCACTGGTAACGAACGGCATGCAGGGATGGAGGAGCCTCAGGATACCATCGAGCAGGTGGACCAGATGCGATCTGACAGCGGCGGCTTCCGGGGTTTCCGGATCGCTGAGCCGTTCCTTGACAATCTCCAGGTACCAGTCACAGAATTCATTCCAGACGAAGGTATAGAGTTCCTTCGCTGCGTCCGAGTACTTCAGGTCCTCGAGGAGCTGTGTGACCCGCTCAACACACCGGTTATACCGGCTGATGATCCAGCGGTCGGCCGTCTCCGGCTCGATTCCTTCCCGGGTTATGTCCTTCCCCTCCAGGTTCATCAGCACAAAGCGTGAGGCGTTCCACAGCTTGTTGGCGAAGTTCCTGCCCATTTCGAACCGGGACTCCGACAGCTTCATGTCCTGCCCTTCAGTCGTAAGCAGGCAGAGACTGTAGCGGACGGCGTCGGCGCCGTACAAATCGACCATCTCTATCGGATCGATGCCGTTGCCGAGGCTCTTGCTCATCGGCCGGCCCTGTTCATCCTGGATCATCCCATGGATATAGAGGGTCTCGAAGGGCACCTCTCCCGTAAATTCGAGCCCCGCCATCACCATCCGCGTGTCCCAGAAGAAGAGGATATCGTACCCGCTGATAAGGAGTGAGGTGGGATAGAACTCGGCCATGTCCTCTGTCTCACGCGGCCACCCCATCGTGGTGAACGGCCACAGCCACGATGAGAACCAGGTGTCGAGAACATCGGGGTCCTGTTCCCACCGGGTACCACCACATTCATCGCACGGCTCTCCGGGTTCTGAACGCATAACCCGCATGGCCGTACACGATTCACCCTGACAGTACCAGACCGGAATCCGATGGCCCCACCACAGCTGTCTGCTGATGCACCAGTCATGGATATTCTCGAGCCACTGGCGGTATATCTTCTCCCAGCGCGACGGCTGGATACGGGGGCGCCCCTTTTCCAGCTCGGCAAGGGCTTTGGCCGCCAGCGGTTTCATCCGGACGAACCACTGGTCGGAGAGCGTCGGTTCAACAGCCGTATTGCACCGGTAACAGTGCCCGACCGAGTGCTGGTGATCTTCGATCCCGACCAGCAGCCCTTCGGCTTCCAGATCCTTAACCACCGCCTCCCGGGCCTCGAAGCGGTCGAGCCCCCGGTATGGTCCGCCCACCTCGGTGATCCTGGCGGTGTCGTCGATGGCCACAAGCGAGGGCAGATCGTGCCTGCCGGCGATAGCGAAGTCGTTCGGATCATGGGCCGGTGTGACCTTGACCGCCCCGGTCCCGAATTCAGGGTCAACAGCCTCATCGGCAATGACCGGTATCTCTCTGCCGAGAAGGGGCAATATGACGGTCGATCCGATGAGCTTCCGATAGCGCTCGTCCCCGGGATGGACCGCGACGGCGGCGTCGCCGAGCATGGTTTCGGGTCTCGTGGTAGCCACAACGACACCCTGCCCGCCCTCGCTGTCGGGATAGCGGATATGCCAGAGGTGGCTCTTACGATCGAGGTGCTTCACTTCTTCGTTCGAGAGCGCAGTGTGACAGTGCGGACACCAGTTGATGATGTAGTGTCCCCGGTAGATCAATCCCCGTTCATGAAGCGTGATGAAGACCTGGGCGACCGCCTCGCTGAGTCCCTCGTCCAGGGTGAAGCGTTCGCGTTCCCAATCGACACTCTGCCCGGTCCTTCGGATCTGGTTCTTGATCATTCCGCCGTAGGTGTCGACCCATTCCCACACATACGCGACGAAGGCCTCCCGGCCGATCCCCTCACGGCTCTTCCCTTCTTTGATCAGCGCGCGCTCAACAACATTCTGTGTCGCGATCCCCGCATGATCGGTTCCGGGCACCCAGAGTGTGCGGCGGCCCCGCATCCTCTGGAACCGGATCGGTATATCCTCAAGGGTCTGATCGAGGGCATGCCCCATGTGGAGGATCCCGGTAACGTTGGGAGGCGGGATCGTGATCGAATAGGGCGTACCTTCGCCTGCAGGGGCGAACGCTCCCTCAGACTCCCACCGCTCATACCACCGTTGTTCGATGGCTGCCGGGTCATATGCCTTGTCCATCTGTGTCATGTACACCACTTTCAAAAAAGATTCAGGAACCCAAGAAAAGACCCTCACCGACAGGTGTCAACGGATCGGCTCCCTCCTCTCACGTTTCAGTTTCTCTTTCGCCCGGTGAGAGAGCGGTATCACCAGCAGCTTGCCGGTCAGATCGTTGGTGTCCACGTAGACATCCGATTCAAAAACGGAGGTGAGATTCGCGTAAGTGAGCACATCATCGGTCGCTCCCTCGGCGAATACACGCCCCTCCTTCAGAAGGTATATGCGATCGCAGTATTCCGCTGCCAGATTCAGATCGTGCAGCGCGGTAAGCGCCGAAATGCCATCCCCGACAACGAGCTGCCTGACCAGATCGTAGATCTCCACCTGATATCTGATGTCGAGGAAACTGGTGGGTTCGTCAAGCAGGATCGCTCCCGGCTCCTGCGCGAGCGCTCGAGCAAAGATCACCCGCTGCCGTTCGCCGGATGAGAGACGCTGGATGTTCCTCGCGGCCAGCTGCGAAGCACCGGTTCGCTCAAGAGCCGACCTGGCGATCTTCACATCCAGCTCCGATTCGAGCGCCAGACCCTTCATATGCGGGTGACGTCCCATGAGCACCATTTCCATGGCGGTGAAGGGGAGTCCGGTATCGGTCCCCTGCGGTACGACGGCAACGCTGCGCGCAATCTCACGCGGGCCGATATCCCGTACCTCCCGACCGCCAACGGTTGCCGATCCCGAATACCCCTTCTGCACTCCCGAGATGATCTTCAACAGGGTCGTCTTGCCCGATCCGTTCGGGCCCAGGATACCGACTATCTCACCGGGTTCGACAGTAAGGGAGACCGATCTCAGCACCGGTTCCACCCCGTAGGCAAAGGAGAGATCTCCGGTGCCTATCCGCACACCCCCGGTGCGATCAGGAGAAGGCATAATCCCTCCCCTTTCTGCGTAGCAGGAAGAGGAAGATCGGTCCTCCCACAAGCGCGGTGACGACCCCGACCGGGATTTCATTTGGCGCCGCGAGGGTGCGCGCGAGCAGGTCGGCAAGCACGAGGAAAGCCGCGCCTCCGATGAACCCGGTCGGTATCAGAAGCCGGTGATCGGGACCGAGAACGATCCTCAGCAGGTGGGGCACCACCAGGCCGACGAATCCGATCAGCCCCGCGACCGAGACGGCCATGCCGGTAAGGAGCGAGCCCATGACAAAGGTGCGCCGCTTGATCCGCTCCACGTCAACACCGACCTGAATGGCCCCCTCCTCTCCCATCGTCAGCGCGTTGTAATCCCGGGCCATGGCGAAAAGGGCGACTACGACCGCGGTCGTGACCGCCGCGAAGCCGGCGGCGGATAGATACCCCAGATCGTCAGGCACCTTCCCCATCAGATAGAAAACAATCGCGTGCAGCTGCTCGAGTGAGGCAATGCTCTGAATGAAGAAGATCAGCGCGGCGCAGAAGGCGTTGAATATGACTCCGGTAAGGAGAATCGTATGGACGGTGAACCGTCCCTCGTGTGAGGCGATGCGTTCGATCAAGACCAGTGCCAGCAGCGCGCCGAGAAACGCAAAGCCGGGAACCCCCAACCTGCTCACAAGGCCCGTACCCGCTCCAAGCCCCAGCAGCAGGGCCGTAACGCCACCCAGACTCGCCCCCCCTGAAACACCGAGGATGTAGGGATCGGCGAGTGGGTTTCGCAGCAGCGCCTGGAAAACGATCCCCGCAACGGTGAGCGCACCGCCCAGAACCGCGGCGAGAAGCACCCGCGGCAGGCGCACCTCGAAGAGGATCCTCATGAAGAGAAGCCGATCATCCCCGTCCAGGCTCCCCCCCATACCGAGCAGCTTCAACACGGGTACGCGCACCGCTCCGATGCTCCCTGCCAGAAGGAGGCATGCCAGGAGAGATACCGTCAGGATCGTGATCCAGAACAGGACACGACCTGATGTCAGGTGATCACGGGACATGGCGCTCCAGGGGACCCAGTTCCCCGAGCGAGACCGTTCCGAAGACCTCGGGATGAATCATTTTCGCCATCAATTCGATCATCTCGGGGATCCGGGGCCCCGGGATGGTAAGCCGAACCGGATCCACCTGGTACACCCTTCCCTCTCTGACCGCGGGAATGAACGCCCAGCGTGCCCAGCCGGCACTCTCCACCCCCCGAACGGCGCCCGGACGGTTGTCTGAGACATCGATTATCACCTCCGGTCTCCGCTCGATCGCGGATTCCAGAGAAACCAGCTGATACGGACCGAGAGCATCAGAAAAGATATTCACTCCTCCTGCCGCCTCCACAACCGCCTCGAGATGAGATCCAGGACCAGCGACATACAGCGGGTCGGTGCCCACAACCACCATCACCCGCCGGCGCTGAAGCCCCTCTACGCTGACTCGGACCTTATCCGTCGCCTCGCGGATTTCCGTCACGAGATTCCGGGCCTGAACTGCCCTTCCGGTTACCTCGCCGAGGCTCATGATCGACTCGAGCGTACCGTCGAAGGTGTCGAGATGCAACGCGAGCACTTCCACGCCGATTCCGCGGAGTCTGTTGTGGGCTGCGAGACCCGCCTCACTCCAGGCAGTGACGAGCAGATCCACCTCCAGCTTCATTATCTGCTCGATGTTCGGAGCATTGTACGCGCCGATCGCGGGAAGGGCTGTCAGCTCCGGAGGCCATTCCACGAAATCGCCAACCGCCACCACCAGATCGAGACAGCCGAGTGAGTGCAGGATTTCAGCGGCAGCGGGCGCCATGGCCACGATGCGCAGCCGTGCCGAATCGTTCGTTTCGACTCTCTCCCGCTCGTCTGACCCGTCCTGACAGGCGCCGACAAGCAGAGTCAGGAGAAGAAAGGCCGGGATGGTCCGGAGCGAGTTTATTCCGTGGCGGATACGAGGCATCATCGAGAGATGCACACTACCTGTCGGTCCGCGCTTCCGTCAAGGGAGGGCCGGTGAGTCAATCCGGAATACGTTCGGGAGGCGGGCGATCGGGCAATGATACCTGTTTCAATTCACTCAATTGACGCTCGATCGTCAGTATCCGGCTTCGCACATCCGACCGCTCCGGGTCGAATCCCGGCGTGGAGAAGAGCCTGTTCAATTCCTCAAAGATGGCATGGAAACGGGCGACAACGACCATGTCGAATGTAGGCACCGGCCCCAGGAGCGTACCAGTCGGCTGCTGAGACTGGGCCGGTCTGTTTCCCACGATCACTTCCACATCGACCTCGTTGGAATCTCGAACTGCTTTCATGGATACCACCGTGCCCGGAACAGTGGCCAGAACCAGGTCGCGCAGATGGACCGGGCCATCAAGTGCCTGTCCGCCATAATGAGTCACCCTGTCACCCGGTCTGAGACCAGCCAGAGCAGCCGGGCTTCCTTCGGCGACGGTCTGCAGGACGATGTTGTCCTGTACATTCTCGTCGGATGAGCCACCAATCCAGCCCCACCTTACTCGACCGAACTCTTCGATCTCGGCGGCCACGTGCGCGGCGACATCCACCGGGATCGCCACGGCATCACCCTGTCCGCTTGCGGTGATATTGGATATGAGTGAAAGCACGACAATCCCGACAAGATCACCGTTCCCGTTCAGCAGGGGTGCCCCGCTGAGACCTGGATAGATCGGCAACGTCGTCAGAATGAGATCGGTCGGCAGGACCATCCTGATCTCGCCCTGATGCAGGATGGTCCGGTCCTGAAGAGGATCGACCAGCAGGATGATGTCCCCTGTCCGGGCAATGATATCGGAAGGAGGGGGTGGATCGTTGCTGGTAATGAGATCATTGACCGACAGGAGAGCGAGTTGGGTAAATTCGTCCGAACCGAGCAGGGACGCGGGCATCCTCCGCCGGCCAATCTCAACCACGATCGAATCGGCCTCAAACACTACGCTTCTGGCCGTCAGTACACGGTTGGAAACGGCGAACCGCACCCCTGACCCGATATTGAGGACCTCGAGGGTTGCCGATGGGGAACCATCCCTCCGGCCCTGTTCACCGAGCGGAATCCGCGAATAAGCGAAAATCTTGACCCCGCTCTGCTGCCCCTTCGAAAGGAGTGCCTCGAGCGGGATCGGAGCTCTGGTGGGATCACTCTGACTGCCCTGGGCGAGGAGCGACACCGGGGCCGCCGTAATGCCGAGAAGGAGAAGAAACGCGACCGCGCGTGTTACCTCAACTCTGTGTTGACCATGCATGACAGGGACGATAGGCCGTTAGAAACTCACGGCCCTCGCGCCGGGCAGACGGATTGGTGAATTAATCCGGGATGAATCGAGCAGGGTTATCTGGTTGTCGAACAGGCTGGAACCCTGGAGACCCCCAATCTGGGGAGGCAGGATATACCGCTGGAGCTGGGTCTGAGCCACTGAAGAGAGCGTCTCAAGGGTCGCGGAGGGTTCCTCGTAGATGGGCGAGACGGGTGCTCTCTGGAATCCGGCCATGACCAGGATGATCGCCGCGGCGGCCGCCGATGCCAGGAAGGGAACTGGTTTCAGAAAAGAGACCGCCTGTTCCCGACGAGCTTCACGGTGAATCGTCCGCTTAACCGACCAGCTGAGTTCCTCGGGCGCGTCAACCACACTCAGCTTCTTCAGATCGCCGATGAGTGATGACACCCCCTCAAGACGGTGCCGGCAGGAGGCACATTCCTCCAGATGCGCCGCCACATCCCTTTCCAGCAAGGCGGAGAGGGAATGGTCCAGGTAGGAGGAGAGAACTTCGGCTACCAGGCCGCAGTACCCATGTGCATCACGTGTTATCATACCACTTCCCAAGTTTTTCCTGGAGGATCAGACGTCCTCTGTTGAGCCGCGATTTTACCGTACCAACCGGCACCTGAACAATGCCCGCAACCTCTTCATAGCTCATTTCCTGAATGTCCCGCAAGATCACAACCTGTCGGTACCGTTCAGGGAGTTTCGCTACCTCATCAATGAGCTCGGCGGCGGCCAGACGGCTCTCCACCACCCGGTCAGGCATGGCACTCTCATCGGGCAGGTCGTAATCAGGTTCCTCATCGTGTTCCGATGGTCCGATCCTGAGCATCCGCCAGCGCTTTCGCCGGCGCCACTCACTGCGGGCCAGATTGCCGGCTATCGTGTAGATCCAGGTGGAGAAGGTGGCGATGTTCCTGAATTCTCCGCGCTTCTTCCAGACACGCAGGAATGTCTCCTGAAGCAGATCCTCCGCCATATCCGAATCCTTCAGAAATCGGTAGAGGTACCCGTAGATCCGGTCGTAGTAGCGATCCACGATCAGATCGAAAGCGATCAGGTTCCCATCCAGACTGCTGGAGAGGAGCGCCTCATCCGACATCAGCGGAAGTTCCGCCTGTTCCAGATCCTGTTTCGTCAATACCGGCAAGTGGCTCGTAACCTTTCCAGTGTCCATCCGGAGTTTTCATATGGACACTGTCTAAGAGACCACGCTCCTCTGCTTAGGTTCCCTGAAAATGAACAGACCTGACAGACCGAAGATAATCGCCAGAAGCGGCACCCAGTCCCCTGTGCGAGCGTACGGGGTCATCCCCTTCTCAGGCCATACCCGTGCCAGCACCGCGTCCTTTCTGTAGAGTGGTGTGGCGTGATGGATCCTGCCCCACCGGTCTATGACGGCTGAGATACCGCTGTTTGCCGCCCGTATCACCGGCCTGCGAAACTCCACGGCCCGCAGAGCAGCGATCCTCAGATGCTGATACGGTCCGGGCGTCTTCCCGAACCAGGCGTCATTGGTAATGACGCTCAAGACCTCCGCACCGTTCACAATCTCGGGTCTGACAAGGCGGGAAAAAGCGCTCTCGTAACAGATCATCATTCCGATCGGCGGCACTCCCGGAGTGTGTACGGTTCCACCGAGCAGAGGAGCCGCCTCTCCTTTTGAGAAGTCCGACCAGCCCAGGCTCCAGTCGCGCATGAAGTTGAATATCTGCTGATAGGGGACCCGCTCTCCGAAGGGAACGAGCAGTCGTTTATGGTAGATCTCTTCACCCTGCGACACGCCCTCACCCGTGACCATCATCGCCGAGTTGTAGTACCGGGAGGGCTGCTCCCCGCGAATGGCGGCAAATGCTCCGGTCAGGATCGGTAGATCCAGGTCCCGCTGAAGTCCCACGGCGAACCGATTCGCCCGCAGGGAGAAGTTCAGGTACTGAGGAATCGCCGATTCAGGCCACACAACGAGTTCGAGGCCCTCACCGGCTCTTGCGACGGCCGATCGGGTGAGCCGTTCGTAGACGTAGAAATTGTACGGCAGCATCTGCCAGGCCAGCTTCACCTTCGGCCGGACGCTCCCCTGGATGATCGCCACATCCAGCGGTTCGGTACCCTCCTCAATCCAGGCCGGTACAGGCCCTGTCTCCTCCCCCGGGCGGTAATCGCTCCAGTCGCCCGGCTCACCCGCTCCACCGACCCAGAGGGTGATTCTCCCGTAGAAGAGCACGGCGAGCGCAAGGATGAGCGCAGGTGCGAACGCCTTGAGCACGACCGGCACTCTCCTCTCATGGGACACTAGAGATAATTGCGACAACCCCTTGTACATAAGGCTGTTAACGCTTGCAACCCACAGGTCTATAGACCACGATCCGGCCAGCGCCGCCAGCTGAATCGCCGCAGGATTATACGTCTGGGTGAGCGCGAGCGTGAGCCAGGGAAAGCCCATCTCGCCGAGACCCTTGACGAACATGAATCCGGTCCAGAGAATGGGCAGCATCAGTGGTCGCGCGTCCCTGCGCACCCTGGTGAGGAGCCACACGAAAACCGCGTCCACGACACCGAGATAGAGCAGCGCCCCGAAGAACGCCCCCGTGTTCCCCCAGGCGATCCAGAAGAGCCCCATGCCGTTGACCATGAGAGACCAGATGCCCCCCCACAGAAGGGCCCTCTTTCCCCTGAGTCCGTCCACGCCGATCAGGAGCGGTACCAGAGCAATATAGGCCAGCCAGCCCGTCGGGAACGGGGGCTGAGCGAGGGTCAGCAGGAGTGCTGACGCCAGAAGATACCTGAAGTGGAAACTGCGACTACGCCCGGTCACCCCGGATACGTCCTTTTCCACCGGTTTCCTCGGCTGATTTTCGGAAATAGCGCACGGTGCGTTTCAGACCATCTTCGAGAGGAACCTGGGGACGCCATCCCCAGGTATTCCAGGCCAGTACCGGATCGATAACCGATCGTGCCTGTTCACCCGCCATGGCTGGACCATGCTGTTCCTCTCCTCCCCATCCCGCGGCCCGCACCACACCCTGATAGATATCGACAACGGTGTGTTCCACAGCAGTGCCGACGTTGGCGACAATTGTCTCGGGCCCGTCCAGCGCGGTGATATTCGCCGACACAACGTCCCGGATATATATGTAATCCCTCGTCTGCAGACCGTCGCCGTTAATTACCGGTTCCTCATGGCCAAGGAGCTTTTGGGTGAATATCGCGACCACACCGGCCTCACCGAACGGGTTCTGACGGGGCCCGTAAACATTCGCGTACCTCAAAACGGCAAAGGAGATACCGTGGATGGCGTGATATGCCAGCAGATATTTCTCAAGGGCCAGCTTTGAAACACCGTAAGGCGATATCGGATCGGCGGGATGGGATTCATCCGCGGGGAATGCGGACTGTTCACCATATATCGCGCCCCCGGTGGAGGAAAAGAGAACCCGTTCCACCCCCTGCTCAACACAGGCGTTAAGAAGCGTGAGTGACCCGAGGATGTTCACCTCGGCATCGTATCGCGGGTCCTCCACCGATTTGCGCACGTCCATCTGAGCGGCGTGGTGATCGAGGATCTCCGGTTTGAATTCTCTGAATACACCCCGCACGAAATCCTCATCCCGGATGTCGCCCTCGAAAAAGGCGGCCTCCGGCGGCACAAGTCCCCTCTCACCAGTGCTCAGGTTGTCGATGATGCCCACCTCATGTCCGGAATCGAGGAATGCGTCGGCAACGTGGGATCCGATGAACCCCGCCCCCCCGGTGATCAGGATCCGTCTTCTTCTCTCAGCGTCTGGCACCAATCAGTTCCTTTATCGAATCGATGTAGGCGACCGCTTTATCTCCGGTTACGAACGTATGCATCATGACGTCCATCTGGCGGATCTGTGTCTCTTTCGGCTTGTTCGGGGCGAACACTGCACCATCGAGCCACCAGAGACGTCTGGTGTTCTGATCGTAAAAACAATAGGAGACGAACGGACCTCCCGCCAGTTTCCCGGAATTCTCCCACAGGCCATAAAGCCTGAGGGCCCACCGACCCTGGAATTTCACCAGCGTGGCGGCTGTCCTGTCCCGGGTAATCATGTCCCCATCGTAGTAGAGCCTGCAGATATGATCCCTGAGGCCCATCGCCTGCTGCCCGAGGAAGTCAACCACACCAAGATCGATCTCCTCATTCCGCTCGACCTGAGCGCCCAGATCCTCGAGCGCCCGTACCCAGCCAAAACCCCGATCATCGATCTCCTCGTCAGGAATCCAGTACGCGTAAAACCACCTCTCGAGCGCGTACTTTATCATCCGGACGAAGTTCTCATCCTCAAAATCGGTGTTCATGCGGAAGCCCCACGGTACACGCAGGGTAAAGTCGTATTCGGTCAGCAGTGTGTCTTCAAGGGCGTACCGCTCATCCTCCCGGTAGATGAGGCCCGAGATCAGTTCATCGAGATGCCCTTCCATCAGACCGAAGATGTGCTCTTGTGCATCCCGCAGATATTCCTGCAGCCGGTCAATCGTGTCGGCTGTGATGATCATCATCATCTGACCGGCGGCGTACGGATCCCGTGCCAGAATCGCACGGCCGCGCTGTTCTTCGACGATCCGCTGTACCACTTCATCCGAGAGGAGTTCCCTGATCCGGAACGCCGTGGGTGTATCCTCCTGTATCGCGGCGCAGATGACCAGGTGGTAGTAGCGGGAAAAGAACTGCCATTTATCAATTGTTTCGTTCCTCACCCGGAAAATGAGTTCGGAACGGGGCGTATTCACTTCCCGCTCGAAGATACTCTTGAGCTCATCACCGAAGAGAGCCCAGTTGGCCTCGTCGGCGAAGATCACGATCTGGTTCCTGTCACCGTATGCGCTATCGAGGGGGCGCTCACAGCCCACCACTGCAATGCAGACGAGCACTCCCAGCGCGACCAGGAACGGTTGCTGAATCCTCTGCCTGAAAAATGAAGCACTGCCCATGTTCAACTCCCGGTTGCTTCTGGAGCCGGAAACCTGGTGCCCTGTCACGCAATAACCGTCGCATTCGAGCGTCGCCGAATCCCGACCTGCTGCGTTCCGCCTCCTCGCCTTGTGCACCGTTCCGCAATTGCACTGGTATTCGGTCGCCGATGCATTCCGGCCTGCCGCGTTACTCGTCGTCACAATAGCCACCGCT
>SDBT01008989.1_pt1 | contig 16243 bp, 14 predicted proteins | sample 2277101 | NCBI WGS metagenome assembly SDBT01 (sample SAMN10404973, study PRJNA504765) | marine sediment metagenome | isolation source: marine sediment core GS10_PC15, 103 cmbsf | place: Arctic Ocean: Southern Knipovich Ridge | collected 2010 | reverse complement strand
AACTCCTCGGTCAGCTTCCCCTGCGACTCGATCGAGCGAAGGATCGTCTGCTTGCGGTCGGCCAACAGGCGCATTTTCGCCAGCCGGGCCTCGATCTGCCGGATCTGCTCTTCGTCGAGCCCTTCGGTCTGATCTTTGCGATACCGCGTGATGAAGGGGACCGAATTGCCGTCGTCGAGCAATTCAACGGCCGATTGGACTTGGCGTACCGGAATGCCAAGGCCTCGGGCCACATGCCGTAAATCAATTGTTACCGTACTGGCCATGGAGGCTCGGCTGGGTTGGCAGGCGTCGAGTCGGAACCGACGCTGGGTCTCGCGAATTAGGAACTACCCCAAACGCCGCAATCTAAGGCATCGCCGAAGAAATGTCAAGGCTCGGGCGTGCAACGGCATTTTCCTAAAAAACGGCATTTTCGTCGAAATTGATCAAACCGGCAAGATGTTCGTGCCGATACTTGGATCATCAGGGTGGGCACATGCCGCTGCGCGCGGAGCCTCCCGTCGCGGTCCTGGCCGTGAGGGGGAATCTGGGGGGAATGGCAAAGAAATACCCGTCCAACGAAAGAAATCACGATGAACGCCGCCCATCTGCGAATCTACAACGAGCCGGCCGACCCCTCGCCGGCCGTGGCCGACCAGAAGACCCAACACCACCGGCAAACGGTCACCATGCCGCTTAGCGACATCCTGCCGCTATTGGCCGATGCGGTCGCGTCCGAGCGGACCTGGCTTCGCGATTTCGAGGACGACGAGATTACCGTCTCGATGGACCTTTACGAGGTCCTGCTGGCCTACCAGCATTTCCGTCGCCCGTCGGCATAAGCTGCCTGTTTTCTCTAAATCGCCGTTCGAGGCGATATTCCGTCGAGAATTCCAGCGGCTCAGGGTGCCATGCTCCACGCTTGCGTGGGCATGTTTTCCCCATTCCCCAATAGCCGCCGGCTAACAGCCGGCGGACCGTGTTCTCTCAGAAGTCGTTCTCTCAGAAGTCCTCGGGCGGCAGGCCGTTGCGGATTCGATCTACATTCGGGTTGTTGAAGCCGTGGCCCTGTCGCCAAAGCTGATTGAACTCGGAATCGGTAGCGCACCCCGAACTGAGGGCGACGAACACAACGATGAGTAATCCAACCGCTCGCATCATTCGGCCTCCGGCGTGTGAAAAGGGCGAACTCTACCGCGTATCTTACTTTTCGGCAATGTCGGCTTTGCCTCTTCCTAGGCATTCCTTCCGCCGGCTGTTAGCCGGCGGCTATTGGGGAGTGGGGGCCTGATTTGCTTGACGGGCCCTCTCTCGCCGAGGTAAAATCTTCCTAGCACCCCTGCCCTTCCACGAGGAGACGTCATGGCCCGTTTCGTTTCGGATAAGAAGGTCGGCGAGTCGCCCGAGAGCGATCGTCGCGGTTTTCTGGGAAAGATGGGCGTGCTGCCGGCGGCCATGATCGCGGCTACGTCGGCCGAGGGTTGCGCCGAACCGGCTGCCGAGCCTGCTGTCGAACCGGCTGTCGAGTCTTCCGGTATGCCGAAAATCCGCCTTGGGGCCCATTCCATCTCGCGGCTGATCTGTGGAACGAATCCGTTTAACGGCGGTTCCCATTTGTCGGTGTTCGTCAATCGGCAGATGAAGAAGTTCTTTACGCCCGAGCAGACGCTCAAGACGCTCCGCCGCTGCGAGCAGGTGGGGATCAACTGCTGGCAGGCCGGCGTGGGCAATGTGGCTCTCTACAACCGGCTGTTGGACGAGGGCAGTCGGATGAAGTATCTCGCCATTGCCGCGGGAACTTCCTCCTCGGTCGAGATCCTCTCCAAGGCCGGCTGTATCGGCATCGCCCATCACGGTGAAACGACCGACCGCATGTTCAAGGACGGCCAGCTCGACAAGATGCAAGACTACTTGAAACGGGTTCGCGACGCGGGCCTGCAAGTGGGCGTCTCGACGCATATGCCCGACGTGATCGACGCGGTCGAATCGAAGGGCTGGGACGTCGACTATTACATGGCGTGCGTCTACGAGCGTCATCGCAGCGCGGAGGCGTTGGAAGAGTTGCTCGGCCAGGCCCCGATTCCCGTCGGCGAAGTTTACTTACCCAAGGACCCGCCGCGAATGTTTCGGGCGATTCAACAGACGAAGCGACCTTGCTTGGCGTTCAAGATCCTGGCGGCCGGACGACTCTCCGAGCGGCGAGCTTGGGTCGAGCAGGCATTCCGCCAGACGTTCGAGTCGATCAAGCCGACCGACGGCGTGATTATCGGCATCTATGACGAATACTCCGACCAGCCGGCCGAAAACGCCGCCATGGCGCGAAAGTTCGCAACCAACACCTAAGACCGAGCCGGACCAATGAATCGATCTGCGCGATACGTGCTTTTCTGCCTGTTGCTGAGCGGTGTCGTAAGTGTGTCAGCCGCAGAACCAAAGCCCCGGCAACCGAATATCATCTTCATTATGGCCGACGACCATACGAGCCAGGCGTGGGGATGCTACGGCGGTCGGCTGGCACAATTCGCAAAGACCCCGAACATCGATCGACTGGCCGACGAGGGCGCTCGGCTGACCAATTGCTTCTGCACGAACTCGATCTGCGTCCCCAGTCGGGCCGCCATCCTGACGGGCCAATATAGCCACCGCAACGGCGTTAGAACGCTTTCCGGCTCGCTCGATCCGTCGACCGACAACGTCGCCAAACGCCTGCAACGGGCCGGCTATCAAACGGCACTGGTCGGCAAGTGGCATCTCAAGAAGCCCCCGGCCGGGTTCGACTATTGGCACATCATCAAGGGCCAAGGCCGCTATCACAATCCCGTCATGTACGAGATGGACCTAAGCAACGGCGTCGTGCGAGAGGGCGACTATTGCACCGACGTGTTTACGACCGAAGCAATTCAGTGGCTCGGCCGGCGGGATGCCGAGAAGCCGTTCTGTCTGATGTTGCACTTCAAGGCGACGCACGAGCCGTGGCAATTCCATCCGCGCCACGCGAAGCTCTACCAGGACATCGATCTGCCCGAGCCGGCCACCCTGTTCGGCTCGACCGGACCGAAGGGAACGCGAGTGCCCGGCTGGCCCTTGGAAACGCTGACCAAGCGGATGCAAGCCGGAGGACATGGCAGCGGCAAACTCGTATTAGACACGTCGGACCCGGTGGCCATTCGCCGGGCGACCTACCAGAAATTCGTCAAGGACTTCCTGCGTTGCGGCGCGGCGATCGACGACAACATCGGCCGCGTCTTGAGCTACCTCGACCGGAAGGGCCTTGCCCGGGATACCGTGGTGATCTACACGAGCGACCAGGGTTATTTTCTCGGCGAGCACAATTACTTCGACAAACGTTTCATGCTCGAAGAGAGTCTGCGTATGCCGCTGGTGGTCCGATATCCGCGCGAGATCAAGCCGGGAACGGTCGTCGACGACATTATCTTGAACGTCGATTTCGCGCCGACGTTTCTGGACTATGCCGGTGCGAAGGCTGCCAAGCGAATGCAAGGCCGCAGCGCCCGGGCCAATCTGGCCGGACAAACGCCCGACGATTGGCGCGACGCGATGTACTATCGCTACTTCGCCGACAGCGCGGCGCGGCCGGCCCATTTCGGCATCCGCACGCACGACGCCAAGCTGATCTACTACGACGGAATGAAGGACCTGCCCGAGGATCAAAGGTGGGAGTTTTACGACCTTCGGCAGGATCCCCACGAAACGCGAACCGTCTACAGCGATCCGCGGCACGCCGAAGCGATCGAACAACTAAAGAAGCGACTGGCCCAGCTCCAAGCCGAGGTCGGCGACAGGCCGTAATAAGACGACTTCCAGAGAAAGGGATGCCAACCATGCGACATTTACTCGGCGTTGTACTCTTCGCGATTGCCATGAACTGCGTACTGCCGTCCATCGCGGCCGAGCCGGAGCGGCCCAACATCGTCTACATCATGTCCGATGAATTGGCCTATTACGAAGTGTCGTATATGGGCCAGCCGCTGATCCAGACGCCCCATATCGACGCCCTGGCGGCCGGCGGGATTCGTTTCAATCAGGCACTGGCCGGCTCGGCGGTCTGTGCGCCCACGCGTTGCACCCTGATGACCGGCAAACATAGCGGCCATACGTCGGTGCGGAAAAACGACGGCGGAACGCCCTTGCGTGCCGACGAGAAGACGATCGCCTCGATGTTGAAATCGGCCGGCTATGCGACCGGCGGGTTCGGCAAGTGGGGATGCGGCGGACGCGGCTCGACCGGCGTGCCCGAGAAACATGGCTTCGATACGTTCGTCGGCTATTACGATCAGGTCCATGCCCATAGCTTCTATCCGCCTTATATCCTTCGCAACAGCCAGGAGCTAAAACTGCCGGGCAATCGCGGCGGGCGAAGCGGCCGAACCTATTCCCATTACGTGATCTTCGACGAGGCGGTCAAGTTCATCCGCGCGAACAAGGATCGGCCGTTCTTCTGCTATCTGCCGATCACGCCGCCGCATGGGATGTACGACATTCCGGACACCGACCCGGGTTGGGCCATTTATAAGGACAAGCCATGGCCCGAGGACGCGAAGCGATATGCGGCCATGGTCTCGATGGTCGATCGGCAGGTGGGCGAGGTTGTCGAGCTACTCAAGGAGTTGGGCCTGACCCGGCGGACGATCATCTTCTTCTGCGGCGACAACGGCGGGCAAGATCGATTCCGCGACGAGGACCATCCCCGGGGCTTCTTCGGTCCCAATGTCAACCCGAAGACCGGTCTGGCCTTTCGCGGCAGCAAGGGAAACCTCTACGAAGGCGGGCTGCGGATTCCGATGGCCGTCAACTGGCCGGGCCGGATCAAGCCGGGCCAAACGAGCGACCTGCTCTGGTACTTCCCCGACGTGCTGCCCACCGTGGCCGAGATCACCGGCACGACGCCGCCGGCCGATATCGACGGCATGTCGATCGTCCCCGAGCTGCTCGGCGAGAAGGCGGCCGGCCGAAAGCAGCCCCAGCACGAGTATCTCTATTGGGAATTCGGCAGCCAGACGGCCGTGCGCATGGGCCATTGGAAGGCCATACGACCCCGCACGTCCGCCCCGTGGGAGCTGTACGATCTCGATCGCGACTTGGGCGAGCAGAACGATCTGGCCGACCGACACGCCGACATCCTGGCCAAGATGAAGGCCTTCGCAACCGAAGCCCACCAGCCGGCCCGCGAAGGCACGTTCACCGATCGGATCAACCACGAGAAAGACCGCCGCGCGAAATGGGGCGATGTGCAACATTGAACCGGGGTGGCACCGATTCTTGAATCGGTGGGACGAAGTCCCAAGAGGGTGCCTGGAGCAGATCGGTCGGGCAGAATGGCGAGGGTGCCACTGTCGGCTTCGAGTTCAATCCGTCTGGAGGAGTAAGGTCATGCTGGCCACCAAGCGTACCATTGGGGCTTGCCTGAGTGCGATGGTCGGTGAACAATTCGCCCGGGGAACGTCGCGGTCCGTTTGCATACCGAGTAGATGGAGGAGCTTGGTGCCATGTCGGTCCCTACGATCACATCGTTCGAGTTGAAGGATCTGCTCGATCGGGAACCGGACGTGCCGCTGATCGACGTGCGCATGCCGCCCGAGTTTCGCGAGGTTCACGTGGTCGGGGCGAGGAACATCCCGTTCGATCGGCTTTCGGCCGAGCAGTTTTCGACGTCGGACGAGGGCGGCGATTCGCCCCTATACTTTATCTGCAAGATGGGTAAACGTTCGAAGAAGGCTTGCGAGAAGGTTCGACAATTCGGACTGTCCAACGTGGCGAGCGTCGAAGGCGGCACCGATGTCTGCGTGGCGGCCGGCTTGGCCGTCGAGCGCGGCAAGAAGGCCGTTTCGCTGGAACGGCAGGTTCGCATCGTGGCCGGTGGGCTGACGTTTGTCGGAGCCGTTCTGGCCGTGGCATTGTCTCCCTATTGGGCCATTCTTCCGGCCGTGATCGGGGCCGGGCTGGTCTTTTCCGGTGCCACCGACACATGCGGCATGGCGGCCGTCTTGACCAAAATGCCCTGGAATCGGTGGTAACAACATGCAGCCGGGATGGGAAACCAAGGGTCTGGCCGTCGGCGCCGTGCTGACCGTGCTCTGGATCGGGGAAGCCTGGGCGCCCTTCTACACCAGTTTCCGTGGCGGGCTGAAGCAGCGACTTCGCCATGGGGCGCGGAACCTCGCGTTCGGACTGTTCAATGCCGCGTTGCTCCGGCTGCTGTTCTTGGCCGGCTTCGCCACGGTGACTGCCTGGTCCGCGGACCACGATTTCGGCCTATTGCGGAAAATCGAGCGACCGCCTTGGGTCGAAATACTGATCGTCTTCGTCCTGTTCGATCTCTGGATGTATCTTTGGCATCGGGCTAATCATACGGTCCCGCTGCTGTGGCGTTTCCATCGCATGCATCATAGCGATCCGGAGATGGACGCCACCAGCGCGGTTCGGTTTCACACGGGCGAGGTGGTCCTCTCGGCCATTGCCCGACTTGCGATCGTTCCGCTGTTGGGCATGACGCTCCGGCACTTGGCGATTTACGAGATGGTTTTTCTGCCCGTGATACTTTTTCACCACTCGAACGTCCGCCTGCCGCGTTGGGCCGACCATGGCCTGCTGGCCCTGATCGTCACGCCAGCCATGCATCGGGTCCATCACAGCCGCGAGCGCCCGGAGACCGACTCGAACTACGGCTCGATCTTTCCCTACTGGGATTATTTGGCCGGCAGCTTCCGCCTTCGCGCCGACGCCCACACGATCGACCTGGGCCTCGACGGAATGGACGATCCGTCGTGGCAGAGTCTCTCCGGCATGTTCGCCACGCCGGTGAGGAAGCAGTAGTAGGATGCTCATGACGCACCATGAATCTACTGCGGAGAGAATGGGGGCAGAGCGCCAATAGCGGGTAGCCGCGATTGCTTGTCAATCGGGGTGGCGAAGCCACAAGAGGCACCGGCAGCAAGTCGGACGACCGTCCCGATCCTCTCGTTGCTGCGCAACACGGACACATTTGCCGAACGAGCGTGATCAAGTGGCAACGTCTTCTCCGGCAAAGTGTCCGTGCCACCCGGCGGTTACCATGTGATCTTTGACCACGCGCCGTACTTCTCCCAGTCGACCTCTCCCTGCAAATACTCGGCGAGCATAGCGGCGACTTCTTCAAGTGCAAAAGATGTGTTCTCGGCTCGGTAATGTCTGTCGGTCGTTCCCTCTTGATATTCCGCGTCGAATCCCCGCTTGGAATCGCCGCTGACTTGAAGGTAGGTCATTTCATCATGGGCAAGGATCAGGAAGCCTTCTCCATCGCGGTCAACATCGAGCTTCGACAGACTATCTTGAATGAGTTGAGGTGTGGGGGGCTCGGCAGCGACGTTCCCGTTTACCTGTAGCTCCATAGTGGCTCCTTTCGAGGGATCGTGTTGCGCGCCACAACCGGAGAGTAATGTGGCAACAAGAAGTAGAACCCGGCATTTCACTCGCAGTCTCTTCATCTTATTGCTCTCCTCCTCAAGGATTCCTACCGTAGGGTGGCCGCGATTGCTTGTCAATCGGGGTGCCGAAGCCACAAGAGGCACCGGCATCAAGTCGGACTACTCAACCGGCATTGGACGACGGCCCCGATCCTCCCGTTGCTGTGCAACACGGACACATTTGCCGAATAAGTATGATCAAGTGACAGCGTCTTCTCCGGCAAAGTGTCCGTGCCACCCGCGCCACTTGCCTGCCGTTGTAGAATGGTGACCGACGTGGTCCGACGGTCGGGCCGTCCGCGCGGAGAGTCTCGGAAAGGTCCCCCATGAAAGACAGCTTCTATCGAGCGGGCTACGACGCCTTCGGCGAACAGCAGGACATCGACGCCAACCCCTATTCGGACGACTCCGAAAAGGGGAAGAGTTGGGAAGCCGGCTGGGAAGATGCCAAAATCGACGAAGATCTCAGCCGCCGATCGATCTGCCATGATCACGATTCTTGATCGCCCACCCCACTTTGTCGCGGGGCACTGTTGGGGGGGTGGCCCGGCTTTCTATCCTTTTTCTTGGCGGTCGGTTCGTGCGCCCGCTTGGCTGATCGTCTTTCTGTCGGTAGACTGTCCGTGTCTTCGTCGACGGACGGTTTCGCGGAGGGATAGTCCTCAATCTCAGGCGGGCTCCACTTGGATAGCAACAGGTTCTTTTTCCCGGAGTGGATCGATCGGGCCAAGCCGCTCGCTGGCCTGCTGTTGGGCGGTGCGCCCGTCTATTTGGCGATGGTCGTCTACTTCGGCGCTTCGCCACGCACCACGGATGTCGGCTATTCTCCGGAGCAGCCCATCCCTTTCTCGCACGAATTGCACGCCGGGCAGATGGGCCTCGATTGCCGCTACTGCCATACGACGGTCGAAACGGCCGCCTTCGCAGCAGTCCCCGCGTCGTCGATCTGCATGAATTGTCACGAGACAATCGCTCCGGAGAGCAAGAAACTCGGTCCGCTTCGCGAAAGTGTCGCCAGCGGAAATCCGATCCCTTGGGTCCGCGTCCACGACCTGCCGGACTTTGCTTACTTTAACCATAGCGCCCATGTTACGCGGGGCGTGAGCTGTGTCTCGTGCCACGGGCGGATCGACCGGATGGAGCAGGTATCTCAGGCCAAGCGGTTGAGCATGGGCTGGTGTCTGGAGTGCCATCGCGACCCGGCCCCCCATATTCGGCCGAAAGAACTCGTGACCGACTTGGACTGGATCGCCGAAGAAGACCCGCGCGCGTTGGGCGAGCGATTGATGAAAGAACACGACCTAAACCCCTCGACGGACTGCTCGACATGTCATCGGTAGCCGGACAATCCGAAACAACCGCCTGGTGGCGCAGCCTCGACGAGCTGGCTGATACGCCCCGGTTCCGCGCGTTTCTTGATGCGGAATTTCCCGCCGAGGCCGATCCGGGCGGAGTGAGCCGGCGCCGCTGGTTGCAGGTCATGGGGGCCTCGCTGGCATTGGCCGGCGTGTCGGGCTGTCGCTGGGAGAAGCAGGAGATCCGGCCGTTTGTGAAGCGGCCCGACGATCGGACGCCCGGCAAGTTTCGCCAATTTGCCACGACCATCCCTCGGGGTGAGTCGGCCCTCGGGCTGCTGGCCACGACGGTCGACGGCCGTCCGATCAAGCTCGAAGGCAATCCAGACCATCCGCTGAGCCTCGGAGCAACCGACGCGGCGACCCAGGCCGCCATTCTCGAGCTCTACGATCCCGATCGAAGTCAAAGTGTCCATCGGAAATCCGGGTCGAAGGAAGCGGTCGGCGATTGGGAAGATTTTGCCCAGTTTACCCAAACGCATTTCGGCGGGTTGAAAGAGACCGAAGGGAGCGGGCTGCGCATCCTGGCCGAGGCGGGCAGCTCGCCCACGCTCGACGTATTGCGGGCCGAACTGTTCGAGACTTTCCCGCAAGCCCAATGGCTCGAATACGAGCCGGTTAGCGACGACAACGAACGGGCAGGCGCCGTCTTGGCATTCGGTCGCCCAGTTCGCACTCACTTGGCGTTGGATTCGGCCCGGGTAATCGTCTGCCTGGACGCCGATCCGCTGGGGTCACATCCGGCCGCCGTACGATACGCTCGCGATTTCGCCGCCGGCCGGGAACCGACTCGTGAGCGGATGAATCGGCTTTATTCGGTCGAGAGTTCGCTCTCGATCACCGGCGCGGCGGCCGATCATCGGCTCCCGTTGGCGTCTGGGCAAATTCCCGCCTTTCTCGGCATGCTCGAACGGGCGTTGGCCGTGGGTGGCGGAATCGGTGAGAAGAAACCCTCGGGAGCCGTCGAGAAGTTCCTCCACGCGGTCGTCGACGACCTGCTGAACGAGCGGAACCAAGGCCGGAGCGTCCTCTGCGTCGGTCCGGCGCAACCGCCGGAAGTCCATGCGGCGGCCCATCGGATCAACGCCCTGCTGGGAAACGTCGGCACGACGGTCCATTACAGACAAGTCCCCGATCCGCAGCGGCCCAGCCATGTCGAGGCCATCAAGACGCTAACCGCCGCGATGAAATCGGGTCAAGTCACCACGCTGTTGATCCTCGGCGGAAACCCGGCCTATGACGCTCCGGCCGATCTGAAGTTCGCCGAAGCCTTGGCAAAGGTCGAGACGACGATCCACCTGAGCCTTTATCGCAACGAGACGTCCCGGCGATGCACGTGGCACCTTCCGCGTGCCCATTTTCTCGAATCGTGGGGCGATGCCCGCTCGTACGACGGGACCTACAGTGTCATCCAGCCGATGATCGCTCCATGGGCCGATGGCCGTTCGTCGATCGAGGTCTTGGCCATGATTCTCGGCGTCTCGTTAGAAGATGAGCCACCGAAGACGCCGGAGACCGTGCCGGAGACCGAGCCGGAGGAGACGGCGCCCGTGGCCGAATCCGACGGTGCCACGCCGGGGCAACCCGCAAAGGAGATCGTTTACCACGCGACCTACAGCGACCCTCGGGTTGACGTCTCGGGACAGAGTCTGGTGCGACGGATGTTCCGCGAGTTGGTCGACGGTGCTACTCTCTCGTGGCAGAAGTTCCTGCAGCTCGGGTTCTTGCCCGATAGCCAGTGGCCGGTCCAATCGCTCGCCGCTCCGGTCGAGGGAGAACTGCCGGCCGAGCTTTCCGATAAGCGGCCGAAGAACGGGCAGTTGGAGGTGGTGTTCGCTCCCGATGCGAGCGTCCAGGACGGGCGGTCGGCCAATAACGGTTGGCTCCAGGAGCTACCCGACCCGATCACGCGGATGACCTGGGACAACGCGGCATTGATCGGCCCGCGAACGGCCGAGGATCTGGATATCGAGAACGAAACGTGGATCACCGTCACGCTGGCCGGTCGGCCGTCGATGCGGATCCCGGCCTATGTCCTGCCGGGCCAGGCCGCCGGCTCGATCTGTCTGCCGTTGGGCTATGGCCGTACGGCCGCCGGCAGCGTCGGAGGGGACGAGGAGAAGGACATCGCATCGGTCGGCGTCGACGTCTATCCCCTGCGAACCACCGACGCGATGATGATCGCCACCGGCGCGACGATTAAACCGACCGGCGAGCGATATCCCCTGGCCACGACGCAGGATCACTTCGCGATCGACGCGGTCGGCCGCCGTGGGCGAGCGGAGCGATTGGGAAGCCTCGTTCGCGAGACCACGCTGAACCATTACGAAGAGCATCCGGAATTCGCCCAACACGTCGTCCATCATCCGCCGCTCAAGTCGCTCTGGAACGACCAGGAGTTTCAGCAGCCTTCGTACAAAGGCCATCGCTGGGGGATGGCGATCGATCTGGCGAAGTGCATCGGCTGTGGGGCGTGTGTGATGGCCTGTCAGGCGGAGAACAATATCCCGATCGTCGGTAAAGAACAGGTTCTCCATGGCCGCGAGATGCACTGGATTCGGGTGGATCGCTATTTCCAGGGAGATGTCGACAGCCCCCGCGTCGCCGTGCAACCGGTCCCCTGCCAGCAGTGCGAAATGGCCCCCTGCGAGCAGGTCTGCCCGGTGGCCGCAACGGTCCATAGCCAAGAGGGCCTCAACGACATGGTCTACAACCGGTGCGTGGGAACCCGGTACTGTGCGAACAACTGTCCCTATAAGGTCCGGCGGTTCAACTACTTCAATTTCCACAAGGACCTCGACGACCCGAAACGCGAAATCTCCAAGATGCAATACAACCCCGAGGTCACGGTCCGAAGCCGCGGGGTCATGGAGAAATGCACCTATTGCGTACAGCGGATCCAAGCGACTAAGATCGAAGCGAAGAATGCGGGCCGGCCGATCGCCGACCTCGAAATTCAGACCGCCTGTCAACAGGTTTGCCCGACCGGCGCGATCGTCTTCGGCGACCTGACGCATGTGGAGGGAGAAGAGAAGAACGCCGTATTGAAGCAGCACGAATCGGATCGTGCCTATGCCATGCTGGGCGAATTGAACGTCCGGCCGCGAACGGTCTATTTGGCCGCAATCCGTAACGCCAACCAGGAACTCGAACCGGTCGACCAGAAGCATGACGACCATACCGGTTGAAGACAACACGATCGACGATCCGACACGCCGGGCCCCGTTGGTGCTGGGCGACCAGGATCTGGCCTCGGTCACGCAGACCGTCTGTGAGATCGCGGAACGTCCGCGCCCACCGATGGCGTGGTACGCGGCGTTCGGCGTCTCGGTGACGCTCAGCATGGGCCTGTTCGGGGCCGTCGGCTATCTGATCCTCACCGGCGTGGGCGTCCTGGGCAACAATAGCCCCGTCTTTTGGGGATGGCCGATCGTTAACTTCGTCTTCTGGATCGGCATCGGCCACGCGGGCACGCTCATCTCGGCCGTCCTGTTCCTCTTTCGCCAGCGATGGCGGACGAGCATCAACCGGTTTGCCGAGGCGATGACCATTTTCGCGGTGGCCTGTGCGGGCATATTCCCGGCGGTCCACGTCGGCCGGATTTGGCTGGTCTATTGGCTCGCACCCTATCCGAACCAGATGACCCTATGGCCCAATTTCCGAAGCCCCCTGCTCTGGGATATCTTCGCCATCAGCACCTATGGAACGGTCTCGGCACTGTTCTGGTACTTGGGCATGATCCCCGATCTGGCGACGCTTCGCGATCGGGCAACCGGCCGGTTGCGGCAGTTTCTCTACGGGCTGTTCGCGCTGGGCTGGCGAGGATCGGCCACCCAATGGCACCGATTCGAATGGGCCTATCTGCTGCTGGCCGCGCTGGCTACGCCGCTGGTGCTGAGCGTCCATTCGGTCGTCAGCTTCGACTTCGCCGTCTCGCAAGTACCCGGCTGGCATACGACGATCTTTCCCCCCTACTTCGTGGCCGGGGCCATCTTCAGCGGATGCGCCATGGTCGTGACATTGGCGGTACCGGCCCGGGCCTTCTTCGGGCTGAAGTCGCTGATTACCATGCGGCACCTCGAGAATATGAACAAGCTGATCCTCGGTACCAGCCTGCTGGTCGGCTATGCCTATGGGATCGAACTCTTCATGGCCTGGTACGGCGGAAACCCCTACGAAGCGTTCGCGTTCGCCAATCGGGCACTGGGGCCTTATGCCTGGGGATATTGGATCATGGTCGCCTGCAACGTGGCCATCCCGCAGCTCTTCTGGCTGAAAAAATGCCGCACGACGCCGTGGATCATGATCCTCATCGCCCTGGCGGTCAACCTGGGCATGTGGATGGAGCGGTTCGTCATAGTCGTCGCGTCGCTCGGGCGAGACTTTCTGCCGTCGAGTTGGGGGCTGTTCAAGCCGACCCTGGTCGACGTACTGATGTTGGTGGGCAGCTTCGGACTGTTCTTCACCCTGTTCCTGCTCTTCTGCCGATTCCTGCCCATGGTCGCCATGGCGGAAGTCAAGGGTGTGTTGCCGACGAAAGAAGAAACGACTTAACCAACGCCAATGGACAAGACCACCAACAATACCGATTCGCCGCAAGTCGCCGGTCTCCTGGCCGAGTTCGACGGACCCAAGGCGCTTAAGGCCGCGGCAGCCGCCGTGCGAGAGGCGGGCTATACGCGGTTCGAGGCCTATAGCCCCTTTCCCGTCCATGGCATCGACGCGGCCATGGGACGGCGCCGAACCCGATTGCCCTGGCTGGTGCTCGGCGGTGGCATGGCCGGCGGAATCGGCGCGCTGCTGTTGCAGTGGTGGACCAATGCGACCAGCTATTCCACCGAGCTACAGGGCTATCCCTTCGTGATCAGCGGCAAACCGTTGTTCAGCCTGCCGGCCAGTATCCCGGTCGCCTTCGAGTTGATCATTCTGCTGGCCGCGTTGGCCGCGTTTGTCGGCGGGCTGGCGCTGAGCGGACTGCCCGAGTTCTTTCATCCGTTGTTTCGCAGTGCGAAGTTTCGCCGCGTTTCGACCGATGCGTTTTGCCTGAGCATCGAGGCGGCCGATCCGAAGTTCGACGAGTCGGCGACCGCCGAGTTCCTGCAATCGGTCGGGGCCGGCAGTAGCGAAGTGATCCTCCAGCCAGCGAGCCAACGCAAGCTGCCCGGGCTGTTGACCGGAGGCGTTGCCGTCTTGATGGCTTTGGCCCTGCTGCCGCCGCTGGCGATTGCCACGTATCGCTATACGAAAAAGACATCACCCCGGCTCCATCCCATTGCCGATATGGACGCCCAGCCGAATTATCTTCCGCAACAGGCGAGCCCGTTGTTCGCCGACGGTCGGGCCATGCGGCTGCCGATTGCCGGGACGATTGCGGTCGATCAGGATCTCGACGACGACCACCTATTGCTCGGCCAAATCAACGGCCAACCGGCCACGACGTTCCCCATGCCGGTAACGCCCGATTTGATGCAGCGAGGTCGCGAGCGATACGACATCTTCTGCGCGACATGTCACGGGCTGGCCGGCGACGGCGACGGGATGACCTCGAAGAGGGCATGGGATCGCGAGGAGCCCAAGTGGGTTCGGCCGCTATCGATTCACATCGAGACGGTCCGCCAGCAGCCGGTCGGGCAACTGTTCCAGACGATCACCAAGGGCGGCTCGACCACCATGCCCAGCTACGCCTCGCAGATCCCCGTCCGCGATCGTTGGGCCATCGTCCTCTATCTTCGGGCGTTGCAGCGAACTCGCAACGCGACGCTCGATGACATCCCGGACGAGCAGCAAGAGATTCGCAAGCAACTCGAACAACAGATGCCGTAAGCTTGGACCAGACCATGGAAACAGCCACGCCGAACAACCTGAACGACGACCGGGCCGGGCTTCGCTCGCCGCCGTGGCTTGTCGTGGCGCTGGGTGGGGGCGGTGTTGCCGCGTTGGCCGCCGGATTAGGCTTGGCATTGGGCCGGGAAGACGGGCCGACTATGTTCTCGGCCTCCTATTTGGTCAGTTTTTGCTTCTTCCTGAGTATCTCGCTCGGCGCGCTCTTCTTCGTGGCGCTGCAACATGTGGTCCGGGCCGGTTGGAGCGTGGCCGTGAGGCGGTTGGCCGAAATCCTGGCCGCCAATATCGCCCTAATGGCCGTCCTGTTCCTGCCGATCCTCGTGCCCCTGGTGGCCGGACATACCGGGATGTCGAAGCGGATTGATCTTTATGAGTGGTCCGCCCCGCCGATTGCCGATTCCCTGATCGTCGACGAAGACCAGCGGGCCGAGCAGGAGTTGCTCCGGAAGAAGGCACCGTACCTGAACGTGCCGTTCTTCGCAGGCCGGGCCATCGTCTACTTTGCCGTTTGGATACTCGCCGCGGCGTTCTTCCTCAGCCGGTCAACGCAACAGGACGAATCGGCCGATCCCGAGTTGACCCGGCGGATGCAGCGATGGTCGGCGCCCGTGCTCGTGTTGTTCGGCCTGACGATCACCTTCGCCTCGTTCGATTGGCTCATGTCGCTCGAGCCGACGTGGTTCAGCACCATCTACGGGCTTTACTTCTTCTCCGGTTCGGTCGTGGCATTTTTTGCCGCACTGATCCTGCTGGCCGCGGGTATCCAGCGAAGCGGGCGGCTGACCGAGTCGATCACCACCGACCATTACCACGAATTGGGCAAGCTGCTGCTGGGGTTCATTATCTTCTGGGGTTATATGGCCTTCTCGCAATATATGTTGATCTGGTACGCAAACATCCCGGAAGAGACCGTCTGGTATCTCGACCGGCAGACCGGGCCGTGGGCTTGCGTGAGTATCGCCCTGTTGTTCGGCCATCTGCTGATCCCCTTCTTCGGCCTGCTCTCGCGCGAGGTCAAGCGGCGGAAGATCCTGCTCGGGGCTTGGGCCGTATGGATACTCGTCTTCCATTGGATCGACCTCTATTGGCTGGTCATGCCGACTTTCGCCCCGGAGCATTTACCCCTTGGACTGACCGACCTTTGTTGCATGGTGGGCATCGGGAGCCTCTTCCTGGCCGGCGTGCTGCGGACGGCCGAGAGTCGGGCGTTGGTGGCGGTCGGCGATCCGCGTTTGTGTGAATCGGCCGCTTTCGAGAACTTTTAGCAATCTGGTTGCGTGATAGATAACGGGAAACATCCCATGGCCGAATACGGCATCGACACCTCGAAACTGGTCCTCGTCTCGCTGCTGAGCGTCATCCTCACGTTCGCGGCCGTGGTCGGGCTGTTGGCCATGTATCGGGCCTACGAAGTGAGCATGGAAACCACCGCCATGTCGGCCCCCCCGCCGGCCGAGTTGGAGGAATTGCTCGAAACACAATGGAAGAAGTTGACCGAGAACCCCTCGGTGGACGAAGAAACGGGAACCGTCTCGATTCCGATCGAATGGGCCATGGCGTCGGTCGTCGACGAACTGGCCGAGGAGGGACGTGATGGTA
>SDBT01008988.1_pt1 | contig 16243 bp, 13 predicted proteins | sample 2277101 | NCBI WGS metagenome assembly SDBT01 (sample SAMN10404973, study PRJNA504765) | marine sediment metagenome | isolation source: marine sediment core GS10_PC15, 103 cmbsf | place: Arctic Ocean: Southern Knipovich Ridge | collected 2010 | reverse complement strand
GGATCGATAATAACTACTTTATATTTATTAGATGATGCAATCATAAGAGGTGATAAGGACGAAATCCTATATCATTTTAAAGACATCGACAAATGGTATAAAAAAAACATCTCAAACATTAGTATTAATACATTCGTATCTAATCTTGATGAACATCAAAATTCAATTAACTCCATTAACAAAATTATTATTGAATTAGAAATTTATGAAGGTTCATTTACATCTACGAAGAAAGAATTGGAAAACCAGTCAGGCGACATGATATTTATTAGCCATTCTGAAAAAGATGAAGAAATTGTGAGTTTGTTAGCGAATGCGATTGAGAAGTTAGGACGAAAAGTATTTTGCTCTTCAATACCACCAATGAATATTTTGGAAACTGGAAAAGATTTCATAAAAGGACTCTTGAGCGAAATAATAGGAAGTGAACAGATTATTGCTTGCTTGTCCCCTAATTTTTACGAGAGTATTATTTGCCAGATTGAAATGGGGATGGCTTATGCAATAGGAAAGAAAATAACACCTCTAATAATTTCATTTAATCAAGATTTTCCGAACAATTTACGTGGCATATTTAACTCGAATACAAAAGCAGACCATATTTATTCAGAAGACCAAATGATTTCTTTATTGCAAAATATTGGTATTGATAGAACCCCTGGAGAGATTTTCCAATCAGGAAAAAATATCGCGAAAGGTTTGCAAAAAGTTCCCATGGAAATTACTTTGAATTTAAGCGAAAATGAGTTTAATAATTAGCATAAAGATGGAATAATTTCAGAGGAACAATTGGTATTCTTTAAATATATCACTGAAACTAAAACATTTAATTATTGTTGGGGCTGGCAAGAAAATCTGGGTGTTGAAAAAATATCACTGTGGCTAAGAGAGAATGGGTATCAGGACAATTCTGCACACTTGTTGTACCATAATATTATTCAATTAATGGTTAATTTTGAGTTATTAGAATCTTCTAAATTAACTGCTAATCAAAACGTAAAAGAATACAAAATGAAAAAAGAGTTCATTAAAAAAGCTTATTTTTTTATAAAGGAAACTGACCATGAATGAAACCACCCTCAGCGGACAATCAGCAGACATTGTGTCTGAGAATGTTCAAAAGCTGAAACAGATTTTCCCGGAGGTATTCTGCGAAGAGAGCATTGATTTTGAGAAACTGCAAGCAGTTCTGGGGGAATACAGCGATGATGATAAGGAACGCTATAACTTCACCTGGTGGGGAAAGAGCAGGGCGTTAAGGTTAGCACAAACCTCATCAACAGGGACGTTGAGACCTTGCAAGGAAGAGAGCAAGGATTGGGACACAACCGAGAATTTGTACATCGAAGGCGACAACCTGGAAGTGCTGAAGCTGCTGCAAAAATCCTATCACGGCAAAGTCAAGATGATTTATATTGACCCTCCCTATAACACGGGGAATGATTTTGTATATAAGGATAATTATATGGATCCGCTGAAACACTATTTAGAGATAACCGGGCAGGTGGATGAGGGCGGGAAAAGGATGGGCACAAACAGTGAAGCCAGCGGCCGCTACCACACCAATTGGCTGAATATGATGTACCCGCGTTTGCGCCTTGCCAGGAATTTATTATCTGATGATGGGGTCATTTTTATCAGTATTGATGATAATGAGGTTAATAACCTTATAAAGCTTTGTAATGAGTTATTTGGAGAGGAAAATTTTGTTGCTGATATTGTCGTAGTAAGTAACCTAAAAGGAAGAAATGATAAAGCCCATATTGCTACTGCACATGAACGATTAGTTATATATAAGAAACCCAGTTTTCAAGAACTTGGCCTACCCATACCTCAAAAAATCAAGGAAGAGTTCAATTTGATTGATGAAAATAGGAGCAGATATCGATTGTTGGGATTGCGTAAAAGAGGAGGGCCTGATACTAGAAAAGAAAGACCAAATTTATATTATCCGATTTTTATTAATCCCAATTCCGGTAAGGTTTCGTGTACGAAGTCAGATGAATCACACATCGAAGTATTGCCGGAAAAGTCAAATGGAGTTGATGGAAGATGGCGATGGAAGAAAGAGAAGGTATCTGAACAATCAAATGAATTAATAGGAATTAAAAAACAAAATGATATCTGGGATATTTTTCAAATTGATTATTTATATAGAGAAGGTAAAGAAAGAAGAATAAAACCAAAATCCGTTTGGGCAAATTCTAGTATTTCTACTGACAGCGCAACAAAAGATTTTAGGAAATTAATGGATTTTGGGGTTTTTCAAAATCCAAAATCAGTTCCACTCATAATAGAAATTCTTCAATACTCCAGTGAAAAAGATGCAATAATATTAGATTTCTTTTCTGGATCTGCAACCACAGCTCATTCTACACTGCAGCTAAACGCAGAGGACGGCGGAAAACGCAAATTCATCATGGTGCAATTACAAGAACCTATTGACGAAAAATCGGAAGCTTACAAAGCGGGTTATCAAAATATCTGTGAGATTGGCAAGGAACGTATCCGCCGGGCGGGGAAGAAGATCAAGTCGGAACTCAAAGAAAGACAAAGCAAACAGCCCTCGATGCTGGAAGACACAAAAACTGTTAATCCCGATAATCTCGATATTGGCTTCAAGGTGTTCAAGCTGGACAGCTCGAACCTGAAGAGGTGGAACCCGGATTATGAAAATGTGGAAGCCAGTTTGCTGGACGCGATCGAGAACTATGTGGATGGGCGCAGTGAGCTAGATGTAGTCTATGAGATCATGCTCAAGTATGGTATTGATCTGACTTTTCCAATTGAAGAATTCGAGGTTGGCGAAAAGAAAATCTATTCAATTGGCTACGGCGCCTTGATGATCTGCCTTAACAACGAAATCACAACCGATGTGGCAAATGAGATCGTGCGCTTGAAAGAGGCATTGAAACCGGAAGTGATACGAGTGGTTTTCAAAGACAACGGTTTCAAGGATGACAGCGTGAAGACGAACACGAAAGAAATCCTGCGCAACGCAGAGATTAATGAAGTTGTGAGTATATAGGGGAAAATAATATGATGAAAACGATACTTATATTTTTTCAGGAAAATGAATGGGCAATAAGCATTCTTATTACTGTGATTGGATTATGGATCACTTCCAGAAACTTAACAAAGAATTTTAAGCATGAAATAAGAAAGACAAAACAAGAAGTGTCTATCAATGAGATGCAAAGTGTCCCATATGACTTGTTTTTACTGATGGAAGATATGTCCGAAGAGACTAAAAAAGGTAGTGAAAAATATTCAAAAAAGAATTTTCAAGCATATAAATCCATTCTGGCAAAGATACTGTGCTATGGGAGCTATGATGCTATTAGAATAGCAATTCATACGCAAAGAAACTCCTATAATCCTTTCTCTGAATCAATTCAATGGACTATGTTAATTTTATATTCCTTATTAATTGTTCAAATTAAATTTGATATAACAGGCACAGTGATTTCACCTGAAAGTTATTTTAGAATTAAAATCTCGGATTATGAAATAACAATGAAAAATGATGTAAGGAGTGAAATAAACAGACTTGTAAAACTATTAGCTTTAAACAAAGGTTTTTTAGTATGAAGGTAAAACATAGACAAAAAGACAGCAATTAAATTATTTAACCACCAGGAAATTCGCGTCGAACGGAACGACGAAGAAGAAAAATGTCTGCTAAAAAAACACCATTAAAGGGTGATTCGATAGTTAAACCACTATCTCCCTCCGATTAACGGATTTACATTATGATACAAAAAATTTAATAAAAAATTCATAAGAAAATAAACGGAAAAAATGAAACTTAAATTCAATCCAAACTTAGCTTATCAACAACACGCTATCGCATCGGTAACGGATCTGTTTTTGGGGCAGACCCCCAAGCAGTCGAACTTCACCGTCTCTCACATGATTGGCCAGATTGGTGTTTTTGATACGACCAATGGGATCGGCAATATGCTTGAACTGGACGAGGAAGATATTCTCAAAAACCTGCAGGCGGTACAGCTGCGGAATGGTCTACCCCAGACGACGAAACTAACACGCGGTAATTATGATTTTGATATTGAAATGGAAACTGGCACAGGGAAGACGTATGTGTATTTGCGCTCGATCTATGAGCTGAATAAGGCATACGGCTTTACCAAATTCGTGATCGTTGTACCTTCACTGGCGATCAAAGAGGGAGTTAAGAAGTCGCTGGAAATAACAGAAGCCCATTTTAAGAACCTGTATGACAATGTGATCTGTAAATACTTTGTGTATGACAGCAGCGATCTTTCGCTGGTGCGTGATTTCGCGGTGGAGGGCACTATTCAGGTGATGGTAATTAATATTGATGCCTTCCGCAGGAGTTTCACCGACCCAAGCAAAGAAACCAAAGCCAATATCATCCACCGCCAAATTGACCGAATGAACGGGATGCGCCCGATTGAACTGATCCGGGAAACACATCCTTTCGTGATCATTGATGAACCGCAGTCCGTGGATAATACCCCAAAAGCAAAAGAAGCGATCGCGTCCCTGAATCCGATGTGCATATTCCGCTATACCGCCACCCATGTCGAAAAACACGACCTCATCTATAAATTAGACGCAGTTGACGCTTATGAAATGGAACTCGTCAAGCAAATCGAAGTGGCAGGGTTTGAAACGGTGAATGCCCACAATGATGCCTATATGCGGTTGGTATCAGTGAATAACAAGAAATCCCCCATCACCGCTCGGGTGGAAATCGACGTGCAGGGCAGGAGCGGGATTATAACCAAGACCGTGACTGTGAAACAGCGCGATGACCTGTATGAGAGATCAGGGCGGCGCGAAGTGTATGACGGCTATGTGGTCAATGATATCTACTGCGAAGCAGGCAGAGAATATATCGACTTCACCAGCAAGCCGGATATTCTGCGATTGGGTGAAACAATTGGTGATTTTGACCTAAAGCTGCTGAAGGAAATGCAAATACGTAAGACTGTTGAAGAACATCTTGATAAGGAACTGATCTTAAATAAGAAAGGCATCAAAGTCTTGAGCTTATTCTTCATTGACCGGGTAGCGAAATATCGGTCTTATGATGAGGAGGGCAACCCACACAAGGGAATTTACGCTGAAATGTTTGAAAAAGCCTATCGGGAATTGACGCGGAAACCGAAGTATCATCCACTTTTTGATGACGTTGATTTTGATGAAGAAGTGGAAAAAGCGCATGACGGCTATTTCGCGATTGATAAGCGTACCAAAACCCTCAAAGACTCCAGCGGTAAAACCCAGGATGATGACAGTGCGTATAACCTGATCATGAAAGAAAAGGAAAAGCTGTTGAGTTTTAGCAGCCGCCTGCGATTCATCTTCTCCCACTCTGCCCTGCGGGAAGGCTGGGACAACCCGAATGTGTTCCAAATTTGCACCCTGAATGAAACCAGGTCGGAAATCAAGCGCCGCCAGGAAATCGGGCGCGGGATGCGCCTGTGCGTGAACCAGAAGGGCGAACGCCTGCACGGTTTTGATGTGAATACGCTAACTGTGATGGCGAATGAGAGTTATGAAGAATTTGCTGAGGGACTGCAGCGAGAGATAGAAAAAGATCAACACATCCGTTTTGGCGTGATTGAAACCCATACTTTTGCCAATATTCCCATTGAGCAAGAGGACGGCACGATGGAGTACCTGGGTCTGAAAGCATCTGAAGAACTGTTCACGTTTTTCAAGGAAAAGGAATATATTGATGACAGTGGAAAAGTAACCGATACGCTCAAGTTTGACCTGAAGCATGAAAGATTTGAAGTGCCAGAGAAATTTGAATTTTGCAAAGAACAAATCACGGTATTGACCAAGAAGGTCAGCGGGAAACTGAACATCAAGAATAATGACGATAAACGCAAGATCAAACTCAATAAGCAAGTGTACTTGAGCCCTGAATTCAAGCAGCTATGGGATAAGATCAAGTATAAAACCACCTACTCGGTGCAATTTGACAGCGAAAAACTGATTGAGAAATGTAGCCGAGAAATCACTAAGGAAATCAATGTGCGAGCGCCCAAATGGATGTATCGTAAAGGCGGCATCGAAATCACTGCCGGTGGTGTCATCGCGGAAGGGAAAGATGAGTATTCGGTAGGCGCGGTAGATGAACGCGTCATGCTGCCAGATATCATCTCCTTCCTACAGAATAAGACCTTCCTGAAACGAAAAACGATTGTGGATATTCTCATCCAAAGCAAAACGCTATCATTGTTCAAGAAGAATCCGCAGAAATACATGGATGAGACTGCCAAATTAATATCCAGTGAGCTGCGCATGATGATCGTGGATGGCGTGAAATATACGAAAATTGGTGATGATGCCTATTACATTCAGGAATTATTCAAAGATGAAGAACTTTTCGGCTATCTTTCGAAAAATATGATCGAGAGTAAAAAATCCGTTTATGAATATGTTGTATATGATGCGGATACAGAAGCCGGGTTTATTGAGAGGTTTGAAAAGAACAGCAATATCAAGGTGTACGCAAAACTCCCAAAATGGTTCAAGATCAATACGCCAATTGGTTCCTATAACCCTGATTGGGCGGTGCTGGTGGAAGACGAAGGAGAACAAAAATTGTACTTTGTATTAGAAACAAAAGCGAATATATTAGCTGAAACCCTTCGCCCAACGGAATATGCCAAGATCCAATGTGGTTATGAACACTTTAAGGCGTTAGGGAATGAGGTAGTGTTCAAGCCGGTGGATAGTTTCGATCATTTTGTTGAGGGAATTTGAGGAATGGGTAATCAATAATGATAGAAATATCTGAGAATTTATTCGTTGGAAGGAAAGAAGACCTTAAATATTTTTCTCTTGAGGATGATGCTATTGTGCATGCAACAAATACGTTTCATTACAAGATAATGGGTTGGAATAGAACCACAAACAAACCCCCTAAAAAACACCCAAATTATTTAGTTTGGGAAAATAAGAATCGTTTATCACTTAACTGGGTGGATGGTGCAGCTTATCTTTATGAATGGAGTGGTGCTGAGACTTTTATTAAAGTTTTAGATTTTATTGATAGTTGGATTGCTGAAAGGAAAGTATTTATCCATTGTGATCAGGGAATGTCTAGAAGCCCAACTTTAGGATTGCTCTACCTCGCAAAAAGACAGAAAATTATTCCCAATGAAAACTTTTTCTCTGCATCTCAAGAATTCCGCAAGATATATCCTATATATCAACCAAAGGGAATAGCCGATTATGTGAATCAGCACTGGCTCGAGATTAATTAATCATCTTAGTAAACCCATTAAAAATCTCTACCATCGCCCAAGTATCTAACTTGCAATATTCTAAGAGCGCCATTTTCGTCTTTTTAGATCCACCACTGCGTAACTCATCATTGATTAGGTTCAACTAAACCATTATGTTTGACTTAAGATATAAAAATGATTGAAACTCAATATGAATAAGAAATATGATAACAGATATTACTCCGTAGATTGAGCAATGGTGTTTCAAAGGTTCAATCGTTGTGCAACTGCTTCCAATTCATCATCGGTAATACCCAAGTAACGCTTGGTGTAAGCAATGCTCTCGTGATTAAGTTTGTGCATGATGAGGGCCAGATCAACACCTTGCATACGGGCATGATACCCCCACGTTTTCCTCAAACTATGTGTTCCGTAATTTCCATTGAGACCCACATCTAGGCAAATAGATTTTACAAATTTCCAGGCTTGACCACGTTTGATGGGTTTGGTGTAGTTGTTTGTTTTGGTGTTGAAGAAAATAAAATTTGTCTGATCATCAGCCATAGAAGGGTAAGCTGCTAAAAACTCTTCTAATGCATCCCGGATACTGTTATTAATCACAACCTCATGACGCTTTTTACGTTTTTGCTCCTTGATCCAGAAGCGTTTCTTGATTTGGTTTTGTTCACCCAGCACGTGTTCGATACGCAATTGTAATAAATCGGAGATGCGAAGAGCAGCATTGATGCCGAAGATAAAAAGTAGCAGATCACGGAAACGACCTTGCCCACGAAGTTGGTTTTTGATTTGTGCTAACTTTTTTCTCTCACGAATTGGTTCAACAAAATTCATAAAATCAAATGAACATATCTTGTTTATCTATGTATTATGTTCACAAAGAACACAATAGCAAACTCAACTCCAATAAGCAAGGACGGAAATATCCGCCTATTTCTTCGGGAAGTAAACACAAGATAGATTATGTCTACTTAATGTAAGAAATGTTGTGCGACATAGACTCAAAAAAATGAGGTAAAAACATAAGAGCTAATTTTATCTAACGCTTATAATATAATACAAAGCTTCATGGTCTGAAACATTTTCTGATAAGGTATAAAAAAATGACCGATGTTTATGATGCTGAGACTCGCAGTTATGTGATGAGCCAAGTTCGGGCTAAGAACACCAAGCCCGAAAAAATTGTGCGGTCTATTCTTCATAGGAATGGGTATCGCTTTAGGCTTCATCGAGGTGATTTGCCAGGAACACCTGACATTGTATTACCTAAACACAATTCAATAATCTTTGTTCATGGTTGTTTTTGGCACCAACACAAAGACTGTAAGTTATCCAAGAAGCCGAAATCCAACACACAATATTGGTATAAGAAACTTGACCGAAATGTCGAAAGGGACAAGGCAAATATCGAGAAGTTAACCCATGATGGCTGGAGAGTATTAGTCATCTGGGAATGCGAGATAAAAAAAGGACAAGCGGTGTTGGAAAAACTAAATCAGTTTTTAGTATAATGGAAATATGAGCCCTAAACAACCGTTATTGTTTGAAATTGATGGGATTAGCGATTAATTTGGAATTGAATTGTATATTTTATCGTTAAGGCAATAGATTGATTGGGTGCTAGATAAAACTGAACTAGAACAAGGTAAATTAGCGCATGATTGGCTACTTGCCTTTGTTGAATCTCTTGCTCAAAAGAGAATGGATTTAGCTCCAATAGACAAGCCAACATTTGATTGAATCGAGAAGTTGGTAAATGTTTTGAAAGTTGTTTCATAAAGTAAATAGATCTTATTCAAGTTGAGCAGGTATTATCCCAGAGATTTTATGTCGCTAAATGGTTGATTTGTGCGATATTAGAGTTAATTATGCGCTGGCCTAGAAATTGTTTCCAAAGTTGCTTGCTTCAAATGAAAATAGTTGATAAACTTTGAGATAAGTTGTTCTCTTTGGCAGTGAATATTTGATGCTCGATCTCCAACAAAGATTCTGATATTATTATGGATAATGAAACCCCAGGTTGAATTAGAGAAAAAGAAAATTAAGGTAATAGACCTTTTTTGCGGAATAGGTGGTTTGACACACGGCCTAATCAAAGAGGGCCTTGATGTTGTTGCCGGAATTGATAATGATGACACTTGTAAATTTGGATTTGAATACAATAACAAATCCGAATTCATTCACAAGGATATTCAAAAAGTAACTTCTGAAGAAATAAAGCAGTTGTTTGGAGATATTGAGAATACGGTCACAGTCTTAGTTGGGTGTGCGCCATGTCAACCATTTTCGAAGTTGAACCTGAAAAGGGCTTCTGAAGATGAGCTAGAACCGATTGAAAAGTTCGCAAATTTGATTGCAGAGTACAAACCAGATATTGTATCAATGGAAAACGTACCTGGACTATCAAACATCAAAAAACATCCTGTCTTCCAAACTTTTTTGGACAGTCTAACAGAAAATGGCTACAAATATTCATTTGAAATCGTTGATGTCTCGGAATATGGCGTTCCCCAAAGGAGGAAGCGGTTAGTCCTCTTAGCATCTTTACACGGCGAAATAAAACTAATTCCTCGGTCTCACAAAGACCAACCGGTTACGGTAAGAGACACAATTAGTGACCTTGAACCGATTGAGCATGGAGAGATTAGCCCAAACGACCCACTCCATCGCTCAAGAAAACTAAGCCCCAAAAACTTAGAGAGAATCCAGGCTACTCCTCACGATGGAGGTAGCATAAGCAGTTGGGACGATCATCTCTTGTTGGAATGCCACAAGAAAGAATCAGGCAAAACCTTCATGCGATCTGTTTATGGGAGGATGCGATGGGACGAACCCGGTCCGACTATGACCACACAGTGCGTTGGACTTGGTAACGGTCGTTTCGGACACCCAGAACAAGATCGAGCAATCAGCTTGCGAGAAGCCGCCCTACTGCAAACATTTCCAATCGACTATGAGTTCACTGATCCCGATGAACCATTCTATACAAAACATGTTGCTAAATTCATCGGCAATGCTGTACCAGTTAGGCTTGGCGCAGTTATCGGGGAAAGCATAAAGGAGCATATAGCAAACCAGGGGTAATTATGAATCAGTTCTCTTTTGAAATTTCGTTGAGTGTGTTGGATCACTTAGGCAGGAATTTATACAGAAGCTTCGCAACCGTACTAGGCGAAGCGATATCAAACGCTTGGGACGCCGATTCAGAAAATGTTCATATCTATATCGATAGGGATACGGGGAGTTTTTTCATCAAAGACGATGGCATCGGCATGACAGCCGAAGATTTTCAAAACAAATTCTTGAAGATCGGGTACTCGAAACGTAGAAGTGGGAAAACCGAAACAGAAAGCGGAAGGCCATTTATCGGCAGAAAAGGTATCGGAAAACTCGCTCTGCTGTCTTGCGCTGAAAAGATACACGTTATAACAAAAGTTGAGGGGGGCGAATATGTTGGGGGGGTCATTGACAACTCTGGTCTTGACGATGCAATTACTGAGGATTTGACTCCTAGCCAATATCCATTAGGGGAAATTGATCTTGAACTTTTCAGAGAATATACTGAAAGCCATGAACACGGAACGATCATATACTTTGAGGGCATCAAAGAGGGCATCAGAAATAGGCTTGAATTCCTGAAAAAAACAATTGCATTATATTTCCGGTTTTCCCTCATTGACGATTCTTTCAATGTTTTTGTAGATGATGAACAAATAACTCATGAACACCTCAAGGACCTCGCTAGAAAAACAGAATTCGCTTGGGTAATTAATGATCTTGACGATCCTTTTGTCATTGAGGGTCTAACCGATCTCAAAGAGGAACGAAAAACTATTTCAATGGAAGGCGAAGTCAAAGGCTTCATTGCATCAGTGAGTAAGCCTCGTGACCTCAAGATTAGCGCGACAGAAGAAAGAGTGAGCGTCGACTTATTTGTAAATGGACGATTAAGGGAACGGGGAATTCTCAAACATATTCCGACCGCGAGAGTGGCCGAAAGCTACTTATATGGGCAAATCCATTCTGACGACATGGATGATGACCAAGACCGATTTACAAGCAGTCGAGAAAGCATAATCGCCAACGATCCAAAATACAAGTCACTTCTAGATAATCTAAGAAAGAAAATTTTGGAAATAGTAAATGATTGGGATGAGTGGAGAATAAAACACCGGGAACCTGGCGATGCGGAAAACCCCAGGTTATCCCCAAAAGATAGAACTTCTCTCGACCTCTACAATGCCGTTTCAAAGGAATATATTCCACCAAAAACATCAGTAGCAAAAAGCGAAGTTGATGGTTGGGTCAGCGAATTGGCTGATGATGCAAGCTTCAATTTCGGCTCATATGCAGAGTGCTTTTTATCAGAAAATTTATTAAGGATGCATATTGAGAAAATCGGGGGAACTCCGATAGCATGCACAAACACAGAGCCAAGTGGAAATACATGTGAGGACAGATATAACCCTCAGGCAGGAAATACTAGTCTCTGCGAGTATTGTAAAGGCGAGAGAGGAAAGCGGGGTCTACAACAACAAAAAGCAGAGGCTGGCACTTCTATTCAAATCAGAAATGCTGAAGACGATCTTCTTATGTATCTTGATTACATCGATTTAGCAAAAATAATCGATAACAGAATTCTTAGGAATGAAGATAAGGCTTATAAACCTCTAAGAAATTCAGTTATGCATGTAGCTCGTTTGACAGAAGTAGCGAAAACAAAATTAACCTCAGTGTTTGATAATGTTATCGCAACAGTTAAAAAGATTATGAGTAACCAAGGCTAAGACACCAATTCTTCTACATAAGGACTCGACATTTGAAACCATTAGTGAGGATTTGCCGAGTCGCCTTTCCAATCTAGCTAGCTTTTGCCAATCTGTCTCTAATAGCCTGGAAACTTTGGAAAGGATAGACAAAATAGGTGTCTATTGCCCCAAAGGCGGTGCTTTATGGATACAACAAATCCACATGTATAGGATGGACGATTTTTCTCGTGACTTCAAATCAGTAAATCATATCTACGTTCAATGTCTTGATATAAAAAAGAGCACAGGTTTATTGGAACTTAACATATCACCATATATGGGTCTATGTAGAAATAATAGACTGCATATAGGCGACATCCCCACTTGTTTAACTTCGAGTCAGTAGCTCAAAGTAATTCTAGAATCGCCTTTCCTGCATAATTCCCGGTAGAAGCTCAAAGAAGAAAATGGGGTAGTAAAATTATTTCCAGGAGCTTGAGATGGATATAATAGAAAAATGGATTGAAATATTTAAAATTCAAATAACCGACGGATGGTTTACCATTTTAGGTTGGATAATAGGGATAATTTCTGGAGTTATTCAAATAAAAAGTTATCAAGAACAAAAACATTTTGAAAAAGACTATAAGGATGTTTTTGAACAAGCGAAACGAAATAGAAAAGGGAAATTTACGGAGGAGCAGATAAGAAATCTTGACATGCAATTAGAGCGACTTCAGAAAAATGTACGGCGAAAAGTTTTTGGACAATTCACGCCCTCGATATCACTTGCACCTAACTTTAGAAAATTATTTATTGTAATAACTATTGCAATAATAACTCAATTCGTTGCACATATTGTTCTTTCAATTATAAATCCATCAACTTCGGATGAGATATTCATAATTGCTAAGAATACTCTTGCTACTTCAATTATATTTGGGACAGGAATGTTAATTGGCTTATTGGCAGGAAAGATTTATTGATTTACTTCAATATGTTTGAAATTGATTGATAGGATTTTAATCGTGATCAAAGATTTGTCATAATAAAAGGAAAGATATGAAAAAAAATATTTCTAAATTTTGGGTGGGTTTTAAAAAAGATTTTGATATCTATATTAATTTATTTGTAGCAATTCCAACAGCAATTTTTAGTATTTTCCAAATTTCGAACCAAAATATTATTTTGTCGCTACTATTAACAACAACCTCATTAATTTCTTTAAGCTTATTGAAAAACAGGCAGACTAATAGAAAATACCAAGGGTTCATTAGTGAAATCGGAAATGATAATTCTTTGACAAATCACGTACTAAAACAAAACTTTAATCAAACAGAAATAACAGATCTAGTCATGAGTTCAAGCCATTGTTTTATATCGGGTTTAGGATTAACAATTCTTTTTCCCACATTGAATGCCCTAATTGAAAAAAATATAGAAAATTGCCCGAAAATTAAATTCTTACTCATGGATCCAAATGCAAACGCCGTAAAGATTGCTGCATTTCGAGCAAAAATTCCAGTGTCAGAATTAACTAATGAATTAACGAGCAACATTAATAAACTAGAAAACCTAACCAAGAAATCTTGTGGAAGAATTCAATATAAAACTATTGATTACTTACCTCATTGTAATTTATTTGGGTTCAACACAAATTTACCGCACGGAAGAATTATTGTTCATTTTGCATCATGGCGAACTTCACACTTGGAGCGACCTTTTATTGAATTGGAAAAAGGAAGGGATAGTAAGTGGTTTGATTATTATAATAATCAGTTTTATATGATGTGGGAAGCTTCCGGTTTATCCGGAAATGGTGCAACCGTGGTGAAACGTAAATAAATACTCGATAGGAAATGTGTCAAATTACCCTTCCTTCTTATGCAAATGGTGCAAGTGATATCGAGGGCGTGAATTGTCCAAAAACTTTATCGTAAGAAAACCCAAGAAGCCCAGAAAGAGTATTCTGAAAAGAAAGCTCAAAAGGAATTCAATCCAAGGTCAAGTCTGGAACAAAAAAGAACCTCATTATTAGTATTGGGATCAAAAATTCAAAATGAGCTAATAATTACTATTTCTGATCAAGAATTCCTCATCAAACTTTACCCTATTTTAGTAGACCAATTTATAAAACTCTATGAAGCGAATTCATTACAAGATCTAAAACTAGTTGAATTAAACCTAAGTCAAATAAATGGATATCTAGAACAATACAAAAGACTCCAGAAGAAAAGAGATTTTGCCAGATGGGCAGCTGTGGTCATATCAATCATTATGATAATTGGGTTAGGTGTTTTGATGTATTTTAGTAATAATGAAAATGGACCAAATTCGAATACCATTCTACCAATTTTGAATATCCCCTTGCCTGTATTAGTCTGGAGCATAATAGGAAGTTTCGCATCAATACTTTACAGATTTAATAATTCTGGAGATATTGAACTTCGTGATCCGATAAGATGGCTCTTTACTAGACCTTTAATTGGGATTGTAATGGGTGCAATTACATACCTTATTGTTAGATTGGGGTTTTTATCAACAAGTATCGATGTGTCACAAATATCATCTCCTGAGTTAATATGGTTAATAGTTTTTCTAAGCAGTTTTAGTGATAGGTTTGCGGACAGTTTATTGAAAATAATTATGGGAAAATTTACAGGGGAAAAAGAAAATGAATTGATAAATCTTTCAGATAATAGGAAAAGCTCCTTGTTTGCTCCCATTACAGATTTGATTGAAAAATTACCTATTATTGGTAATGTATTAAGTAAAAAAGAGGAAATAAAAACAGAAGAGGAGGAAAAAGATATTATTAGGACAAATACAAAAGAAGAAAAGAATAAAGAAAGAAGTAAAGAGAAAACTGATGAGGAAATTAAAAAATCATAGCGAAACAGATACTAAAATTGTTTGGTGAAGGATTTGGGGGGCAGGTCAAAGGAATGAGTAACATTTAATTGCTTTGTGATATTTTTTTTTATCATAACTTGATTAAAGTAAAAAGTAATTGGAAAAATAAACCTGTATACTTGAAGTAGATACAAAAAATATCAAGAAATGATAACTACTAATAAAGAATTTCATTTTTTGAATAAAGCCCATTATTGCTAGAAGATTCTTATTACAGTTTTATAACTTAGTTTGAGAATGAGAATATGGAGTTTCAATGTATAGAGTGGGAATAGTAATCAATGAAAATGAAGTATCTCACTCAAAATATGCAGATACTTTTGGGGCGTTAAAGTTATCAATTGATAAGTGTAATCAAAATGGGAACAAGGGGAATTCTTATCACTTCATTGTTTTTGATAAATTCAATATTCATGATTTATTTAATTCGAGCGAGATTAATATAAAAACGCTAGATGGAATTTTCGTAGCAACAAATGCAATGAGCTTTAATCAAAAGATACACAATGTTTTTTGTGAAAACAAACAAAGTGTTGAAAGGTTTCTAAATAGAAATAAAGGGATTTTTATTTCTTCGCAGAAGAAGCTGAGTAATAAAAGTTTATCAAATAAAAATTATTCTAGTATAGGATTCTTGCCAGAAAAATTTGATTATTATACATTTTACAGACCAGAGAAATATTCATCGGAAGGATACATTAGAATTTCTGAACAAAATAAAATCCTAATGTATCCATATAAAATTACTAGTGAAATAATAAAGAATCACTGTGAAAACAATCAGTTTATTGTACATAAATATCGATCGTTGATTATCCCCAAACACCATAATGCATATGCAACCCTATTGTGTGATGACATAAGTGTTCCTATTTCTCATAAGGAATTAGGATATATAAATAGTGATAGGAAAGTGCTTCTTTCTAGTCGTTTCAATATGCGTATTGTTATTTCAACAATGGCTGTTGATTGGGCGAATCATGAAGAGCTTCTATGCAATATTCTAACATTTATCACTGAGGATAGACCACGAACATTTTTTGTGAGGAAAAAACATTCACAACCTAAAAATACAATTATTGACTCCTATATACTCCGTGCTAATATAGCAAATATTCCTTATCGGGTAATTTCAGAAAATGAAATTAATATATGCACAAAAACATCTGGAAATGCATTTATTTTTTCACCCAATTGGTTATCTGAAGAAATAGAAACAATATATTCTTCACTGATAATTAAACAAACTGAGTATTTCTCTTTACACCATATTTGTGAAATTAACAATGCTTCAAATAAAAATTACAAACTCACCAAATATCGGAATTTTTATTC
>SDBT01008987.1_pt1 | contig 16244 bp, 14 predicted proteins | sample 2277101 | NCBI WGS metagenome assembly SDBT01 (sample SAMN10404973, study PRJNA504765) | marine sediment metagenome | isolation source: marine sediment core GS10_PC15, 103 cmbsf | place: Arctic Ocean: Southern Knipovich Ridge | collected 2010 | reverse complement strand
GGTCTAATTTATTGCTACGCTTTGCATTATGCAGCGCTGCAATAACTTATCTGAAACCTCTTGTAAGGACTTAAAATCCCTCGGTCCGTACGGACCGTGCCGGTTCGATTCCGGCTTCCGGCAGTTTATATAACCCCCCCGGGATTGATTAAGTATTGAACAGCGTTGGTCTGTGCCTTCTCAGAACGGGCATCGGCGTTCAGTTGCGGATTTCTTTAACCGATATTTAAGAAGGTTATATGAATTTCGCTCGGAACGAATATTTCAGGCAATTTGTAGGCGCGCTGACTGATATCGTTTGCTGATATAATAATGCCGGGAACAGTGGAAAGATGAAATTGAAAAAAGAAAATACCGACAAGAAACCTTCATCGAGAACGAAAAAAAGCTCATCCGTTGAAAGCTCTATCAGAGTCCTGGTTATTGATGATGACGAGTATATCCTTGAGCTTCTGGGCGAATTCTTGACCGATAGCGGCTACGTTGTTTCCACTGCCGATTCCGGAGAGGCGGCGCTGGAACAGATAAAATCTGCAAGCCCGGACGTAGCTCTCGTGGATTACAAAATGCCCGGCATGGATGGGCTGGAGACTATCCGCAGAATCGGCGAGATTTCCTCAGATACTGTAACTATAATCATGACAGGATTTCCCACCCTGGATTCTTCCATAATGGCTATCAAGTTCGGGGCCTCAGATTATATCTTGAAACCTTTCAAACTCAAAGAGGTCTCGCTTTCTCTGCAAAAAGCCGTCAAGGAACAGAAAATGAAATCTGAGATGAACCAGCTTCGAAAAAGAGTCTCAGAACTCGAAAATGGCATTTCCGAAAAAAAAGGTAGCATTAAAATCAACAGAAATATAGGCGTTGTTCCGGGCACGCGGGGCGAATCCACCAGGCATGTTATTCCGAGGAATCCGGCGGATTCGGAATCCGGCTCCTGACCTCGGATTCTGTCTATCTAACGTATTTCCTATATCGCACAGAATATTATATATTTCCGGACGGGCTGGCAATAATACTATGCAGAATCTTCAGTTTTGGGTTGAATTTTATACAGGCTGTGGTAAATTTCCCCGGAATGGAGAACAGAGAGAGCGAATTAGAGAAGCTTGAGAAGCTGGCGGAATCGTTTGGCAATATGGGAAGTTTCACCCAGATGATGCGCGATTCTTATTCTAAGCTCGAATCTAAATTCGAGGATCTCCACTCTCGTCTGGCCCGGGTCAATGAATTGCTGCGGAGATCCCTGGCTGAACGAAACCGTCTCGCAAACTATCTAAACAGCATCCTTGAGAGCCTCGATTCCGGGGTTATCGTCACCGATCAATCCGGCATCATAAATATATTTAATTCCGCGGCAGAGAAATATAGCGGTATCAATGCGCAGGCCGCGCTGGGAAGAGACTATCACGATGTCATGGGCGAAGCGGCATCAAAGGAAGCGGTGGAGATACTCCAGGGCCGAAGAACATCCGTCTCGGGCGAGCGGGAATTCCGATTGCCCGATGGTTCGGTGAATCCGGTGGGATATTCCATTACCTGGCTACGGCAGTTCGACGATGACAAAATAGGCGGTCTGGTCGAAATATTTTATGACCTTACAGAAATAAAGAAACTCGAGGATAATTTGAAGGGAATCTCGACCCTCGCCGCTCTTGGCGAAATGGCGGCAACAGTGGCGCATGAGATCAGGAATCCGATTGCCGGCATTTCCGGGTTTGCCTCGCTTCTGATGCGAGATTTAGATCCCGACGATAAGAATAGAATATCCGCGGAGAAAATAAAAACCGGCGTAGATTCTCTGGAGGCTATCGTTGAAAACCTTCTTGATTATACCAGGACCGTCAGCCCGGATATCCAGGATACGGAACCATATAAGTTGGTAGCAGAAGCCATCAAAGATCTTCAGGAGGAGACGATTAAGGAAAGTCATTCTATAACTGTGAAGCACGGCTCGAAGAGTCTGATTGCGAGACTCGATCCTCATCTTTTTAAGCAGATCGTGCTCAATCTCGTTAAGAATGCAGTGCAGGCGCAGCCCGATGGCGGTAAAATTAAATTACAGCTTAACAGTAGTCCGTCCTCCAGCCTGATTTTAAAAGTCGAGGATACCGGCCTGGGAATTCCGGATGATAATTTCGATAAGCTATTTACGCCATTTTTTACGACCAAAACAAACGGTACCGGTCTCGGCCTGGCTACCGTCAAGAAACTCGTTGAGCTTCACGCCGGAAAGGTGACGGCGGCAAATATCCCCGGAGGCGGTGCGGTGTTTACGGTTGAGATCCCACATATCGAAGGAGGCCCGAATGAAGCCCAAGATTCTCATCGTTGATGATGAGGCCATCGTCCGGGATTTCATTTCCGAGGTCCTGATTCGCATGGGGTATGCTCCGCTGGCAGCCGATAGCGGAGAAAGAGCCATAACGCATCTTGAGCGCACTGAGTTCGATGTTGTCATTACCGATTTCAAAATGCCGGGTATTTCCGGAATCGAGGTGCTGAAAAGGGCTCTCGATCTCTGCCCCGATTGCCGTGTAATCATAATTACCGCTTTTGGTACCATCGAACATGCTGTCGAGGCCATGAAGATGGGAGCGCATGATTATATAACCAAGCCGATCAGCCCCGATCATCTGGAAATGATAGTCAGCAAGGCTCTCGAATATAAGAAACTGAAAACTGGAAACCGCCGGTTGAGAGAAGAGGTTAGCGATGAGTTTTCGTACGAAAATATCATCGGGAAAGCCGCCAATATGCAGGCAGTGTTCGAACTTATCAGGAGGGCCAGCCCGTCGGATTCGACCATTTTGATAAACGGCGAGTCGGGCACCGGCAAAGAGCTTGTAGCCAAGGCAATTCATTATAATTCGCCGCGCGCCAACGGCCGCTTCATAAAAATGAATTGCGCCGCTCTGCCGGAGGGATTGATCGAATCGGAATTGTTCGGGCACGAGAAAGGAGCTTTTACCGGCGCTTATCGTGCCAACAGGGGCCGCTTCGAGCTGGCCGATGGGGGCAGCCTCCTTCTGGACGAGATCTCCGAAATTCCGCCTCCGCTGCAGGCTAAGCTGCTAAGGGTCCTGCAGGAAAAAGAGTTCGAACGTATCGGCTCCGGTCAGACGATTAAAGTCGATGTCCGGGTAATTGCCACCTCCAATCGTAACCTGGGGGAGGAGGTTGCCAAAGGGAATTTCAGAGATGATCTCTATTACAGGCTCAATGTAATACCAATAGATATACCGCCCCTGAGGCAGAGGCTTGAGGATATTCCTCTATTGTGTAAATATTTCCTTAATGATTTCTGCAAGGCGTCCGGCGTTCCCCTCAGGACTTTATCCGAGAAAGTGATGCAGATATTCATGTCTTATTCCTGGCCGGGCAACGTACGGGAGCTTGAGAATCTGCTGGAACGGGCTGTCGTGATATCCAGGAATCAGGAATTAAAACCTGTCGATTTTCCACCCGAGGTTACATCCGGCGTTGCCGCAGCCTCCTCCGGCACGATGGAAGTCGGTATGAGCGTTAACGAAGCGGAAAAGATCCTGATTCTGAAGACTCTAAAGGCCCATGTCGGCAACAAAGCGAAGACCGCTGGGGTTCTGGGAATTTCAGCCAGAACCTTGCGCAATAAGCTTCACGAATACGGCTATACCGGTAAAGACTGATGCTAAGTGTCTGTCCTTCTTTTCAACGGCAGGCGAGGCACATCATCACGGGATAGTGCTCTGTCAATTCCACGAAAATTGTAAAGAAAGAATCGAAAAGCTCTATAAATCATAGATCAAGACTCTCTGAGTCTTGACGCCATACCTGATCCTACACTTTCAGTGCCGAAGTTTTCCGCCTCCGAATTACCGCTACTGATCCGGTAGCAATCAGCATGAGCGCCAGAATTATCATGCCCCATTCCGAGAGCGTGGGGATTTCCGCGCTCGGCAGAGGCTCCATCTCGACATCGAGCAATGTATTCACGCCGTCGAACACATCCACGCCTACTGCTGTTTCGTCGTAATAGTTGTCGTGCGTGAACGATACGGTATAGGTACCTGGAGTGAGAAAGATGGAATAACTGCCATCACCTAAAGTAACATCTGAGCCGGTATTCCCGCCGCCATCGTCGGCAAAAGCCAGCACGCCGCCAACGGGATTGCTTGTGTTCATATCGGTAACCGTACCGTAGATCGTGCCGCCGGGGATCGGCTCGCACTCGATTTTCACCGCTGATACGGCATCGACTCCGGCTTCAACAACCGATCCGTCATTAAGGTCAGAGGCTTCAAACCTGACCTTTACCTGGCTGGATGGAGTAACGTAGTCGCTCACCATGAAAGAATTCTCAGTCCAGCCGGCCTGCGTTGCAGGCCCGAATATCTGAACAAGTACCCAGTCCGCGCCGTTATTGCTGGAGGCCCAGACCTTAAAGAGATCATTGTTGGGGTCATTACCATTATTGTTCGTGTACCAGAGAGCATATTGGAATATATACTCGCCGTCGCTCAGGTCGAAGGTGGGCGAGATTAGATAAGTGTACCCATCGTCGACATCCGAGTTACCATCGGCATTATCGGTTACATAGCAATAGCCGGAGCCATCATAATCAGTTGGAGGATCTCCTCTATCGCCGCCTCCTGCGGGTATAGCGCGTTGCCAGGCGCCGTCGGTCAGACCACTGGAATTTTGAACAGTCCAGCCTTGATTGGTGTTGAAATCGTCGTCAAATGCAGTCACAAAGGCCGTGGCGCTGTAAACTGAAAAAGCCATAGATGGAGCGTCACGGGGATCGCTCACAACATTCCCCAACTGGTCTTCAGCAGTGAAATAGTAACTGATTTCCAGACCGCACTCAAAGCCCGGGAGGACCGCATCATATATATTCGGTGAAATAACGTCCATCGGTTGATTCACCCAGCCGGAACCATCGTCATAGTACAGCATCCCGGTGCCCGGCTCTGGTGTACCGTTGATGCCGTATACTTCCACACGGATAGTTGTACTGGTTAGAGGATCAATGACTTCAGGGCGGCCATCGGGATAGTTGAAAGCGATAAGATCTAATTCGGGGCAATCCATGTTATGAGCGCCGAATCCCGCGCAGATCTCATTATAATGAGGAGTACCGTTGTAGATATCTCCGTCATCATCGTCAACAGTCAGGTAATCGATCGTGATGCTGGGATCGATTGACGTACCACTATGCAATAGAATTGAATTGACCGCCAGATTACCGATGATATCTCTATATGTAAACGGATAGGTTAAGGCCAACTCGTTGCGTGTACTCCAGACACAACCTGAGATAAGCTGGCCGCAATAATGGATCTCGCCGGAACACGGATATTGAAAGGTGTTATCACCGGTTCTCATGTATTGGTTGCAGTTGCCATAGAACCCGTAGGCCAGGCCGGGATCATCGGTGATCAGGATACCCATCACATCGCCCATACCCTCGCCATAAGCGCCCTGTCCGCTTCCTCCGACTGAAACTAAATGATGGCCATATTCGTGATGAACAATAGTCGAGAACGCAGTATTTGGACACTCACCGCCGGAGGTGAAGAAATTTATGGAGCCACCGTCGTAGAAAGCGTTACAGTTATCGTTCAAGTTGACGTTTACAGGCCATTCAAACTGATTCCAGATTGTCGGATAAGATGGATTATATGTTAATGTATAATCGCGTACAACATTGGCGTGATAATAGGCATTTACTTCGGCTCGATTATACTCACTCGTATTGCTTGCATTGTGGATGAAATTCGCCGGCCCCGGCGGGGTTACCGATTGAGAAAGCTGAGCGTCGCCGCCGGCCTGATTGTAAACCCTGAACCACTCCCCCCGGATATTTGAAATAACAGTAACGGGTGAACTTCCACTATTAGGAATCACGAAATCGCCGTTCTCGTCAGCGAAAGCAGTATTGCCGCCGCTGATGTATACTCTGGAATAGGGAAGAGGCGTTATAACCTCCGGGCCGCAAATATCAGCCCCGTTACCCTGAGTTGCCATCCCGCTGACATTACCGTTGACATCGATATCGAGAATCATGCTTTCAGAATAAAGAATCTCACTCGTCTGGGCGTCGATCAATAATAACCATTTCTCGTATTCAAGTGTGGCCTGCATCCCGTTGTCGGCGATAATCTCCATGGCCACCGCGGGTTCCACCTTCATATCATCGATTCCGGCCCAGATGACGAGCCGCGGCTCGGTGAAATTGGCCAGGCCTGAGGAAAAAGATCTGGCAGCATTTTCGGCCAGTGCCGAGTTTACCGTCACGCCGCTGGGAACTGTGAAACCTCCCAGATCCCGCAGGGCGGAGGCAGCCAATACCAATGGAAAGCCGGGCTTATTGAGAGCCAGAAGCCTTAAATCAGCCCTGTATACGGGGATCCCATCCTTATATTGGGAGTAATAAACCAATGTGAACTTGTATTCTTCCGTTTGACTGTTATACATCATCGGCTGGGTGTGACGACCGTCAAGAAGCAGGCTTACCGGGTGTAGATCGTCTGGTTCAACCCCGAGGGCCTGTGAGTATCTTACCCTGAACTGTTCCGCGGCATCCTCGGCAGTGCCGCCTGTACCGAACGGTTTGCCATAGATGCGAGTAATACGTCCTTCATCCCTGAACAACTTTACTTGAGGATAGTCAGCCTTCAGCTGAACCAGTGCCGAATTCAACTCTTCGGCATTTGTCGCTTTCGCTGGCAGTGTTAATCCCAGGATAAGTAAACACGACAGCATCACCAAAAAATACCTGGTCATAGTTACTCCCTTGATCGTTTTTAGTTGTTTCATCGTTTTATTCTGCTTCCACTAATATCGTGACAGCGGTTGTCGCGCAGGCGCAAGAAGTTAATCGAACCAGGAACAATATATTAGAATCATGTCAATAGTCAAACGTCAATCCGGAAAAAAATACCTTATAGCATGAAAAATTTGCCTACTTGATCCCTGATAACCCTGAATGATCGCGTCGGCCGCATACATATAACAGGCCATAATATAAAGAGTTATAAATGATTTGGGGGGCTTAAGCCGGATAGGCACGCGCATTGCAATGCTCCCTGCGCGGAATTATGAGAGGTGCGATTAAAATAGGTGATCCTGCAATCATCACCTTAAAAAGCTCCATCGGGTATTTGACGCCTTTCGGGATGGTGCGGGGAGTCAGCACCGGTGAGTGACCCCGGTCTTGAACACAAACCTCGACGAAACCGGGGTGTTTCAAGATGAGACAATTTCTGGAACCATGGGCGAGGCTCATCAGAAGCCGTTTTGATAAGACGATAATAAACAGGATAACCTTCAAAATATTGGCGGGACGAAGAAGATGGCAAATTTGGTAACTTGGGAGCGGTTCAAGAAAACCGAGGACTCTGATATGCGGGACCAGCTCCTGAAGGATTATCTGCCACTGGTAAAAAACGTGGCGGGCAGGATGGCGGCGGGGTTTCCGAAATCGGTTGAACTTAATGATCTTGTCAATACCGGCGTCATCGGTTTGATTGAAGCATTCAATAATTTCGATCCTGGACGCGGTGTGAAATTCGAGACTTTCGCCGTGCCTCGAATCAGGGGAGCAATACTCGATGAGCTCAGGGCGCTTGACTGGGTACCCCGCTCCACCAGGGCCAAGGCCAGAAGCATCGATAAGGCCTTGACGAAGCTGGAAAACGAACTCGGTCGCGGTCCGTCCGAGAATGAGCTGGCCAAGCGGTTGGACTTCTCGATAGGCGAGCTTTTCGCGGCGCGGAAAGATGTTAATGTGTCGACCCTTTTATCCCTCGACGAGCTGATCTGTCGTGAAGATGATAACCGCCAGGTCCCCCGAATAGAAACGGTCGAAAACAAGGCCTCTATCGATGTCTTAAATGATATGGAGAAAACCGAGATCAAGGTTTTCGTCATAGATGCAATCAGCAGCCTCACCGAACAGGAGCGGCTCGTAGTCTCTCTATATTATTACGAAGAGCTTACGTTGAAAGAGATTGGAGATATAATGCTTATTTCCGAGTCAAGAGTATCTCAAATTCATACGAAAGCTGTTACACGCCTGAGAAATCTGATAAAAGATAAATTCGGAATCTAGCATTATCTCAAACCGGAGATCAGGAGATCTGTTGTGATCGACCGACTCGAGCGAAACGATGATCTCGCCAGCGTCCACCGGGTATATTCATGAAAACAAAACAATGCACAAAAAATGATTCATTGGATCTCTGGGAGAAAATAATATTGATAGTTGAAAAGAGGGGTGTGCGCTCAGAATTTTTGACCCGTCTCGAGGATATCAAACAGAGTTCATACATTCTTGAAATGCCCATCAGGCAATCCGGGAATGCCAGCCTTTCGAAAGGAGATGTTGTGGAGGTAACCTATAATAAAAAAGATGCCGCTTTTACATTTAAAGCCAGCATTAAAGACCTGTTCGAAGGTGAGAGCAGTTCAATCGAGGTGGAAAAGATATCTGAAACCAGCCGAACCCAGAGAAGAGAATTTGTTCGTCTCGATATTTCGGGCGGTCTGGAATTCAGAATTCTGGAATCCCCCGAATCCAAAGAAGGCAGCTTAAGCCAGAAATTCCACGGCTCCCTTTTGAATATCTCCGCCGGAGGCGTGCTTTTCGAAACAGAAACTCGCATCGAGGCCGACTGCTTGCTGATCCTGAATTTTACGCTGAAGGGACATTATCCGCTCAGCAATATCCTCGCCGTGGTGAAACGAGCGGAGATTGTCGACGACGATATGTATATCGTGGGGGCGGAATTCATTGCCAACGAAAACCTCGCTCGCTATGGACTCGAAACCCTGGGGGATTTTCTTCCGCCGGGAACCGGTACGTTCGATGATAACCTTCAGAAACTCCTGGTTCAATTCATTTATAAACAGCAGGTTGAAAGCGGAAAAAAGGGGATGCCTCATCAATGATCAAAAGCTCTCGAGCGCATTGGTCTTAAAGAGTTGATGTATCGAAAATTAGCGAAACGTCTTTACGAGAATCTGGAATGAACGAATTTTGCCAATACGATTCCGGGAGCGGCTGCCAGGATTTCAACAGGAAATGGGATATTGGCATCTTAATAAAATAGCGAAGGTCTTCAAGCGGGCAGGGGATTGCCCGCAGGGAAATAAAAGGGTGGTATAAAACACAGGGAGGGAATAGTGCCCCGAACTCAGCTAAAAACCGGTCAGATCAGCCTTCGAGATGAGCTGAAATCAATATACGAGATTTCAAGCCTGGTTCAGGAATCCCCGGTAGATAATAGCTCTTTCGAGGAGATTTTGAAAGAATTGGGAAACCTGGTCGACTATAGATCGGCGTCCCTTTTCGTCGTCTCAAAGGAGAGCGGAAAACTGGAGGAAATCTTCACCATAGGAGAGACGGTTGACCTGATTGATTTTGTGAATTTCAACATGGGAAGAGGTATATCCGCCTGGGTGGCGCAAAAGAAAAGACATATAGTCTTAAATAACCTCAGAAAATCCAGAGGCGGCACGCGTACAAAATCTTTTTTATCGGTGCCCATCGTTCTTGCGGGCGAGGTTACGGGCGTAATTAACCTGGCTCACGATGAACCTGATTCTTTTACCAAGTCCGATGCCGAAATCGTCAGAATAGCATCGTCATCACTTGCTCTTCTGATCGAAAGAATAGCCCATAAGAATTCAGAGAGTAGATTGCAGAAGAAATTGGATTCTCTGTCCGACGAACTGGCAACGACAAGAGAGAAATTGGCCGAATTTGAAAAACTCCATTCCTCCAGTGAGGTGGCCGAGGCGCTGAATAAGAAAATCAAGAATCCGCTGGCCATTATAGCGGGGAACGCACAGTTCCTATTAATGACTATGAAGAACCCGGGCAACTCGGTAATGAACAGGCTCAAAGCAATCGATAGGGAAGTCTGCAACGTAATAGAAATGACGAAGAGTCTTCAATCCTCCAGTCTTTTCTCAACCTCAAGCCGTGTATTCGCGATAAAAGAATAGCAAGGGTCATTTCAGGAGGAAATTGAGCCTCAGGAGCTCGATTAAATGCTGCCAGTTTCCAAAGAGGCAAACCCTCGAGAATTAAGCGGGCCGCCTGTATTATTCTTTGCGCTTGATAGAAATAGGAATATAGAGCGCATAGAGAGTGAAATCCTTACGTTCGTCCGGCAATCGCATGGCGAGAGTGTTCGAATAGTCGATGATATTCTCTCCTCCAGAAAAGAAGACATCGTCAGCTCGTTGGAAACCGCCTTCAATGGCCGGCCATCGGAACTTCGTTTTATGATGGAATCCGAAGGACGGATATTTCATTACGCGCTGCATTGTCTTCCGGATATTCAGGGCAGTGAAGGTTCTATTGGATGCCTGTTAATTGATCGAAGCGCTGAGGAAACATATCGCTCGAGAATCGCTTCCAGAATCTACGAGCTGGATATAATAGGCCAGGCCGTCAGGGCATTTGGCGAGACCAGAAATTTAAAAGAGATTCTCAGGATTATTCTGCTGGCCGTTACCGCCGGCCCCGGCCTGGGATTCAATAGGGGTTTTATACTTCTATCAAATGCATCCGACGAGTGCTTACGGGGTTGCATTGCAACGGGACCCTCCTCCCCGGAGGAGGCCGGGATTATCTGGCAGGATTTATCGAAGAAACCGCTTGCGCTCGATGAAGTTTTAAGGTTGTACAAATCGAGTAACGACATCAAGGATATCCATGTCAATAGACTTATCTCATCCATAAGGATTCCTCTTTCTGACGATTCTGATGTCATCGCCAGAGCGCTCAGGAATAGACATCCCGTGATTCTCGGCCCGGAGGTCATGCGGGATGAATCCAACAGGGATCTTCGCGAAAAATTCGGAGTCGATTATATGGCCGTTGTGCCGCTCCATTCCCGGGATTCATTGCAGGGCGCAATTCTCGCCGACAACATGATCACCAGAAAGCCAATTTCTCATTCCGATTTGAAGATTCTGGAAATATTGGCCCGTTATGCCTCGGATGCCATAGAGAACTCAAGACTTTACGGTGAGCTTGAGCAGCAGATCGAATTGTTGAAAGATGCCAACGAGAAAATTATCAAATCTCAGGGGAACCTGGTGCGGGCTGAAAAACTCTCAAGCGTGGCCGAAATGGCTCTGGAGGTAGCTCATGAAGTCCGGAATCCGCTGACTATTATAGGCGGTTTTGCAAACGCCCGTTTAAGAAAGATCTCCCCGGATGACAGCTCTCGAGACGTCCTCGAGATGATTTCGGAACAGGTTAATCGAATAGAGACTGTTCTGGATCGCTTCACCAGCGTCGTGGCCGTCAGCGAAAGGGAGGAGGAGAAAATCCCCCTGGATAATCTGATTCAGGAGACGCTGGGGATGCTCTCCGGCGATGAAAGCCCCAACTCACCGTTCCTGGTAATGGCCGAGGATGTTCGAAAAGAAGTAATATTTATCGATAAGGACCTTTTTCATCAGGCTTTAATGGTGATTTTAAGAGAAGCGGCGCGGATAGCCGAGGGGATGCAGAATATCGCTCTAAATGTCGAAAAATATCGTGATTCCGCCATGATTTTTATTACTGGCGGTGATGATTGCCCAAAATTTGCCGAAATTTTCTATAGTGGTCTTAAATCGAGTAAGGGAGATAATAGATGTCAGGAAATGGCGGTTTCTCTTGAGATACTGCGGCATTACGGGGGAGACATCGGTATCGGATCGGCCGGGAGGGGTCTTGGTCGTCTTTATGTGGAGATTCCGCTGTGCACGGAGAAGAAATGAAAAATATCTTAATTGTCGATGATGAAGAAGGGATTTGCGGCTTGTATGAAAACGAGCTGCAGACGGAGGGTTTTGCAACACATTCGGTATCGTCCGGCGAGGAAGCCCTGCGGTATATCGGTAAGAATCAGCCGGTCGATCTGGTGATTCTCGACATCAAAATGAAGGACATGAATGGTCTCGAAGTCCTCGAGGAGCTTCGGACCAAAACCAGCGGTGTTCCGGTAATTCTAAATTCGGCCTACTCTACATATAAGAATAATTTCACTTCCTGGCTTGCCGACGCCTACCTGGTTAAATCATCAAATCTCACGGAATTGAAAGACAAAGTTAAGGAGCTTCTTGCATTTTGAAAGTTCAAAAGAAAAACGAAGGCTCTGAGCTTCTGAATCGTATCGAGGGCGTCTCCAACGATATCCAGCTTCTGGCTTTGAATATCGCTGTGGCGGCGGCCAAGATGGCGCAGAAGAAAGATCCTGGCCTGGAGGTGCATCACAAGCTCTCGCAATTAATCAACAGGGCCACTCAGACGGTCAAGCATATGACCCAGATTATTAACGCTGCAAAAACCAATAACGGACCCATAAGTATCGTCGCGGATCGCCGAAATATCAACGTTGATCAAGACCTTATTGATAACATCGAAGCCGCTATGCAGGGGATTATTGCAGATTCAGAGAAAATAACGAGCCTTCTGAGCAATATAAAACAAAGGTGATCGGCCCATGTCTGCGGGTACGGTATTGATCGTGGAAGATTCTCAGGACGTTAGAAGCGTCATGGCCGAGATCGTTTCCCTGTTCGGATATGACGTTTCCGTGGCCGAAGACGGTCTCGAAGCCTGGCGCAAGTTGGCTTTCTTCTCATATGATCTCATAATCACCGATGTGGGGATGCCGAAAATGGGGGGAGAGGGCCTCGTAAAAAATATGAGACAAGAGGGTATCGACACACCGGTTATACTGATCGCCGGCGTCGATATACAGAAGGGAAAATTCAACAAAGATAAATTGACAAATTGCACGTTCGTTCAGAAACCATTCGCCATAGAGGATATGAAACAGGTGATATGGGGGCTTTTGAGAACTGATTTGGGAAAAGAAAAAGCAAAAAAACATTAAATAGGCAGCATTGTATAAACGATATAATAAGACGGCCATCAATTTGCAGAATTAAGGATTTTAAATTTACCAGAAAAAAACAAAGGTGAACTAAAATGAAAGAATATGTAAAGATCTTAGTAGCCGACGACGAAGCCATGATGCGTAATCTGATATTGAAAATTCTGGAGACCCAGGGTTACCAGGTTACAGTTGTCTCGTCCGGGGATGAGGCGTTGGAAAAGCTCAAGGTAGAAAACTACGATTTACTCCTGACAGACGTAAAAATGCCCGGTATGACGGGATTTGACCTTCTAAAACAAGCCAAGGTGGAATGGCCGGGGATGGCTGTCATCATAATGACAGGCTACGGTGACGCATATAGCGTTAAAGAAGCCCTGCTCCTGGGTGCGGACGAATATCTCTCCAAGCCATTCAAGAGCCAGGAGGTTACCCTGATTGTCGAGAGGGCATATTGGAGACTCCTCTCGGCCCGAAATATGGAGGAGCAAGAAAAATCACCTCAGCCGACCGCTGAGATTTCCAGATAAGCCCGCCTGTCAATAGCCGGCAGATCCAGCCTCCTGGCGGATCTTGCCTCTCTTAAGGCTTTGAACATAGGACAGCCCCCCTTCCGATAGGGGGGCTTTTTCTATTCTGTAAGCGCTGGAGGTGTCGAGAGATGTTCATACGTGATAAGAAGGGATTTGCTATTTATCACCATTATCAATGCCCTATATAAACACTTCCAATCTAAACGACATTCTCGCTGAACGTTTCAACTGCTTGATTATTAATATGTTATGGCCGGCCACCGAAGGACTCAATCCCTCGGATCGGAAATCTGGACGGTCGTTTTCATAGAACATGGGAATCGCTTCTTATGGATCGGGCTCTGTAGAGAGACATAGTGGCATCCCGCCATATCATGGGGCACGGGGATATGTTTGCGGCGCATTATCAACGCCGATAACCCGATAAATACTGTTATCGAATAAGCCCTTTTGCCGATTTAGATAATGATGGAAAGAGAATTGAAAGAATTGATCAACATACTCAACGCTGAGTATGACGTTTTCGTCAAATACCTCGAGAGGCTTACTGAACAGCAACAGTACTTGATTGAAAATGACATGGAGGGAACAAAGGACAGCCTCGAGAAAATTAACATATTGGCTCAGGATGCCATAAATCTCGAAACCGACCGCCGAAATATTATTGGGAGATTGTCGGAGGGACTCGCGATGAATCCGGAGGATATCACAATTGGAAAACTCATCGAGAACCTCAAGGGGCCTAATTTCGAAGAGCTCGAAGAACTGAAAAATACGATCTTTGATATTTATTCCAGGGTGAATAGTCACAGGAAGCGCAACGAACTTCTAATCGAGCAATCAATGGGTATTATAAGACAGACTATGAACTATATCCGTCAGACAGCTAATCAAAAGGTAATCCATGATAATCCGATACCAGCACTGCACGATGCTGTTGACAGAGGTAGCCTGTCAAAAAGGATAAATCCTGCAAGAAATTACTGAAATCAACAATACAGGCAGAGAATCACTGCAGGTCATCGCAAGATTGATCGGTGAAGGCAATGAGGATCAGGCCTTAGGACAACTTCATTCGCTCGTGCAGGAAGCGCCTGATGATCCCGAGTTGTTGAATACGCTTGGCTCCATTTACGCTCGCAGAGGGGACCTCGCTAAAGCCGAATCAATATTAATTGAGGTGGTCGGTCTGGATCCGGAATATGCGGACGCCCATTACAATCTTGGATTGGTGCACAGCCGTCAGAATCGCAAATCGGAGGCAGTCGAAGACTTTCAAAAGGCGATAAAGATAAACCCTCGCATTTCTGCGGCCCATAACGATCTGGGAATGATCTACAAAACCCGGGGGAAAATGGATCTCGCCAAAGGCCACTTCATCAAAGCTCTGGAGGCCAATCCTCTTTATAAGAGCGCTCTTGTGAATCTTTTCGAGATCTGCCTGGACGATGGCGCCTATTCCGAGGGTTTGAATCGGATTGAGAAATTCTTGAGGGCGGCTTTGAATGGCAAGCAGCCGCAGGCCATCGATAATATTATCCCCTCGGTATCGGAACGAACAACAATGGAACAATCGGTTGTTCCCAACGCCTGTCTCTCTCTCCGAACAGATACAAAGCGCATTCTCACAGTAAAGAAGAAATCATCATCGTTATGCGACGAGCTTTTTTTGAAACATGTCCCGGATGATCTGAGGGATAAGAAAAGCGGCAATAATATCGCGGTGGTGGCGGATTTTAATGTCGCCGGACAACTATCGCTGTTGTTCAGAATGATCAATCGGTATACAACTCATAAAGCCCGGCTGATAATACTTCAAGGGGATTACATATCGTATGATAAGGATCTGATACTCTCGTCGGGCAATCAGCAGGATTATGAGGAAGCGGTCAGGGTAATTGAGAACGCCGATTTTTACCACATCGGGCGATTCCCCGAGAACTTCAAGGATATTAACTGGTCAAACATTCTGAGGCCGGATAATTGCCTGGCTCAATATTATGGTTCCGAGATGCGAAACAAAGCCGAGCAAATCTACAGGTGGCATAAGGAAAACAAAATAACTGGTCTGTCCACTTGGGACTATACTATGCTCGAGAAGGCCCCGCTTTTCTACCATATAAATATGATGTGCGATTTCTCCCGTGTAAAGCAATGTTCACCGCCCAGGGATGTTATCAGAATCTGTCATCCCCTGATCGACGGTCAGTCTGAGAATACTACTGTGTTGCTCGACGCTTATGAAAGGCTAAAACGGAAATATCGGATCGAGCTTGAGCTTATCGAAGGGAAATCAAACGAGGCGTGTCTGGATATCAAAAGCAGGTGCCATATAACCTATGACCAGCTTTCAGCCGGCATATACGGCCTTTCAGCCATAGAGTCGATGGCCGCCGGGCATGCTGTACTATGCGGGATTTCGAATTTTGCCGCCAGCTACCATCCTGATAATCCCGTTGTTTATGTAACCGAGGAGAATCTCTACGATAGGATGGATAACCTTCTGAAAAGCAAAAAAGAAATCATCAGAATCGGCAACACAAGCAGGATCTGGGCGCGGATGCATCACGATCCAATGAAAATTATCCGCCAGTACCTCTGGATATACGATTTCGTGCTGCACGGCCACAGACACGTGGAAGACCCGAATTCGTATCTGTTAAATTAGGAGGTGCGGCGCCCCTTTACGGTAAAAATATCTTTATCCCGGGCAATTATACGGATACCGGTGCCGGCGTCCCGAGTCTCAGGAATCATATAATCACCGGGCAAATGGATACCTGAGGAGCAGATTAATAGAATGGCAGAGCAACCAGAAAAG
>SDBT01008986.1_pt1 | contig 16247 bp, 20 predicted proteins | sample 2277101 | NCBI WGS metagenome assembly SDBT01 (sample SAMN10404973, study PRJNA504765) | marine sediment metagenome | isolation source: marine sediment core GS10_PC15, 103 cmbsf | place: Arctic Ocean: Southern Knipovich Ridge | collected 2010 | reverse complement strand
AGGGACGAAGTCCCCAAATAGACTTATAGGGAGTTTTAGAGGGACGAAGTCCCCAAATAGACTTATAGGGAGTTTTAGAGGGACGAAGTCCCCAAATAGACTTATAGGGAGTTTTAGAGGGACAAAGTCCTCAAATAGACTTATAGGGAGTTTTAGAGGGACGAAGTCCCAAATAGACTTATAGGGAGTTTTAGAGGGACGAAGTCCCCAAATAGACTTATAGGGGGTTTTAGAGGGACGAAGTCCCCAAATAGACTTATAGGGAGTTTTAGGGGGGCGAAGTCCCCCTAACATAACCTCTCCCCCTTCCCCTTATCAAGGGGAAGGGGGACAAAGGGGGATAGGGTTACAAAAAAAATCTAAAGAGGGTAAGATTAATAAACTATGAACTGGCTTGACATAGTCATTATAGTACTTATAGCTATTCCTACCCTGATTGGTCTGAGGATTGGGATTATAAAAGCAGTTTTATCCCTGGCCGGGGTAATAGTTGGGGTAATACTGGCTGGGCGCTACTATGTTGCCCTTTCTGAGCAGCTAACCTTCATTCCGCAGGAAAATTTAGCTAAAATTGCCGCCTTTGCCATCATCCTCATCGGAGTAATGATAATTACCGGGGTGCTCACCTCAGTACTGAAGTGGATAGCTTCAGTAGTGCTGCTGGGTTGGGTTAATCGCCTTGGCGGTGCTATCTTTGGTTTTGTGCTGGGAGCTATATTCTGCGGCGCCCTGCTAGCCATCTGGGCTAAGTTTCTAGGTGCAGAGGGACCTATTGCCGGCTCAGGCCTAGCTACCCTATTACTAGACCAATTCCCTATGGTACTGGCTCTGCTTCCTGAAGAGTTTGACGCAGTACGCTCTTTTTTCCAGTAAACCCACCAGGAAGGCCTTTAAAGTTTAACCAAGCAACCTTCTACAGATTGTTTAGCAACCTATCCCCCTGACCCCCCTCCCTTACATAACTAGAAAAACAATTCCTATCTAATTAGCTTTGAATTGTTTCCCAATAAAATTTTTGCTTTTACCCGATTATAGCCCCGCAAGCTAATTAAGCTACGAAGTTATGATTAACCTTTAGACTGAGTTAGCGCTAGGTAACAGTCGGCGTTTCCCCTGGATGTAGCCCCTTCCACTTCTCAAGTAGTTGCTCCCGGCTTTCGGCGTGTTCCGGGTCAAGTACACAGGAATCAACCGGGCAAACTTCAGCGCACCGGGAAGATTCATGAGAACCAACACATTCAGTGCATTTACTGGGGTCGATTATATATATTATCTCCCCCTCAGTGATTGCTTGGTTTGGACACTCCGGTTCACAAGCTCCACAGCTAATGCACTCCTCTGTAATCATGTACGCCATAAATTAACCTCCTGCTTTTCCCTAAAGAATTGTCTTATTTTCTGTAATAGTCCTGCTTTTCCGAATAATTTCTACATTTTGCCACGAACCTTCTTTCTTAAAGCTTCAGCCACATGTTCAGGGACAAAGTCATTAAGGCTACCCTCCAGAGAGGCCACTTCCTTGAGCAGGCTGGAGCTGAGGAACTGATACTCCTGGCTAGCCATCAAGCAAACCAGGTCTAGCTCAGGAGATAACTTCCTGTTCATCATTGCCATTTCAAATTCTCTCTCAAAGTCAGCAGTCATTCTCAATCCGCGTATCATAACTTGCGCCTTTTCCTGCTTGGCAAAATCAATGACAAGTCCAGTGAAAGATTTTACTTCAACGTTAGGTAAATTGGCTACCGCTTGTCTTGCCAAGTCTACCCTTTCTTCAGCAGTGAAGAAAAGATGTTTATTTGGTTTGTCATAGACGCCAATAATCACCTTCTCAAAAAGCCTAGCGGCTCTGATAACAATATCAAGATGCCCATTAGTTATCGGATCAAAGCTGCCCGGGTAGATGACAATAGTCAAGATTTGCTCTCCTTTTGGTATACTGCAATGCAACTGTCCCCATGACGATGCTCTTTAACGAGGTTTAATGTAGCATAAGTTGAATCTAAGGGGAGGCGAGGAGAGTGTGTCACCACTACAATTGAGTTTGTCTTGACCAGTTTAGAGGTTGCCAGTTGCGCTAACAAATTACCGATAGACGAATTAGAGTAGGGTGGGTCCATTATTATAATGCCATACTCCTTATCAAGAAAAGAAAGCGCCTTAGCCACACTGCAGCAATAAATGTGAGCCTGTGCTGTGAGCTTTGTCTTTTCTAAATTTTGTCTAATTATATCACAACATCGTGGTTCACGTTCAACAAAGTCAACCCAAGCAGCACCCCGGCTTAAAGCTTCAATACCTAGGGCACCACTACCGGAAAATAAATCAAGCACCTGCACCCAATCGTCGGTAATGGTTTCTAAAATAGAAAAAATCGCTCCCCGTACTAAATCTGTCGCCGGACGAGTAACATTCCCCCTTGGTGCTTTAAGTCGGTGCCCTTTCGCCTTGCCAGCAATAACTCGCATTCTTAATATAAAACATAATCAAACAAGAAAAGCCTAATAATAGGATAACTGCTGGGGATAGAATTGTCAATAAGAGGGTTGGTTCGGTTCTTCTCGGTTGTGGCTGATAACTACTTTACCTCCAGAAGCTTAAGGAACCTAAAAGTCCTGCCCTGGCAAAAGTATTCTATACAAACCACAGCATCGACAACGCTCATAGCTACGGGCAACCTTGTAAAACCCCTTCCGGCCACAGCATGGGCAAAACCCAAACCTCACCCCATTACCATTCCTATTCCCCCTCTTCCCGTTTTGCCCATTTATGACTACACTAGAGGCCACGTTAATATGCCCCGCAGCAAGCGGTCTTATTAATTACCTTTACTAAACACCAACCTATCCTCATGGTCTACCGTCCCAACCTCCGGATGCTTCTGTTGGTAAATCACTCACCAAAAGGGTAAACTCCCTGAAGAACCTTAACCCACGGCTGAATCTGTCGGAGTAGGTAAGGGTGGTTGAAGAGGCTTACTAGACGGAGTTATTGTCTGGCGTCGATGACTGAATAGGGGGCGACGCAGGAATGAGGGAACATCTAATTCCTCTTCACTCTTCATGCCCTTAAGGAGTTGGGTAAGTTCATCCTCCTGGCCGGCTCCGGTCAGGCCCAGCTTAGCAACGAACCCGGTAGCAATCAGGGTAAGTCTTACCTCATTATCCATATCAGGGTCTTGAGCCACCCCAAAAATGATGTTAGCCTCGGGGTCTACAGCCTGCCTGATTACATCAGCCGCCTCATTAACCTCAAACAGGGTGAGGCTACTACCACCAACGACATTGAATAGCACCGACTTTGACCCATTAATGGAAACATCCAATAGAGGGCTAGCTAGAGCTTGCTTGGCCGCGTCTATAGCTCGGTTCTGACCTGACCCTCTACCTATGGACATCCAAGCCGGACCAGCGTCCTTCATTACCGCCTTAACATCGGCAAAGTCAAGGTTAATCAGCCCGGGGGTAGTAATAACTTCAGCAATAGCCTGAACACCGTGCCTTAGCACATCATCGGCTAGCTTAAAGGCATTATCCACTCCTGTCTTATGGTCACAGAGATCTAGCAGTCGGTCATTAGGAATAATAATAAGGGTATCAACCTTGCCCAACAGACGGGTAATACCTTCATTGGACACCTGGCAGCGGTGAACACCTTCAAAGGAGAATGGTTTGGTAACCACAGCAATAGTAAGGGCGCCACTTTGCTTAGCTATTTCAGCGATAACAGGAGCCGCCCCGGTGCCGGTACCACCGCCCATGCCACAGGTAACAAATACCATATCAGCCCCGGAAACTATTTCCTTAAGTTCATCACGGCTTTCCTCGGCTGCCCTCTGACCCAGAGTATGGTCGCCACCTGCGCCCAGTCCCCTTGTAAGTTTCTCTCCGAGTTGCAAGCGGACCGGAGCTTCGGTAACGGCCAGGGCTTGGGCATCAGTATTCATAGCGATGAATTCCACACCTTGAATTTCCTCCCTGACCATGCGGGTTATAGCATTGCTGCCACCACCACCCAGACCAAGAACCTTAATTTTGGCTGGACTAGTAACGAAACTTGTTTTTGCCATCTCCTCCTCCTTTTTATGCTAGTTATAGAAAATTTCTAGGACTTCCTAGCGGAACAAACTCCTAATCCGACCAGCTAGACGCCGTAAAGCTGTGCCAAATCCCCAAGACTGCCAGTTCTGCCTCCTACCTTCATTCTTTGCCGCCCACAGCAGCAGGCCGACACTGGTGGCATAGGCCGGGTCGCAGAGAGTATCGGTGATGCCATAAATATTGGTAGGAACGCCTACCCTTACCGGGAGTCGTAGTATCTCACGCCCCAGTGCAGCTATACCAGAAAGATTAGAGCTGCCACCAGTGAGCACCAGACCAGCCGGGACCAAATTCTCATATTCAGAATTTGGCAGTTCTAGCAGGATGAGCTTTATGATTTCCTCGACTCGAGCCCGGATAATGTCACACAGATCCTGATAGGAGACACCATGTCCATCCTGTGAAATTGCGGTAGTGGTTTCTGCCTTACTTTCGTAAACCGGCATAACGCTACCATATCTTTTCTTCATCTCCTCGGCCACATCGAACGGCAGCCCCAGACCTATGGAAACGTCTCTGGTGAGTTGATAACCGGCTACCGGCAGAATAGAGGTATGCCAGATGCTTCCCTCTTTGAAAACAGCAATATCTGTAGTCCCACCGCCGATATCAGCTAATATGATACCTACTCGCTTCTCATCCTCGGTCAATACTGCCTCACTGCTGGCCAGAGGCTCGAGGACAAGGTCTTCAATATCTATGCCGATACTACGAATACACTTTACTAGATTCTGGATAGAAGTTACGGCGGCGGTAATGACATGTGTCTCCACATCAAGCCTGAAGCCATGCATTCCTACTGGATTCCTGACTCCTGCCTGACCATCAACAGCATAAGACCGAGGAATAACGTGGAGCAGCCTTCGGTCACCGGGAACTTTGACACTTTGGGCAGAGGCGAGAACACGCTTCAAGTCATCGGGACGTACCACCCGGTCATTACGAGTAATAGCTACTACCCCCCGGTTATTCATTGAACTGACATGCCTCCCGGTCACACCGACATAGGCTGATTCCAATTTATAGTTGCTGGCCTGTTCCGCTTTTTTAACTGACTCACGAATCGATTCTCTGGCTTCATTGATGTTGACCACCAAGCCTTTGTGTAACCCCACAGATCGAGCAACACCAACACCGACAACTCGCATGGCACCCTCATCATTTATATCAGCTATCGTGGTGCATACCTTAGTGGTACCAACATCAATAGAAGCTATAGTCCGTTTTTTCATCTACCCCTCCTTTTAACTAGATTTCTATTCTTTCAAGTTCTGACTTTTACATTTTCAGAACCTCCTTTTTCGTAATCTTAAAATTTCTGGCCAATCTAGGCCGCTAAAAAGACCATTTTGAGTTTCTTCACCAAAGCTGGCCTTGTCCACACTCCAACCTTAGTCTCGGCTAAAATACCCCACACATCAGTGGTCCCACAGTCACCATATTGGTTAATAATGTGCTCAGCTACTCTCAACTTCAAATCGTCTATAGTAGTGTGTGCTATAGTGTCACCAGCAATAATAGAAGCCATAGCCCGTTTTTCCATCTAACTCTCCCCCATTAACTAAATTCTGAACCTCTTGGGTTCTGTTTTTACGTTTTCAGAATTCCCTCTTCCGTAGTGTCAAAATTCTTAGCCAATCTAGGCCGCTAAAAAGACCATTTTGAGTTTCTTCACCAAAGCTGGCCTTCTCCAGGCTCTAGCCTTAATCTCAGCTAAAAAATTTTCTACCTCAGTGGTCCCATAGCAATCATCCTGAACAATAATGCGCTCAGCCGCTCTCAATTTAGCACTACGACTGCGCGGATTAAGTTGAACCTCTGATAGGGAAGGAGTAATAACTCTCTTATTGATTAACCTCAAGCGAGCTTTATGACCACAAACACAGACCGGTATACTTAAAGGGCAAATACAGTCCTTTGCTTCTTGTTGTATGAACTGTTTCACTATGCGGTCTTCTAGAGAGTGATAGCTAATAACCACCAACCTACCCTCGAACCCGAGGAGATCAACCGCCTGCTTTAGAGCGGCTTCAAGATGCTCGAGTTCATGATTAACCACTATTCGCAGTGCCTGAAAGGTTTTGGTAGCTGGATGGATTCTACCCCTTCTCCGGCCAATAGCCCGCTCTATCGTCCGAGCCAAGTGAAGAGTGGATTTAATGGGACGTTCGTTCACAATGCGTCGTGCTATTTTATGACTATAACCTTCCTCCCCATATGTTCTTATTAGGCGAGCTAGTTCAGCCTCGGATGATGTGTTAATGATATCGGCGGCAGTAACCTCTTGGCTGGGACTAAGCCGCATGTCTAAAGGTGCATCATGCTGAAAGCTGAAACCGCGACCATTCCCATTAAGCTGAAGAGAGGAGAGACCCAGGTCAAATAAGATACCATGCACTGGAAAGAAATCGTATTTAATACAGATAGCCTGTAAATTGGCGAAGTTTTCATTAACTAGAAGAATTGAGTTAGTATAGGCTTCAAGCCTGGCTCTGGCTACCTTTATGGCTTCAGGGTCAGCGTCAATACCTAATAATTGCCCGCCAGGTGAGCTATGCTCCAAAATAGCCAAGGCATGCCCACCTCCCCCCAAGGTGCAATCAATATATCGCCCCCCAGGCTGGACAGCCAGTGTCTTAATCGCCTCTTCGAGCAGAACCGGGACATGGCTGCTGGTTGACATATTTGAATCCATCAGCGTCCCTCTAAGCTTTCTATAATCTGCCAGGCTTGCTCCTGGCTAGTAGACTTCTCTTCTTCCCAAAGAATCTTGTTCCATATCTCAAGATAAGTATTAGCTCCGGCGACAACTACTTCATCCACAATCTCGGCATACTCTCGCAGTGGCACCGGTAGAGCAACCCTCCCCTGCCCATCAAGATTGACGCTAAAGGCAGTAGCAAAAATAGCTCGATTTAGCCTTCTCAGCTTACTACGCGTCAGTGAACCGCTGGTAAGCGTTGCCGCTAGCTTCCTCCATTCAGATAATGGGTAGGCATTGATGCATTTCTCCACCCCTGGGGCTAATACGACTCCATCTTTTAGTTCCCTTCTGAACCGGGGCGGAATAGACACTCTGCCCTTTTCGTCAATCTTATAGTCAAATTCGCCAAAAAACATTTTGGATAATTCTCCCTTATTCCCCACTATTTACCACCTTTCACCATTTTATAACACGCTCACCCCGTTTTGTCAAGTCCTTTGGCACATTTTTTTTTAAAATTCTTAATTTTGCTTTATACCTCATATGTGTTAAAATAAAATTTGTTCTAAGAAAAGCAGATATTATGCTCAATGTGGGTATACTTACCATCAGCGATAAGGGGTGGCGTGGTCAGCGCCAGGATGAGAGCGGAAAGGTAATCAGGGAGAAACTATCTCCTTTAGATAGTCATGTCGTTAAGTACGAGGTTATTCCTGACGAGATGGACGTTATTAGTCACAAGCTTGCCGAGTGGGCTGATGAAGGTCTGGTGGATGTAATTATAACCACCGGTGGTACCGGATTGAGCCAGCGTGATGTTACCCCGGAAGCAACTCTTTCTATATTAGATAAAGTCGTACCTGGTTTCGCTGAAGCAATGAGAGCCAAAACCTTTGGCACAACGCCAATGGCCATACTGAGTCGAGCTACGGCTGGAGTCAGAGGAAGGTGCCTTATCATCAACCTGCCCGGTAGCCCCAAGGCAGTTGGGGAGTGCCTTGAGGTCATATTACCTGTCATTCCCCATGCTGTTGAAATTATTAAAGGAGAGGTAACTGAGCACTCCTAAAAAGTGGGAGGAACCAACCGGTGCGCATAGATATTTTGACCCTATTCCCCGAGATGTTCCAGATTCCATTTAGCATTGGCATTTTCAAACGGGCTATTGACCATAAACTGGTTAGCATTAACCCGCATAATATTCGAGACTACACTCATGATAAACATCACACCGCTGATGATTATCCCTATGGTGGCGGTCCCGGCATGGTACTGAAACCCGAACCTATTTTTGAGGCGGTAGAGTCAATAACATCAGATATTCGACCTAGACAGGAAGCTGGTGCGCCACCAATTATTTTGCTCACTCCTCAGGGACGCCCTTTTTCCCAGCAAATTGCTCAAGAGCTATCAAAATATAGTCATCTAATTCTAATTTGCGGTCACTACGAAGGAGTTGACGAACGGGTGAGAGAACACCTAGTTACCGATGAGATTAGCATTGGCGATTATGTGCTTACCGGTGGCGAGCTTCCGGCTATGGTGGTAATAGATGCCGTGGTCAGGCTATTGCCTGGGGTTCTTGGTTCAGAGGCTTCACCACTGGAAGAGTCTCATGCCAGCGGGCTATTGGAATACCCCCAATACACCCGCCCACAGGTATACAGAGGCTGGGCAGTACCTGAAGTCTTACTCTCCGGAAACCACGCTCAAATTGCTAAGTGGCGCCGTGAGCAGGTTATTCTCCGCACGCTAGAGCGCCGTCCCGAGCTATTAGACAAGCCTAATCTATGTCAGGAAGAAAGGCAATTAGTAGAACGCTTAGCTAAAAAATCTCAGCTTAGTTTGGACAAGGAGTCTATAGAATGAGTATCGCATCACTAATTGAAGTCAAAAGAAATCCCAATATTCCTGATCTTGCCCCCGGTGACACAGTAAAGGTCAGTACCAAGGTTGTGGAGAGTGGGAGGGAACGCACCCAGCAATTTCAGGGAGTAGTAATTAAGCTACAGCGTGGCGGAATTAGCGCAAATTTTACGGTAAGACGCGTTGCCTATGGCATAGGTGTCGAGCGTACCTTCCCACTATATTCACCACTTGTAGAAAAAGTAGAAGTAATACGACACGGAAAAGTACGCCGAGCTAAGCTCTACTACCTGCGTGGACGCAGTGGTAAGGCAGCTCGCATCAAGGAAAAGCGAGTAGACAGGAAAAAGAAATAGGCTCAGATTGAGCACAAAGAGAACGTAGTGCTTTAACCAGCGCTACCAAAAACTTCCTTTCTCACGATGCTGGGCAGGGTTAGAGCAGAGACAGCCACCGGAGTATAGGATGAGATATGCTGAGGTTAGTGTTAATTCGCCAGTAGCCCAGCGCCGGACATTTAGTTATGCTATACCCCCTGGTTTAAGCATTAATGTGGGACAGGCGGTATGGGTCCCCTTTGGTGATAAAATACTTCAGGGTATCGTTTTAGAATTAAGTCCTTACCCCGCCGTGGAAGAAACCAAAGAAATAATTGATGTTATTGAGCCCCACCCGCTATTATCCCCAGCCCAGGTATTATTGGCTCGCTGGATAAGCCAGCACTATCTCTCGCCCCTTTTTGACGCCGTAGCTTTAATGTTACCGCCAGGATTTGCGCGTAAAGTGCTCACCTTTGTCTCGACAACCCCAAACCTTGATGTCCATGACATGTCTTCTCTTTCCCCAGAGCCGAGACAAGTCTTTGAATTAGTCCGAAAACAAGGCAGTATTGGCCTAAAGGAGCTGGAAAAGAGATTAGGTAAGAAGAAGGCTCAGACTATCGTCTCCCAACTGGTTGGACGGGGGCTCTTAGTCAGAAGTTATGAACTAGAACCAGTTAAGGTCAGCCCCAAAAAAGTACCTTACCTGCGTCTCAATATTACTGTCAGCCAAGCCCGAGAGATGGCAGCTAGGCTGCGTGAAAAAAGAGCTATCAAACAGGCGACTCTTCTCGATTTCTTAGCTCATCAGTCCGAACCGGTACCCTGGTCAGAGGCCAGACAGAAGCTTAGCTTTGACAAAGCGGTGGCGGACGCTTTATCCCGCAAGGGTTTGGTCACCTTTCAGCATATTGAAGTAAAACGCGAACCGATTTCCTACCGGGGTATCACTCCGTCCTCTCCACCGAAACTTACTGCTGCTCAAGAATTAGCCTTAAAAACTATCAAAGAAAGCCTGACACACCAAGCAAAAGAGCATCCAGATGTTTCCCTGCTTCACGGGGTTACCGGAAGTGGCAAGACAGAGGTCTACTTGCAGGCGCTGGCTGAGGCGGTGAAGCTGGGCAAACGAGGCATTGTCTTGGTTCCAGAAATTGCCCTTACCCCCCAAACTATAGAGCGCTTTGCTTCACGTTTTCCCAATAAGGTAGCCATCCTGCACAGTAAACTTTCACCGGGTGAGCAATTCGATGAGTGGCACCGCATCAGAAATGGTGAATTTGATGTTGTCATCGGTCCCAGAAGCGCTATTTTTGCCCCACAACCTGATTTGGGGCTCATTGTTATTGATGAGGAACACGAATGGACCTATAAACAGCAGGATAAATCGCCCCGCTACCACGCCGGTGATGTGGCCATAAAGTTGGCTGATCTAACCGGGGCGGTAGTTATTCTGGGCAGTGCTACCCCTGATGTAGTGACCTTCTACCATGCGCAAAGGGGAGACTACCATCTGCTTCAACTTCCGGAGCGAGTTGTTCCTGTTGAGAACTCACCCCTACCCCGGGTTGATATAATAGACTTAAGAGATGAGCTTAAGGCAGGGAATAGGAGCATTTTCAGTCGCTCTTTAGCCCAAGCTACAGCCAAAGCCGTGGCTGGCAGGGAGCAGGTTATTCTTTTTCTTAATCGAAGAGGAGGAGCTACCTTTATTCAGTGCCGCCGCTGCGGCTTCGTGCTCCGCTGTAAGCGCTGTGAGGTTACCCTCACCCACCACCTTGCTGAGGATGTCCTAATCTGCCATCAGTGTAACTGCAAAACTTCGGTGCCTCAGATCTGTCCCCGGTGCTTGAGTCGCCAGATGAAATTTTTAGGCATTGGTACCCAGAAGCTGGAGCAAGAATCCACATATACTTTCCCCCAAGCCCGGCTACTGCGCTGGGATAGTGATACCACCAGAGGCAAGGACTCGCATCGGGAAATACTAAGTAAGTTTCGTGCCGGCAAGGCTGATATTCTCATTGGAACGCAAATGGTTGCTAAGGGATTGGATTTACCCTCAGTTACCCTGGTGGGGGTGGTTAGTGCTGATACCAGTTTAAACCTGCCTGACTTCCGGGCCGGGGAGAGGACTTTTCAGCTCCTCAGCCAAGTGGCCGGAAGAGCCGGGCGCGGTACTCTAGGCGGACAAGTTATCATTCAGACCTTCTCCCCCGAGCATTACGCTATCCAAGCGGCTGCCAAACATGATTATGCCTCTTTCTATGACAAGGAAATTACCTACCGACGCCAGCTTCATAATCCTCCCTTCGCTCGGCTAGCATTGCTGGTTTATAGCCATACCAACGATGCTTTCTGTCAGAGAGAAACAGAAAGAATAAGGGATTTGCTCGCTAGAGAAAGAGACGCCAGGGGAATAAGTGCCCTCAATCTAATTGGCCCGGCCCCGGCATTTATTCATAGACTACGCGGCCGGTTTCGCTGGCAGCTCATACTCCGTGGCACCGAGCTATCCGCCTTCCTATCACCAATCCCTTTCCCCCAAGGCTGGACAATAGACATTGACCCGGTGAGTGTGGTTTGAAGTTTACCTACCTCACCCCCTTTATCCCCCTCTCCTTTGGCATCTCCCATTCGCATTAAAAGGAAGCAATAGGGAAGTCCGAAGGGGCTGACGCCCCTTCGGAAATAATAATTCCCCCCTTCCCTATAATAAGGAAGGGGGCCAAGGGGATAGGTTGATATACAATCTCCCGAGTTGAGATTTTACAATTTAGCCTTATTCCAGCTATAATTTTGCGCAGGCAATAAATTCGGTGAATTAAGATGACAGTTCTACCTATTCGTTTTTTCCCCGACCCAGTACTGAAGCAGAAGGCAAAACGGGTCAGAAATATTGACGGCTCAATTAAGAAGCTGATAAGTAATATGATTGAGACACTACACTCTGTTCCCGGGCGGGTGGGATTAGCTGCACCACAGGTAGGTTTTCCCCTGCGAGTAATTGTTATTGGCCTGCCTGAGGCAGAAGATATAGTCCTAATCAATCCTGAGATAGTGCGAAGGAAGGGTGAACGCCTGATAGATGAGGGCTGTCTCAGTGTTCCTGGCTATTTTGGGCAGGTCAATCGTGCCGAGTCAGTTACCGTCAAAGGGCGTGACCAAAACGGGAAAGCAATACGAATTAAGGCAGACGGATTTCTGGCTCAAGTCCTGGAGCACGAGATAGACCATATAAACGGAGTCCTTTATATTAACCATCTGGGAAGTATGGATAAGCTACGCAAGATTGAGCCGGAAGAAACCCAGCTTTAAATGTTGGCAAACTTCTCCAATGCTTGCCTTGCTCTCTATCCCTGTGGGCTGCTTCATGCACCCGGTAAATTTAACTAGTGTATTTTTTAAAAATATGATTATAACGCTCGGTGACAACTGTCTCTACAATGTTGCCAAATCCCAGCTCAGGGTATACATAAAAAAGGTCATCAAGTCTATAATTGGGAAAGGCTTTCTTCGCCCCGATAATGAATTTTTGATTGATCCTGCGCTTGCCTTCACGCACCCGGTAAACTTGGCTTACTGATAATCCCATAGCCCGAGCTAACTCAGATAAATTCCTATAGTTACCGTTGCACAACTCAAAAACCCTTGTCTTTATTATCATAATCTCACTGCACCTTTGATGACAGATGTCATATATTATAGCCATAAATATGCCATTTGTCAAGACCCCAGCAGTTGACAGCCAACAAAAAAGTGCCTAAAATACCTCATTGCAATCAATAAAGTTAAATCAGGAAGGGGGTCATCAGAGATGGAAGACAAAGAAACGCCTGAAGAACTAACACCTTTACTGCGGGGAGACAAGGTGCTCCGCGTCCGCAAACGCAGACCACGCCGAAGGCTCCGCATCACTCCGGACATCCTAGGAGTTTTTAGATTTCTGAAGCAGATAGTCAGTGAAACTCCTCTAATACCATTGATGTTTGCTCTTATCGTACTCTGGCTACTCTCATCTTGGGGTGTTTATCTCGCTGAGCGGGGAGCAAATGAACAGATAAATTCTTATGGTTATGCGTTGTGGTGGACCTTCACCGCTATGCAAACGCAAGGTGCTAATAGCCCGGGACCGATTACTGCTCCTGGGATGATAATTGGTTCAATCTGGTCAATTTTCAGTACGGTTGCCTTTTTTGGTGTTATAATCGCTACCCTTTATGCCTACTTCATGCTCCCCAAGCGGCGCCCTTCCCGGGAGATCATAGGTGCCCTCCAATATAATCTGGAGGAACTAGAAAACTTATCTGTCGATGAGTTGGAGGTGCTCAGAGACACTACAGTACGGATTGTAAATGCCCAGATAAATGAACTCAAACAAAAGCTTTCAGGCCACTAACCCAAACACCAAAGAGCCAGAAGGAATTCAATTAATAAAATAATAGCTTGCCAAAAGGGTATTGTAGATTTTTAAAAAGAGGATTATAATAGCCTAAATAAAAAAATAGACTTAGGAAGTAATGGAGTTTCATAAGATTCTCGTACCAGTAATTGGCACCGAAGCCGATGAAGAGGCAATGAGACTAGCCTGTAGGCTGGCTAAGAAGGACAAGGGTAAAATTTTAGCGGTTTATGTCATCAAAATAAAGCGCGCCTTGCCTATAGATGCTGAAATTGAGTCCGAAATTGAAAAGGCCGAGTATATACTAGACCATATAGAAATAGTCGCCGAAGAGGAAGACTACGAGGTAGACACTGACGTACTTCAAGCCCGCGAGGCAGGCCCAGCGATTATAGATGAAGCCGTGGAACGAGGAATTGACCTAATCCTGATGGGGGTCAAGTACAAGAAACGCTTTGGGCAATTTAGTCTGGGTAATGTGGTGCCTTATGTGCTTAAAAATTCTCCCTGTCCGGTTATACTGTATCAACAATAAAATTTATAATTGGGGTTGTCTATGAAAGTAGTAATTATGGGCTGTGGACGAGTCGGTGCTCAGCTAGCCGGATTGCTAGATGCTGACGGACACGAGGTTACCATTCTGGATACCGATGCTTATAGTTTCCGAAGGTTAGCGCCTACTTTTGGCGGCACGGCACTAATTGGCAATGGCATTGATGAAGCAACACTGAAAAGAGCCGGTATTGAGAAAGCCGATGTCTTTGTGGCACTAACCCAAGGAGACAACCGAAATGTTATGGCGACTCAAATTGCCAAGCATATTTTCAATGTGCCCAAGGCAATCTGCCGCATATATGACCCCTTACGCAATGAGTTATACAATACTTTAGGAATAGAAACCTTTAGCCCGACTACAATATTTGCCCAACTAGTAAAAGAAAAGATAGAGAGCTAAGGAGGAAAATGTATATCATAATCGTCGGTGGTGGTAGAGTAGGCTACTATCTAGCTAGAGCACTATTCAGTGAAGGTCACGAAGTGCTTATGATAGAAAAAAACGCTGCCATCTGCGAGACCATAAACGAAGAAATGGGTAATGTTTGTATCCGCGGCGATGGCTGTGAGGCGACTACCCTCATCGAAGTCGGCACTGGCCGGGCTGATATGCTGGTTGCGGTTACCGGGGATGATGAAGATAATTTAGTTGCCTGCCAGGTAGCCAGGCACAAATTTAATGTGCCCCGCACTATAGCCCGCATCAGAAACCCACAAAATGAAGCTATCTTTAAGAAACTGGGGATAGATGTTACCGTAAGTACCACTAATATCATCCTTGAAGTCATAGAGAAAGAAGTGCCCACGCACCCGCTGACGCACTTATTAACCCCCGTCGACGAAGGGCCAGAAATTGTAGACGTAAGAATTTCTCCCGAATCAACAACAGTAGGTAAATCGTTAAGGGAACTTTCATTGCCCAAAAGAATCAAACTGGCTCTACTTATTCGCAAGACAGGCAAGTGTCGTATACCTACACCCAATACAATTCTTAGGGCAGGAGACCAGATAATTGCGCTTACCCCTCCCGAATTAGAAGAGACATTGCGAACTGTCCTGACTGGCGCTTAAAATCCAGATCAGTTGTCAAGGGAAGCCGACCACGGATTGGGCAAAAAATAATGGGCAAGGATGTATCCAATGCCCATTAATATTATATTAAGTGGAGCTAATGGTAGGAGGCTTTCCATGACTAAGCTCGATAAATATGGGATGCTGATTATTATTCTCCTGATAGCCATTATTATGGTTGGCAGCCTAGTAACCTGGTCAAGATACCGCCGAAGCCAACCTATAGAAATTTCTACATCCCCTAGCCAGGAATTACCAAGCGAGATCTACATCGGCGGCGCAGTCAATAACCCCGGTTTCTATCCATTAAAGGCCGGGGACAGCGTAGACGATATTATTCGAGCTGCCGGTGGGACTTCCACCAGCGCTGACCTCAATCGACTCAAACTCTACATCGCCAAGGTGGGGGAAGAAGAGCCACTACAAAAAGTCAACCTCAATCGAGCTGAGGCGTGGCTACTTAAGGTACTGCCTGGAATTGGTGCAACCAGAGCTCAAGCCATCATAGACTACCGCCAGCAAAACGGATGGTTTCACAACATTAATGAGCTGACTAAGGTAGAAGGCATAGGTACTATTACCTATGAGAAAATTAAACACCTGATTACTGTAGCCGACTAAAATTTTGGGGAAACAATTCGTATCTATGTAGATACGAATTGTTTCTGTTGTTATGTAAACCTTTAATTCGGACGGAGGCTTGTGCCACTTATTTATCTTAGTTGTGCCTGGGTGGCTGGTGTCTTTCTAGGGGCAGAAAAATTTAACCTGCCTTTAGCCCTCATCCTCATCGGACTTATCCCCCTCCCCCTACTTTTCTTCGTCCGGCAACACCGCAAGATAATAATCCTGATCAGTTTATGCCTCGTTGCTTTCTTTGGCGGTGCCTTCTGCTTTCAGTCAAGCCTACCCCCTAATGATGAGAGCTCGCTCCAGTTCCACAACGACCACGGAATTGTAGAAATCAAAGGGATAGTGGCGAGAGACCCTGAGGTTAGAGATAAAAGTACTCACCTCCACCTGTCAGCTACCGAAATAAAACTGGCTAAAGAGTGGCAGGAGGTCGAAGGCACAGCTCTGCTATTTGTGCCCAGATACCCTGCCTATAAGTATGGTGATGCGCTTCTGGTAACCGGGGAAACGGAGACACCATCCCAGTTTAATGACTTTGATTATAAAGGTTATCTAGCTAACCAGGGAATCTATACCACCATGCTCTACCCTAAAATAGAAAT